>Ga0164295_10004782_pt1 | contig 10754 bp, 9 predicted proteins | sample GEODES006metaG_FD_111798 | JGI IMG/M metagenome (GOLD analysis project Ga0164295, IMG submission 111798) | Oligotrophic lake water microbial communities from Sparkling Lake, Wisconsin, USA - GEODES006 metaG | ecosystem: Environmental > Aquatic > Freshwater > Lake | place: USA: Sparkling Lake...
CGGTACTCTACTAAAGCATCAAACTCGCCCGCCTTAAATGCCTCTAAACGAACAGTATCGTCACTGTAAAGTTTGTACACGATGCGATCAAAGTTGAAAAAGCCAACACGCACATTTAAAGTATTGCCGCCCCGATCTGCCCAGTAATTTGGGTTGCGCTTAAAGATCATGGTCTTACCTGCTTTGTAAGACTCGATAATGTATGGGCCACTAGCGATTGGTAACTCAAAACTCAATTTATCAAATGGCGTAATCGATCCATCCGCCTTCTTGCCCCAGTTACGCGAAAACACTGGCAAAGTACCGACCATCACCGGTAACTCAGGATTCCGATTTTTAAAGTCGTAGCGAATCACTCGCTCAGAGACTACTACCGCTTGTTTCACGTCAGCATAGACTGTACGAAACTGTGGATTAGCAAGCGGACTCATTAAAGTATCAAAGCTATATTTAACGTCACTCGCCAAAATCGGACTACCATCTGAGAATGTTGCCTCTGGACGAATCCGAAATGTCACTGACATCTTGTCCGATGCAACGGAAATATCTTCTGCGATCAATCCATAAGCACTGGAAACTTCATCTGCGCTACCAACTGCAAGAGATTCAAACATCAACTGTGCAATACCAGGTGCGTTCACGCCACGCAAAGTAAATGGGTTGAACTTATCAAAACTGGTGCGCCTATCTGGATTGGGTAAAACTAAGGTGCCACCCCTCGGTGCATTCGGATTAACGTAATTAAAGTGGCTAAAGCCATCGGCATACTTCGGCTTGCCATACTGTGCGATACCTTGTGAAGCCTGTGCAGCATTCACCCCGACCCCAATGAGGAGAGCTAAAAGGCAAAAATGAACTATTTGACGAATAGGGCTTAGCTTAGGCATATATGCAACAATTGTAGATAGCAAATCATATTTGAAGCAAAGGACACACTATGGGCTTTCTCTCCGGCAAAAAAATTCTCATTACCGGCCTCCTCTCAAACCGCTCTATTGCCTATGGCATTGCTAAGGCATGCCATCGTGAGGGTGCTGAATTGGCTTTTACCTATGTTGGCGAGCGTTTTAAGGACCGGATCGTTGATTTTGCAAAAGAATTCAATACAAAACTGATCTTTGACTGTGATGTGGGGAGTGATGAGCAAATTTCAGCCCTTTTCAAGGATTTAGCCAAAACATGGCCCCAGTTCGATGGCTTTGTGCATGCTATAGGCTTTGCCCCTCGTGAAACGATTGCGGGTGATTTCTTGGAAGGCCTTTCACGTGAAGGCTTCAAAATTGCCCATGACATCTCTGCCTATAGCTTTCCAGCAATGGCTAAGGAAGCTTTGCCTATGTTGCGAGATAAGTCCGCGTTACTCACGCTGACCTACCTAGGCTCATTTCGTAACGTTCCTAACTACAACACTATGGGATTAGCTAAGGCATCATTAGAAGCATCTGTCCGCTACCTTGCTGGTTCTGTAGGGCCTAAGAATATCCGCGTAAACTGTATTTCAGCTGGACCTATTAAGACCTTGGCTGCCTCTGGTATCAAAAACTTTAGCAAAATTTTGGAGGCTGTTGAACAAGATGCCCCCTTACGTCGCAATGTCACCATTGATGATGTAGGTAACACGGCTGCCTTCCTCTTGTCTGATCTAGCCAACGGCATTACCGCTGAAATCATCTATGTAGATAATGGTTATAGTCATGTAGTGGGCGGAATGGGTGCAATTTGAGCATTCCATTAAGTGAGGCCCTCAAGTTTTGGGCCAAGCTTGGTTTTATTAGCTTTGGTGGGCCCGCCGGACAAATCGCAGTCCTCCATCAAGAATTAGTTGAAAAGCGTCGCTGGATTTCTGAACGGCGCTTTTTGCATGCGTTGAACTATTGCATGCTCCTTCCAGGACCTGAAGCCCAACAGCTTGTCACCTATATAGGCTGGCTGATGCATCGCAGTTGGGGCGGCATTATCGCTGGCACACTTTTTGTCTTGCCTTCCCTGGTGATTCTGATTGCTTTGTCCTGGATATATCTCACCTTTGGACAGGTGCCATGGATTGCAGCGCTCTTCTTTGGAATTAAGCCAGCAGTCGTTGCGATTGTTTTACATGCAGCCGTTCGGATTGGTAAGCGGACTATTCATAATCAAGCATTGAAGTGGATTGCGCTTGGCTCTTTTTTAGCCATTTTCATTCTCAATGTATCTTTTCCAATGATTGTCATCATTACAGCAATCATTGGGTATTGGGGTGGTAAGCGCTATCCAGAATATTTCCAACAAAGCAGCAGTCATGGCAATACAAAAGATATTGGTCACGGAACCGCCATGATTGATGACAACACACCAACCCCGGCTCACGCACAATTTAATCTTCAGAAAACTTTACGCCATAGTGCTATTGCACTGTGTTGCTGGCTGCTTCCGATTGGAATATTGATTAGCTATTTTGGTTGGAAGACGCTTTACCCACAATTAGCATGGTTCTTTACAAAAGCTGCTTTTCTCACTTTTGGTGGAGCATATGCAGTACTACCGTATGTTTACCAAGGAGCTGTAGATCATTTTCAATGGTTGAGCGCCAATCAAATGATTGATGGACTGGCTCTTGGAGAGGCAACTCCGGGTCCACTCATCATGGTGGTTGCCTTTGTCGGATATCTTGCTGGACATATTCAGCACCTGATCGGAAGCGCTAACCCATTTTGGTTTGGTGTTCTGGGCGCCTGTGTTGCTACCTGGTTTACCTTCTTACCCTCCTTCTTTTTTATTCTGGTTGGTGGGCCGCTGATTGAATCAACCCATGGCAAGCTAGGCTTTACAGCACCCCTCACTGCCATTACAGCAGCAGTTGTTGGTGTGATTGCCAACCTAGGTTTATTTTTTGCCTATCATGTTTTTTTACCACGAGGCTTTGGGGGATCCATCTCTTGGATATCCATCATCATTTGCTTATTGGCCGGCCTAGCCCTATTTAAGTTTCAAAAAGGGGTTGTGACTGTGATTGGATGCTCTGCCCTAGCAGGCTTATTAAGCTATTTTGTAGCTGTTTTGATGCCTTAAGTATTTTCATAAGATTGGCATAATAGAACTTATGCGTATTGAACCTCAAACTATCACCCATCTTCAAGAGTGGGTCGGCAAATCCGAATCACTTTCGGATACCGTCACCGCTGCCCCAGTTCGAGCACTATCGGCAACTCTTGACCGAGAGGACCCCGCTCCCACTAAAGCTACTTTTCTGCCTGAACTGTGGCATTGGCTCTATTTCTTGCCCCATGCTCGCGAGTCAGAAATCGGGCCTGATGGACACCCTAAACGCGGTGGATTTTTACCTCCCGTTCCTCTTCCTCGCCGGATGTGGGCAGGCAGCCGAATTCAGTGGCTGGCCCCGCTTTCTGTTGGAGATGAAATTAAGCGCATCTCAACTATTGAGTCGGTTACCCACAAAGCTGGACGCAGTGGTGACCTCATCTTTATATTAGTTCAACACCAAATTTCCAATCAGCAAGGTCTTGCCATCATTGAAGAACATGACATCGTCTATCGCGATGCGCCTAGTCCAGATGACAAGCCAGTTACACCTGCGCCCGCCCCTACAGATGCTAAATGGAGTAAGACGATTACTCCAGATGATGTATTTCTTTTTCGTTACTCTGCCCTTACCTTTAATGGTCATCGCATTCATTACGACCGCAAATATGTCACTGAAGTTGAGGGCTACCCAGGCTTAATTGTTCATGGCCCTCTCATTGCAACCTTACTGGTAGATCTAGTCCGCCAAAGTATTCCCACTTGCAGATTAAAGAGTTTTGAATTCCGCGCTATTCGCCCTACTTTTGATATCAATATTTTTAAAGTATGTGCCAAGCCCGATTTAGAAAAAGATCCTTCAGGAAAAACGATTGCCATTTGGGCGCAAGATCATGAAGGCTGGCTCACCATGCAAGCAAGTGCAGTACTTTCCTAAGGAAAATTATTTTTATGTCAAATCAACACTACTCTCAAGAATTAGCCAGCTTTGCATCCAAGCTACAAGCAAAAGATATTCCCGCTTCTGTCATGAATCGCGCTGAAGATTTTTTGGTGGACTGGTTCGGCTCCGCTGTTGCAGGCAAAGGATCTCGGCCTGTTGAAATCATTGCACAGTTTGCTCAAAATATGGGGGGGTTTGAGGCTCATCCCGGACCCTCAGAAATTTTAGTGACTCGTAAAAGTTCAAGTCCTTTTTTAGCAGCGATGGCTAATGCCGCTGCATCTCATGTTGCAGAACAAGACGATGTTCATAACGGCTCAGTGTTTCATCCAGCCACGGTAGTATTCCCCCCTGCACTTGCCTGCGCTCAAGCAATTGGTGCTTCAGGCGAAGATTTATTGGTGGCAGCAGTTGCTGGATATGAAGTGGGTATTCGAGTTGGTGAATTTTTAGGTCGTTCGCATTACAAGGTATTCCACACAACTGGTACTGCTGGTCCAATCGCTGCTGCTGCAACTGTCGGAAGATTATTAAACCTCAATCCCAATCAAATGCTCCATGCCTTTGGCTCGGCAGGAACTCAGTCTGCTGGTCTTTGGGAATTCCTGCGAGATGCTGCTGACTCCAAGCAATTGCATACTGCGCATGCTGCTTCGACTGGTTTAATGTCTGCTTATATTGCGCAGGCAGGATTTACAGGTGCTCAACATATTCTGGAAGGCAAACAAGGATTGGCGGCAGGAATGTCTACTGATGCCGATCCAAGTAAGTTAGTTGACCAACTTGGTACGCGCTGGGCACTTGCAGAAACCAGTTTTAAATATCATGCCTCCTGCAGACATACTCACCCTGCTGCCGATGCCTTGCTGCAGGTGATGCTGGCACACAAACTAAAGCCAGGTGATATTGCTAGAGTGGAAACACTAGTGCATCAAGGCGCCATTGATGTCCTTGGCCCAGTTATTAACCCTAGCACCGTGCATCAGTCAAAATTTTCCATGGGTACGGTTTTGGCAATCATTGCTCATTACCAATTTGCTGGTCTGCAAGAATTTGATCAGCATTTTCAGGATGATGCTATTTGTCTTTTCCGCGATCGCGTCACGATGACACTGGATTCAGAGGTTGATACCGCCTATCCTCAACGATGGATCGGTAAAGTTAAAGTGCATCTCAATAATGGCCAAATTCTCGATGGCAGAGTAGATGAACCTAAAGGCGATCCTGGTAATACCTTAAGCCGCACTGAGATTACCGATAAAGCAATGCGCCTTGCCGCCTTTAGTGGTGGTGCTACTCCAGCACAAATGACTTCTGCAATTGATTTCTTGTGGAATATTCGCAAACAGTCCAAGATAGGACTATTACTTCCTCAGTCTTAATACTCTTCTTATATGAGCTCCGTTGATAACACTTTAGCCCTTAGCAGTCATTTTCTATTTGTTCCTGGTACACGCCCAGAGCGCTTTCAAAAAGCCTTGGATAGCGGAGCTGATGCTGTTATTTTGGATTTAGAAGATGCCGTTCCTGAGGAAGAAAAAGAACTAGCCCGCAATGCGATTCGCTCTGCCTGGCCATCTTTCACACAAGAACAAAAAGGTCGACTAGTAATTCGCAGTAACTCACCTGGAAGCAAGTTCTACTCTGCAGATTTGATCTTGGTAAAAGAACTCGATAGCACCTGCATTCTGATTCCTAAAAGTGAGTCGCCTGATCAGATTAATGGTGCTGCATTGGTATTACCTAACACTGCCATTATTCCGATGATTGAAACAGCACTTGGTCTTGATCATTTGCGTGAAATTGCGAACTCGAATCAAGTCATACGTTTAGCTTTAGGTAATATCGATTTACAAGTCGACCTTGGGATGACTTGTAATGCAGATGAAACAGAGTTGCAAACTGCACGATTCCAAATCGTTCTGGCTTCACGCCTGGCGGCAATCGCCCCTCCAATTGATGGAGTTACTCCATCTACTGACAACATTGAGCAAATTACCCATGATGCCGAGCGGGCTAAACGTATGGGATTTGGTGCAAAGCTGTGCATTCATCCCAAACAGGTGGCGATTGTTCAAGCAGCCTTTATGCCTACCCAAGAAGATCTGGCATGGGCCAAAAGAGTGATTGAGGCCGATAAAGCCTCCAAAGGTGGGGCGGTTAAGTTAGATGGCCGCATGATTGACCGCCCTGTGGTACTTTTAGCCCAAAGAACCCTTGCACTTGCTGGTAAATACTGAGGCTAGAGGACCCTAAAATACCATAAAAAATGGCAAAATAGCTCCCACGTACAAATTGGAGACTTCTATGAAATTCAAAAAATCCTTGTTCGCTGGAATACTTGCTGCGGCAAGTGCTGGTGCACTTCTAGCTAGCCAATCTGCAGTTGCACAAAATGCTTGGCCAACTAAATCGATTTCTTTAATCGTGCCTTTCGCCGCTGGTGGACCAACTGACTCTGTTGCACGCTTAATTTCAGTGCCCATGGGTCAAGCTTTAGGTCAAACCGTAGTGGTTGAGAACGTCCCCGGTGCTGGTGGCACCATTGCTTCTACTAAAGTTGCTCGAGCAGCGCCTGATGGATACACCATCTACCTGCACCATATGGGCATGGCAACAGCAAACGCGCTCTATGACAAATTACCCTATGACCCACTCACCAGCTTTGAATATATCGGCCAAGTGGCTGATGTACCAATGGTGCTCTTAGGTAAAAAAAGTTTGCCAGCAAACAATTTTAAAGAACTAGAAGCCTATATCAAAGCGAATGGCTCTAAAGTAACTATGGCCAATGCTGGCCCTGGTGCTGTGTCACAGCTCTGCGGACTATTGTTTCAAAGCCGCCTCGGTGTCAAGTTAACCAACGTTCCTTATAAGGGAACTGGTCCTGCCCTAACTGATCTTTTAGGCGGTCAAGTAGATTTACTTTGTGATCAAACAACTCAGACGATTCCTTACATTAAGGATGGCAGCGTTAAGGCTTATGGAACCACTACTTTAAAACGTTTGCCTGCTATTCCAAATGTACCGACACTAGACGAACAAGGCTTTAAAGGTTTTGAAGTGAAGGTATGGCATGGTATGTACACTCCAAAAGGAGTTCCAAAGCCAATCCTGGATAAACTCAATGCTGCACTCAAGAAATCCCTTACATCACCTGACGTCAAAAAACGTCTAGAGGATGCAAATATTGATATCGTATCGGTAGGCAAGATTTCTGAGAATGGTCTTAAAACTCATCTTGATGCAGAGATCAATAAGTGGGGTCCTATCATTCGTAAAGCGAATATTCCTGATTGATCGAACTTGATCATGTTAAAAAGCCACCTTCTTGAGGTGGCTTTTTTTATTACTCCAAACAAGAGCGATCAGAAATCAGTCTCAAATCATTATTCAACCTTACCTATTTTCTTCACGATATCAACCATTTGAGAAGATTCTTTATCCCAATACACTTTGAACTCCGGGGCATCTAGATACTGAATGGGACTGCCTGCTGAATTGATGACTGAACGCACACGGTCATCAACCGCAGCCTGCTTTGCTGCGTCACGTAATTTATTGGTAATACTGTCAGACGTTGCGCTTGGAATAAAAAGCCCGGCCCATTGAGCAAATTCGATTTTAATGCCCATTTCTTTGAAACTAGGCACCTCTGGCATACTCGCCAACCTGCCATCACCCCAATGCGCAAGTGCTCGGACCTTACCTGCTTTAATTTGCTGAACAATAGAGGATGGGCCTGTAGCGAGCGCATCAACTTGTCCACCTAACAGCCCCACAATTGCAGGACCTGCTCCCGTGTAGGGAATGTGGACCATATAAAACTTCTCAGAAGATTTCAGCATTTCCATTGGGACGTGCATCGTGCCGTAATTACCAGAAGATCCAAAGTTATATTTACCTGGATTAGCTCGCATTGCTGCAATAAAAGATTTGTAATCTTTCCAGGGGCTATCTGCCCTCACTACTAAGACCGTTGGATCCGCAGTAAAACGCGCAATCGGTTTGAGTTGATTTAATTGAAAAGATTGCTCACGCCCAACAATCTTATCTGCCTCAGGAATAATAGAGATTGACGATAAAGCCATCAGAATGGTGTAACCATCTGGTTTTGATTTAGCAACTGAAGCCATTCCAATTCCACCACCAGCTCCCGGTTTATTTTCAACTACTACTGGCTGCCCCAGAATTCTAGATAGAGCCTCAGCAACAGGCCTACCCACGGCATCTGCTACGCCACCAGGAGGGAAAGGCACAACCATCGTGATAGATTTAGTGGGCCAAGCCTCAGGAGCCTGAGCCCCAACAGAAGACACCAGAAAACACGATGCGCAGAAAGCTAGTAAACGGCTAGTATTCATTTTTTGTCTCACGTTTGTTAATTAGTTATTATTTATAGTCTTATCCTACTACAAGATTCAGCCCAATAAACAGGGGTTTTCCTATAGAAACCCCCAACGGAGATGGTAATTATGAAATATGCAGCATTTTGTTTAAATAGCGATCCGAGTAAAACTCGGGTTGGCTCAATTTCAGCTGACGGTACGCTTGTCGAAGCATTCGACCTGGGGGTTGATGTGAGCGAAGATGGCATTGTGGCTATTTTGCGAGCTGACCTTCATGGCAAATTACCAAAGCCAATTGCTAGTCATGCATTTGACGAGATCCGTTTGCTTGCCCCCGTACCAAGACCGCGTAGAAATATTTTTTGTGTTGGCAAAAACTATCACGAACATGCTAAAGAATTTTCTAATAGTGGATTTGATAGTAGCGTTAAACCAGGTGAAGATATTCCAAGTCACGCTATTTTCTTTACCAAACCTCCAGAGTCAGTTACTGGCCCCAATACAAACGTCATCATCCCGACTGCAATATCAACTGCGATAGATTACGAAGCAGAACTCACTATCGTGATTGGAAAAGGCGGCAAAGGCATTAGCGAAGCAGATGCAATGAAGCACGTCTGGGGCTACACCGCCATTAACGATGTCACAGCTCGTGATTGGCAGCAACGTCATAAGCAGTGGTTTTTAGGCAAAAGTTTTGATACTTTTTGCCCTATGGGCCCATGGGTGGTAACTGCCGATCAGCTGGATGCCAATGATATCTCAGTGAAATGCTGGGTGAATGGCGAGTTACGCCAAAATTCCAATACTAAAGATTTAATATTTGATATCCCTAATATGATTGCTACCGTATCTGCCGGCATCACGCTCTACCCTGGTGATCTCATCGCTACAGGCACACCTGTGGGTGTAGGGATAGGGTTTAAACCTCCAAAGTATTTAGTCAATGGTGATGTAGTCGTTGTTGAAATGGGAGGTATTGGCAAATTAGAAAATACCTTTATTGAAAAATAGAGCCGAAAGACATCGTCATTAGCATTGAATTCACTCTAGGGTAGATCTCCATGTACTTACCAAAGCATTTTGAAGTAACTGATCCTGAAATCCTTGCTGATCTGATTGAGAAATATCCATTGGCTACGCTCATTGGATCAATAGGGGATACGATGGAAATCAATCACCTTCCCCTTATGTTAAGCAAGGATCGCTCGCGCTTGTTTGGGCATGTTGCCAAAGCCAATCCTTTACTCAAGATCGCTGAGCAAGCAGTACCCAACTTAACTGCTGTATTTAATGGCCCCAATGCATATGTCACGCCATCTTGGTACGTCACCAAAAAAGAAACTGGGAAGGTGGTTCCCACTTGGAATTACGCTGTAGTGCATGCACAAGGAAAAATCAGCGTGATTCAAGACACTGCATGGCTTCATGGTCATGTTACCCAAATGACCAATACACATGAGCCGACTTATCAATCCCTTTGGAAGGTAGATGATGCTCCCGATGAATATATACAAATGATGCTCAATGCAATTGTTGGTATTGAAATTGAAATCACCAGTTTGGTAGGCAAATTTAAACTAAGCCAAAATCGTCCTGCACAAGATTATGAGGCAGTGCTGAACGAATTAAGAGCTTCCACAAATCAAGAGTTACAAGACATGATTCACTTTATGAAGCCCACTTAGGGCGTAATGTAGCCATACTGACGCAAAATGCTCTTTGCTTGAGGGCTTTGTATAAATCGATATAGATTCAATGCCTCGGGTGGTGCCCCCTTCATTAATACCATGCGCTGCTGAATTGGTTGATACTGTCTATCGTCTACTAAAACATAACTAGCATGCTTCATCACTTCAGGTGATGCGGCCAAAGAGAGTGCAGTAAAACCTAAATCAGCCGCACCAGTCGCGACATACATTGTTGCAATACCAATGTTATCTCCATAGATGAGCTTGTCTTTAGCAAGCTCCCATAAACCCTCTGACTTAAGATATTCAACAGCAGCCTTTCCATAGGGCGAAAGTTCTGGCTTAGCAATCGCAAGCTTATTCGCCCTAGAGATTGCTTTAGCGATGTCAGTCTTATTGTTTGCGATAGGGGGATTTGAGCTTTTTTTAGCAATTAATGCTAATTTACCAATGGCATAGATACTCCCCTCATCGACTGTTTTGCCATTTTTATGCAACTCAAGCGGGAAATATTCATCTGCTGCAATTAACAGATTGTAAGGAGCTCCATTCATGATTTGAGCAGTAAAGTTCCCTGATGATCCGAATGCAACCCTAAATTCAGGCTTGCTAGTCGCCCGAAATGCTGTGTTGATTTCAGCAAAGGCGTCTTTCATGTTCGCTGCAACTGCGATTGTGACTGGCTGGGCTCCTAAGCTTTGCGCACAAAAAAAGAGTAGAACAGCAAGAATAGAGCGCATCGTTTTTTCCACA
>Ga0164295_10004784_pt1 | contig 10750 bp, 2 predicted proteins | sample GEODES006metaG_FD_111798 | JGI IMG/M metagenome (GOLD analysis project Ga0164295, IMG submission 111798) | Oligotrophic lake water microbial communities from Sparkling Lake, Wisconsin, USA - GEODES006 metaG | ecosystem: Environmental > Aquatic > Freshwater > Lake | place: USA: Sparkling Lake...
GATGGCGTTGTGCAGAAGAGTGGGGCGAAGGATGAGTCGACAGTCGTCGAGGTCCGGGACGCTCACCTTCAATATGTCTCACGCATCTGAACGCGGCACGGCCGCGAGAAAAAAGTCTCTATTGGGCTCGCGCATTGCCGAGAGTCAGTTCGTCGTCTCCCTCGTTTCATGTGCCGAAGCACGGCACCGGTTGTCGCGTCTGTCGATATGTGTTCTGTCTTATGAGCCGCCGTGCGTAGACTCGCGGCTCGATCTCGTTCCGGACGCCGTCGATGCGCGTGCAGCGACATGGCCGAGGCCGCCTGGCACCAAGTGATCCGCCGGCCTAACGGAACCCTCGGGCGCCACCACCGGCAGGATGCGAACGGTCGGTATGGTCGGTCCAACACGCTCATCGGCCGGGGCGGCTCGCTCCTCTGCGGGGCCAGAGGCCCCGAACGTGAACGCCGTAGCGGTGAGCGCCCCCGCGGCCTTGACATTGGGCTTCCGGGAGCCAATAAAGCTCTGCTCGAACGTCTGGTGGAGCGCGGCGGGCTTAAAGGTGGAGCGTGGCGGGCTCTTGTTCCGCTCCTTCTCGCGCTGCTGCTGCTGCTCGCGCATCGCCCTCTCGGGTTTACCGCCCGGGTAGCGCACGAGGTAGACCGGCCCACCCCCACTCGTGCCCGGGCGCGGCGAGGTGTCGATCTTGCCGACGACCGTCGGGCGCCCAGTACTCGAGCCCGTCGAGGGGCGCTGCGCGGCCCGGGGGGGCTCGACTGGATTGAGGCTGGGCACCGAACGCGCATACGTGGCCGACTGGGCCGAGCGCTGCGCTGAACGTGAGCCCGGCCTGGTCGATTTGGGCGCGTATAGCTCGAGGCTCTCGATGGTCATCTGCGACGCTCTGATCAGCTGGTCGTGAAAGCGAACGGGCGACGCAGTGAGCAGCTTGACGGTCGTTTCCCTCGAGTTGCCCCCATATGGCATGGAGGTCCGTGCGGCGTGCTCGGGCGTGGCCGGCCGCTGAAGCTGCTTGACCCAGTCACTCTCAAGCTTCGGCGTGACCATCTTGCGGGGCAGGTTGGGCATGGAGCTCGAGAGAGGCAGCAGCAGCTTGCCACCACCAGTCTGCACTTGGGCACCCAAGGCGTCCTCGGCATGCTTCTGATCCGCCGTTATGGACCTCACATCCACTCGCTTCTGCCCGGCTTCCGCGCCAACTGTCGCTGGCGCCTCGGCAACTTGTGAGTCGTCAGCGGTTGCCTGTGGCGCAACCATGACGGGTACATCGTCTGAGACACGCCGCGAACCGGGCACCTGTGCCAGCAGGAACTCGGTCGTGTGACGAGCTACTATAGTAGGACTGTTCGGAAGCGAAGCTTGGGGCACGTGCTCCCGCAGCTCAGCCTCGATCGCATCGAAAAACTGATCGGCCTCCGAAGCCGCAGCGGCGTCCGGGTTCACCTTGGGAGAAGCCGCCTCCTCCTCCTCCTCCTCCTCCTCCTCCGGTTCCGGTGGGTCCACCAACCGACCCCGAATTTGCAGCACTTCCCGCTCCTTCGGAGGAGAAGGCTGCTTCTGAGGCTGACCTGTCGAGCGGGTGGACCCGCCAGAGGACGACATGCGATTCGCACCGCTCCCCTTCGCGTCTGCGGACGAAGGCATCTGCGCATGCGAGCCTCCTCCAGAGGAAGAGAGCTGCGCCAGTGCGCCACGCTTCGGCTCGCCGTCAGCAGCCACAGGCAGTGCACCCTGTAGGAAGCTTGTAGACTGCTCGCGCTCAAGCCTTGCCCCAGTGCCAGCACCGGGCCTGGCTGCAGCAGCATCGGGGTGTTGCAGCAGCGTTGGGGCATGGACGACAGGCGCGTCGACTGGAAGACCCTTATCAATCGCTCTCTGTTTCTTCGCCATTATGGCGGCCTCGGCTCGGGATTGCGCGACCATCAGCTTGGCTTTCGCGGCGGCCTTCGCGGTGGCGTCCGCCGGGATGTAGTACTTGTTCCCAACCTTGACGAAGCTGTCAGGCTCCAAAGGCACGCCCACGTGGCACGCGTCCATTTCTGGCTGTGTGAGCTCCACGACCTCTTGCCCGAACGATGTGGAGTGCTGCATCGCCGCTGCTCTCACGTGAGCTTTGTTGATTGCCGCAGACAGATGAGCGTTGACCACCTCGGCACCTTGGGTTGGCTTCTGTTGGCCGGCCACAACCCAAGCCAAACCATCCACCTCGCGCGAGAATCGACGTTTGGGTGGCGATTGGGGGCGACTCGCCGGTGGAGAGGTCGGAGAGGAGGGTGTAAACGGGAAGGATGGAGGGATGCGGCTCCGGACCTCCTCCGCGCGCGCTTCGATCACGCGCTGACTCTCGAGGGACGCCTCGATGACTCTCTCGCCCTTTGTGGGGAACTCATCGAGGCGAGTGCCCTTCGAGGGCGAGTCGCCGGGCTTCGGGGGTGCGACCCCTATCGTGGACGACTTTGGTGGTGCAGGGGGTGCGCCGGGCCTAGGGGGTGCAGAGGGTGCGGGCGCGGCTCGGCTCTGTGCTGCTTCTGGCGCCCGCCCTGCAACCTCTTTGGTGGGCGACGAGACGAGTTCGCGACGCAGGAGGTGGACCTCAGGCACGACGTCGCTGATCAGAGCGTCGAACATCTCCGGCGGGGCAGCCTTGAAGTCAATGTCGTCCCAATCAATGCCATCATCGTGCCAGTCGGCGTCGTGCTCGCTCTCTCGCCTCCTCCATTTGTCGTAGTCGCTCAGCGAGGGGTCCTCCTTTGCGTCCTTTAGAGGTGATTTCGACGGCGATCCTAGCTTTGCCGCCATGGCCAAGGACTTGTCCACTGAAGTAGGATCGCGCAATCCACTACCTGGTGTCGGTGACGAAGCTGGCGCTCGGGGCGGACCCGGCGGCGAGCCATACTTATTCGAGGACTTGCCAGCTCCCTTTGCCATTTCGTCTTCATCATCCAGTCCGGCGACATTGATGGGGCTGACTGCTGACTTGGCAGCCGCTGCGCCCGCGGCCCCTCGTGCTCCGCCCTGAGCTCGATTGCTCAAAGCCTCCTGCCCTTGCTTAAGAGCAGCAGCATCCTGGTCTGCCTTGAGCGCGGCGGCCTCAGCTGCAGCACGGGCGGCAGCCGCCGCTGTCGCCGCTGCCGCCGCGGTCGCCGCGGCAGCCGCATCATCGGCCGCCGATGACTTCGGCTTGCCTGCAGCGGCGTCCTGGGCTGCCTTGAGCGCGGCGGCCTCAGCTGCAGCACGGGCGGCAGCCGCCGCGGCCGCCGAGGCCGACGCCGCATCATCAGCGGCCGATGATGAGCCTTTGCGGCCGGATCCAAAGGCATCGACGCCGTCCGTGAGACCTGCATCCAGCGTTGCACGATCCTCCTCCTCCCGAGCTTTTCGCTCCGCAAGCAAACGCAGCCTCTCCGCCTCCTCCGCCTCTCGACGCAGCCTCTCTGCCTCCTCGCGCTCGGCAGCGAGCCGCTCCTCCTCCAGTGCACGCAGCCGCGCCTCCTCCTCCGTGCGCGCCCTAATCGCCTTGGACCGAGGCGAATTCGGGTCCGAACCGTACGCGACAAACACGCCAGCACCGGCACCGATGGGTGCCCCTGAGGACAACGCATGCTGATCGGCGTGCGCTTCGTCGACTTCGAAGACCTTCGTCGGCGACGGGGGTGGCACGGTTCCCGGTGGTGATAGCAGCCGCAATTGCGCTTGCTCACGGATCCGCTGACAACGCTGCGCCTCGAGCAGGGCTGCCTGAGCTGGGTCGGGCGTGGCGCCATAGTACAGGAATTTCGGATTGATCGGCGAAGGTGCTTCCGCATAAGCCTGCATAGGGCCTGGAGATGCACCGGCTGGCGCATTGACCGGCGTATGGGCCGACGAGCGTGGTGGAGAGGTGCCCATGCCGAGAGGGCGGAAAGCGTCCATTGGCCCAATCTCCCACATCTCCACCTCCGCCGCACTGCCCGAGTTGTTTGCGGACACGTTGAGGGCTTTGGACGAGGTGAGGGCTGCTTGGAGCGCGAGCTTCTCTAGCTCAGCGGCCTCCTCCTTTTGCTTCTTGCGCGCCTCCCTGCTCTTCTGCTCCAGCTCCAGCTTTCTCTGGCGCACTATCTCGGCGCGATCATCGTCTAACTGCGACCGAGCCTCCCGCAGCGACGCCAGCCGCGCGGCTTCGAGCATCGCCTTGGCAACCCGCCCTGTGGCCCGCTGCTGCTTGGCCGCGTTGGCGAGTGCCGTCCTCATCTGCATCGTTTTTTCCTGGCTCGCGAGGCGCTGAGAGAGCTTCTCCTCGCGCTCCTTGGCAATCTGCTGCCTCTCATGCACCAAAGCGGCCTGCTGCTTCTCGATCAACTGCCTTCGTATCTCCTTGTCGAGGGCGCCACGTGACGAGGGTCGGCGGTCCATCATGGACTTGGGCTCTCCCACCAACTCAGACTCCCACTGTGTAATGGTCTTCATCGCGTTCTGGGAGGGCGACTTGGGGTGTGCGGCCTCGCGGTACTCATCCGTGCGCTTGCCCAGCCGCAGGAGATTGACACCGTCAAGGTCGGTCTCGACGCCCGCCGCCTCTGTGCCCTGTGCCGAGGGGTCCTCCGGCTGCTTCGCGGCCGTTGAGGGCTGCTCCTTCGCAGTATCATCGGCAGCCATTGAGCCGTCACGCCCTCGGAGACCGCCCGTGCCAGGTCTGCTTCCCTGCCCGCCCCGAGTGCTCGGTCGGCTTGCGTTGGGCGTTCCGGCGCGACTGCCGGCTCGACTGGACGTGCCCCGGCTCGACGTGCCCCCGGTGTAGCCCTGGGCGTGCAGATGATCGAGCCGGCCGCGGGCCAGAGCCTTCTCACGAGCACCCTCCATGCCGTACAGGGCGCACGAGTAGCCGAGCGTGTGCCCTCCGAGAAGGGTGACAACCCAATCGCCTTCGACGAGGTCGACCATCGAGAGCACCTCCGCGTCGCTCGGCTGCACAAAGTTGTTCACGTCCGAGAAGTCGAGAAGGCCTTCGCCGAGGGGCAACATCGTGGAGGTGAAAGGCGCATCGCTCTTGAAAGGGCTCCGAGGACGCGACGTCTTCGGACTTCGCGCGCGCGAGCTGCCGGGTGTGTACATCCTCGAGCTTGGTGGTCGATCGGGCCGTTCCGAAGCGGTTCCCGGCCGTGATGGTCCCAACGATGGGAAGAGGTCGGGACGCCCTGAGGCAGTGCCCGGCCGTGAGGGAAAGATGTTCTCCGAAGGACGGCCCTGCTCCTCGCTCTCTGTCTGCGGCGTCTGCGGGGTCTGACCAGGTAGTGTTTTGGTACGCCGTGACGATGCAGAGCTTGGTGGTCGATCGGGCCGTTCCGAGGCGGTTCCCGGCCGTGATGGTCCCAACGATGGGAAGAGGTCGGGACGCCCTGAGGCAGTGCCCGGCCGCGAGGGAAAGATGTTCTCCGAAGGACGGCCCTGCTCCTCGCTCTCTGTCTGCGGCGTCTGCGGGGTCTGACCAGGTGGTGTTTCTGCGGGCCGCAACGGTGCAGGCGGTGGCGGTGCAAGCGGTGGCGGTGCAAGCCGAGGCGGCCAAGCAAATAATTGAGGCTGACTGACCGGAGGAGCGGCTGCTGGCGGGGCGGCTGGCACGGGAGCCGAAACAGAAGCCTCAGTCACCTCCGAGGGGATGGCGGTCTGAGGGCGGGTCTGCAAGAGCTCCAGACGTGAGACGAGCGGTTCCAATCCATCCAAATCCAACTTCTTCTTACTCGGCGTTTGGCGCACTTGTACCTGAGACCGGCGCTCGGCGGTGCGTGGTGGCAGCGGCGGGTTTGGAGGCAGCATCGGCATGGGTGCGGTCAATGGCCGAGCATTCGGCTCGAAGAAGAAAGCACTCCCCATCAGGCTCAGCTGGCGACCGGGCCAATTCAGATAATGTGATCGGATCATGGCATTATGCACATCAGCAGAAAGGTCTATCACCTGATAGGTTGACGCTGACGGTTCGGCGAATGAGGTCAAGCTTGCATCGGGTGCAGAGGAGGGCTCTGCTCGGCTCGTCACCTGCACTTGCTCGGCAGGCGCCTCAACGGGCGCGATGGTTGCTGCCCTTATGGGCGCTTTCTGGGTCGTTTCCTCGTCTGACACAGCCCAATCACGATAATCCGGCGGGCTGGACGACGTCGCATTCCGCGGCAGCGCCTCGAGCGCCTCGTCAACGTCGCGCGCCGCACTCTCGAGAGCGACACCCTGCGCAGCAGTCGCAGCTGCCGTGGCTGTTGGCTCCGCTACCATGTCCGGCGCTGCCATCGCTGCCATCGCTCTCTCGGCGGAATCTCTCAGAAGGAGATCAAGATCTTCCTGGAGCAATCGGACCACCCGCCCTCGCCCAGCAACCTCCGCTCGTAGCTTCGCCTCTCTGGCCTCGATCTCGCGCGCGATCTCAGGACCGATCCGTCCAGGCCGGCCCAGCGTCGTTCCGGGCGCCTGCTTCTGTGCAATTGCAGCCGCCAGTGGCTGATCTGTAGGGTACTCGGGCAGAGGAGGCGGTCTCTTCGAGGGAGAGAGAGACTCGAGCAGTTGCTTCTCCTCTGCCCACGACGGGGTCACATGCGATCCCGTGCTCAGCAGCATCGAGAAGCCAATCTTTTGGGCTGACACCTCCGGAGGCCCGTTGTACGGGATGCGCTCCCGCGGCCGCTTCGCAGGCTTTGTCTTCGGCAGACGGACTTCGCTGCCAACGCCCAACAAGTGTGCAGATGCATCGTTGTCCGCGCCAGACCCCTTTTGTGTGCCTCCGCGCTGAGCGTCCGCGCGATCGAGCGCCGCAAAGAACTCGTCGTCTGCGAATTCGGGGCCCAAGAAGGCAGCGGCGCTCGTGGCTGTCACGCCCACCGAGTTCAACAGGGCGGCTTTGTCGAGCGCCTTCTGCGCCACATCTGCCATTTCTTGGCTCTCGATCGCTGCGACTCGCCGGGCGAACTCCTGATCCGCCTCGCTCAGGATGGCGAAGTCGACGGGAGGGGGCAGCAGCTCTGGCGCGAATGGCACCTCTTCCATACCGTCGCCGAGAGCGGTCAGGAACGCGCTGTTTGTCGAGAGGCTGAGGGCGTGCGCGGCCGGCTTTGAGAACGAAAAGGTGTGCACTGGCGTGAAGCGCGCCAAGTTCCACATCACCACTGTGCTGTCGGCAGACGAGGTGAGGAAATAGCGCAAATCCTTGGTGCACGAGAAAGACGTGATGCGCCCAGCGTGCATCAGCGAGCTCCCGATCTGCACCGCGCGTCGTTGACGCGACGTGCCGGTCTCTCGCCAGTCAGGTAACTGCCACAGCTCAACCGTCCCATTCTCGAAGCCGACGAGGAGTGTGCGCGCCGAGCGCAAGGCAGCGGCCGTAACCTCATACGCGGAGCCAACATTGAAGGCACCGACCGGGGTGAATTTGAATCCACTCGTGTCGTACAGGCGCACGCTACCGTCGGCACCCACGGAGACCACGACCGTGTCGAAGCGCCAGTCCTCGGCTGCCACGTAAGTCGCTGCCTTTCCGGTGCGAAGCCACGCCTTCTTGGCGACGGGGGTGACGTCGACGGGGGCATCGTCGGTGCCGGCGCCGGCGCCGGCGCCGGCCAACATGCGCAATTGATGCAAGTGCTCCTCGGGAAGCCCAGCGTGAGTGAGCTCCGGTGCCGAAGCAGCCGACGCTTGCAAAGCGTGCGCTGCTTTTGCTGCTGCCTGCCCTGCATTCATCGGCACAGCTGGCGCGGCCTGCCGGACCGACACGGCTTCCGACGCTGGCGGTGCTCCAGCGGCCTCTGCGTGCACTTTGGGCGCAGCGCGTAGCGGGAGCACCGCCACCACCGCCGAGTCAATGTGCGCAGCTACCGTGCGAACGACGTTCGCCTCATGCACGTGCCACAAGCTTAGGTAGCCGTTCGCACCCCCCGTGACGATCGTGTACCCGCTCAGCAGCTCGTCTGCTCGCTTTTGCGAGCGGCGGTCCGCGACCGCCTGCCCTGACGGGTTCAGGGCGGTGGGCAGCAGGCATGCGGCGACGGCTTGCCACGCGCAGTTTGGATCAAGGAAGCTCCAGAGGACGACGATGCTGCCCGCGGCAGGCGGCATCCCGGGCACCTCGGGGGGCGGCTCCAGAATCTTCGCAGCCCCGACGTGTAGATTTCCCACGCCGATCTCGAGCACATCGACGGCGCCGTTGGAGCAGCATGCAATCGCACAGCCCAGCTCGGGCTCGTACACCGTACAGCCGATGACCGGGCCGCTCCCAGGCACTTTGCTCGAGCTCGCGCGCCGTGGCGCAAAGACGCTGCGCACATTGCCGTCGGCCACAGCCACGAGTTGCAGCGTGTTGTTCGCCACGTGGAGGAGCAGCATACGGTCCGCCTGGCCCAGCTGCCGCTCACGCGACGATTCGACCATGTGAGCAGTGCGGATGACGTCCGATGCGCGCGCCATACGCGCAGACGGCTGGAGCAGCTCGAGGGACGTAATGAGCGCGCCGCTCAGCACGTGCAGCTGTATCAAGGGCGAGCTGCCTGATATCTGCTCGCTCAGCGCGATGAGGGACGGGTGCGGCGCTGAGTAGTCGGACACCTTCTGCGACTGATCGGGCGCCAAGGTGGGAGTGCACTCATGAAGCTCGGCGCAGCTCTCGGTACTCCACACCCGCATGGTGTCGTCCTCGCTGCAGCTCACGAGCAGCCGGCCGTTCGCCGCGGGCGCCATCGCAGTCACGCGCTTCGCATGGCCAGCCATCACGTCCGTCTCGACGGCACCACTCGGACCTATCGCCCACTTATGGATGACGCCGTCATGGCACGTCGTGAGCAGCCGCCGCGAGCCCGGAAGGTAGCAGATGCCCTGTAGGTCGTGCGCGCCCAGGCTCGACAGCTTTTGGAGCAGCTCCCCAGTCGCGCAAGACCAAACGAGCACATCGCGCTCGTGCAGCACGAACAGGCGGTCCTCTTCCTCGTCGACTGCCAAACGAACCATCCAGCGATATGTCGTCTTGATGGCCATCCGCTTCTTGAAGGTCGGAATGAGCTTTCGGCCGGAGATGAGCACTGTATAGTTCTTGCGCGTTTGCGAGAATGAAAGGGACCCATCCTTGCTGGTGGTCACGAGCTCCTGCCGGCGCTCAAGCCATGCGGAGGCGACGATGGTTGACTGGTCCGTGTTGAAGATCTCGTGCATGGTCATGTCCGCGGAGGCAAAGCGCGCGTACGCGGCAGAGTACACGAGCACGAAGTTGTTGTCGCATGCATTGTAGTGCAGCTGCGCCAGTGTCGCGCCAGGTGCATCGGCAGGAATTGACGTTTGCTGGATCTGCTCGGTGCCGGCGTATAAACGCAACGCACGCCCGTCCCAAACCAGCAGGTGCCCCTGAGACGACGCCACAGCGGAAATGGATGGGTTATCGCTGTTGAGGAAGCTGCTGCCGTGGCGCAGCAGCGTCGGCAGCAGGGCCATGCCACGGTATCCTCCTTGCGTGCGGCAGTTTCCTGCCGAACCCGTCGTGGAGCGTTCTCGTGGGCGCCTGTTGGCCCGTTTCGGGGTTCCGGAGGTTTTGCGCGTAGTATTGAATAGCAAGCGTGGAGTTGAGATTGCGATGAATGCAGCTGGGAGACTTTGCGTACCCGTGCCGGAGGGCCGGCGAGGATCACACCAAACGCACACCTGAGACGCCCGCGCGCTTGACTTGACTTCACTTTCTAGTCGTCGAATGTGAAGACGTCCCTATCGCAAAAACTTGCCATTTCACTGGAAACTTCGCCTCCTGCTCCTTCTTTCGCGAACATGTTTAGGAACTACGATGCGAACATCCGTGCCGCACGGATGGCAAGGCAGCAAGTGCATGGATCAGTCCATTCCAGAAGTCCGCTCAAGAAGTTGACGCTGTGGATGCTTTACTTGCCAATATTTGCCGATTCAGTATCGGCTCAAAGTGCTGCACCGCCACCCCCTCCCCCCCCAGCTGCCGGTGGCACATGCACCAACGTATGCTTTTTTTCATCCGATGGCGATTGCGATGATGGTGGGCCGGGGTCTGAATTCGCCTCGTGCCCCATTGCTGGCTCTGACTGCATGGACTGTGGGGCATCGGGGCGAAACGCTCCGCCTCCGGCTCCCTGCTCTGGCGACCGGGACCGCAGGGCCATCTGCGAACAGAACAGCACAGACTTGGGTAACTTCTTGGGAATCGTGTTGCCGGCGATTTTCCTCGGCTCATTTATCTGCCTCGTGTGCTGCAAGTGTTACAGCCGACGGCCAACTAGATTAGGCGAATTTGAGCGACGGCGGCTTGAGGGGCGACCGCAGCCGGTCGAAGCCAGTACTGCCGTGGAGATGGCCGTGGCCGTGCCAGTTGACCAAGCTATGATGATGGGCAACCCGCAAGTGATTCCGATTTCATCGTTGCGTGAGCAGCTGGCGCAGCTCTACCACTTGCGCGCCGGCGGCTACCTGACACAACAGGAGCTCGAGGCAGCCAAACGCCGGTTGCTTCTCGGTGGAGAATTGGCGCAACAGCACGTGGTGATGGGAACCGCCGTCGCCGGTCCCGCTGGTGCCACCCCCGTCGTCCACCAAGGTGTGCCAGTAGTCACTGCCACCGCGGCGAGAGTCGATGGCCGATTTTTCGCGGTATGAGTCGGTCGCAGAGGCCAGGCTCTGGTGTGGTCCCAGGGTGGCGCCTCGGTGTACAGAAAGGCGCGAGCTCGACGCGAGCGGCGACTTTTTGTGCGCATAGGAAGCAGTGCCCACCGTGCGCGCGCGCTTCCACCCA
>Ga0164295_10004785_pt1 | contig 10749 bp, 7 predicted proteins | sample GEODES006metaG_FD_111798 | JGI IMG/M metagenome (GOLD analysis project Ga0164295, IMG submission 111798) | Oligotrophic lake water microbial communities from Sparkling Lake, Wisconsin, USA - GEODES006 metaG | ecosystem: Environmental > Aquatic > Freshwater > Lake | place: USA: Sparkling Lake...
CGAAAATCTCGCCGCGGCCGGTAATAGCCTCTTCCTGCGCTATCTCTTTCGCCAAACCAAAGTCGATGAGGGCAATACTGCCATCCACGCGCAGCATGACATTGCCGGGCTTGAGGTCGCGATGGAGCACGCCTTGCGCATGCACCGCGGCAAGTGCGGCCGCCATCTGCTGCAGTACGGTCAGCGCTGCTTCCGGCGACATGCCTTGCTTCACGCGTCGGCGCAAGTCGCCGCGGGGAAAGTACTCCATGGCGATGAACACATGATCGTCTGCCACCCCGATGTCATGGATGCGAACCACGTTCGGGTGCGCGATGCCGGCAATAATCTGATATTCGCGGATGAAACGATCGAAGGTGTTGTTCTCGCTGATATCCGGCACTTGCCGCAGCACCTTCAGCGCTACCACCCGCCCCACACGCTCGCTTTCTGCAAGGTAGATGGCAGACAGCGGGCTAGCCGCCAAGGGGCGCAAGCAGCGCTCCCCCCGAATCATCACATTACCGAAGCGGTAAACATCGAGCGCGCCGGGACGCTGCCTTGCCTCACGGCGTTGGTCGGCGCGCAGGTCCACCGCATGACGCAAAGCATGGGCAAATTCCTTTGGGGCCAGCCGGCTACGCTGCAGTCGCGCCAGAGGCACGTGGGGAACTGCACCTTCCAGAGGCCAGCGGCCATCCTCGTCCGGCTCATCGAGCGAGATGACAGGCGCGAATTCAGCGCGGCGCGATAAATCGTCAAGCCACGCCATATGGGCCGAGGTTCGCGCCAGATTGTTGGCCGCGCGCCAGAACTCGTCGCTTAACACCACCGTGGTGGTGGCGAAATCCGGGTCGTGGGGCGGCAAGCCCGCTTCGATGTCGTCGGCCATGTTGGTGACGACGGGTGGCTCGTCGGAACCGACCACATCGCCGAGCAGCACGGCATCGAAAGCAGCAGCGCTGAACTCGGGAGGCAACGGGCCTTCGTCCATTGGGTCGTATTCATCGACCACAGCATCACGGAACACCAAAGCAATCTGCTGTCGCCAGCGAGTGCGGTGCTGCGGATCGGAATCGATGATTAGGAAGCGTGCGCTCACGTTAGGCCCCGTCGTGGGGCATTCGGCCACCACGCGACAAGGATATCCCCAACGTTGGTGGCAGTGCGGCCGGTATGCACCAAATCGCCGGAGGCCTCGAGAAAAGCCCCGGAATTCGCCGCCGCAAGCGCCCCAGCGGCCGTGGTACCCAGACCCACCTCACCACGCAAGACAGTATCGCCATCCACCAGCGCACCGGCGTCCTCACTGTTGCCATCAATGCCATCCGTACCGGCAACGAGCAGCATTAGGTGTGCAGGGTCGTTTGCACCATCCCGAGAGCAAAGCTCTACTCGGCCAGCCAGTTCCATGGCGGCCGCCAGCGCAAGATGTTGATTGCGCCCGCCTCGTCCGGGTTCCGTCGGCAACACTACCGTGCTTTCACCGCCCCACAGCACGCCAGTGCCAGCCCCTTGCTGCATGCATTGGTCGACGACTTGACCGGCCACCACGACCGCATCCCCTGCAAAACGTCCGGGTAGGCGCTCCAGCACACACCCGTCCGCAGCCGCTGCCGCCGCCATGGCGTCCAGCGCGTCTTCCAAACGGGCCACCACCTGCAGTTGCGCCGGGCGCCTCGCAGCGTTTGCGCCACACGCAAGTCCGGAGCCGATGACCAGCGGGTCGTCGCCGGGAACATCGGACACCAGCAAGGCTTGCACGCGCTGCGCGCCCAACGCCTCTACCAGCTGCCCACTCTTCAGCCGCGACACAGCACAGCGACGGCGGTTCAGTTCGCCGATGTCGGCGCCATCGGCAAGCGCAGCGGCGGTCAGGGCTTGCAAGTCGGCGAGCGTCACCGCTGGCTGCAAGACTTCAGCCAGTGCGGAAGCGCCGCCAGAGACCAGCAGGAGCACGGGTTCGTCGCGGTGTTCCGGGGTGGCGAGTTGCAGAGCGTAAGCAAGTAGCGCTGCACCAGCCGCCAAGCTGCGTTCGTCAGGAACGGGGTGCGCGCTGGCGAAAGTCGTAAGTGCAGGAGGCCACTGGCTGCCGCCGGCAGACTCGCGAGCAAGCTCGCTCCCGCAGCGCGGTGTTTCATTTGTAGAAAGCAGCTCGCTGCCGACCGGGGATACCACCACCCCACCCGCACAGCCGGTGGGCCAAGCCTCGAGAGCACCGTGCGCCAGGTAGCTCGCGGCCTTGCCGACCGCCAGTAGGTGCCAACGAGGAGGGATGGGTTGGGGCGCAAGAACGGCGCGCACGCAGTGACGGGCATCCACCGCTGCCACGCCCACGTGGAACCAGCGGAGGAGCTTGGCGCGTTCCACTAAACGACGCGCAGGGCCTTGGGGCCGCCTGCCGTACCTGCAGCGCCAGCCACTTCGTCAAGACGACGCGCAGCTTTGGCGGAGTCCGAGCGGTCCGCCTGCAAGCGCACCAGATATTCGGGAGTCACATCGCCGGTGACGTATTCACCGGAGAAGCAGGAGGTATCGAAGGCATTCACATTCGCCTTGTCGTGACGCACCGCTGCTTCGAGGTCCGACAGGTCTTGGTAAATAAGCCAATCGGCACCAATCACCGCGGCCACCTCTTCGTCCGTACGTCCGCTAGCCACCAATTCGGCGGCGGCCGGCATGTCGATGCCGTAGACGTTGGGGTAGCGCACTGCAGGAGCCGCCGAGGCGAAGTACACCTTGCGCGCACCGGCCTCGCGAGCGAGGTCGATGATTTGCGCCGAGGTGGTACCACGCACGATGGAGTCGTCCACCAGCAGCACGTTGCGGTTGCGAAACTCAAGTTCGATGGCATTCAGCTTGGTGCGCACGGACTTCTGGCGCTGCTCTTGCCCGGGCATGATGAACGTGCGGCCGATGTAGCGGTTCTTCACGAAGCCTTCGCGGTACAGCACGCCGAGGTTTTCCGCCAACTGCATGGCGCTGGTACGGCTGGTATCGGGAATAGGGATGACCACGTCGATATCGTGCACGGGACGCAGACGGCGAATTTTGTCCGCCAGTTTATCGCCCATGCGCATACGCGCTTTGTGCACCGAAATGTTGTCGATGATGCTGTCGGGACGGGCAAAGTAGACAAATTCGAAGATGCAGGGCGTGATGGGCAACTGCGGCGCCACGCGCTGCGCATGCATAGCGCCATCTGCTTCGATATACACCGCTTCGCCCGGCTCCACATCACGCACGCGGGTGAAACCAGCCAGATCCAGCGCTACGCTTTCGGAAGCGAGCATCCATTCGGTACCGCGCGGGGTTTCGCGCTTGCCCATGACGAGCGGACGAATGCCATGCGCATCCCGGAAGCCCACGACGCCATGCCCGTACAACAGCGCCACCACCGCATAGCCACCGCGGCAGCGACGGAACAGCGACTGCAACGCGGCAAACACGGCCGAAGGCGCGAGCCGCTGTGCCGTGCCCAGACGCTGCAGTTCGCAGGCGAAAATATTCAGCAGGACTTCGGAATCCGAAGCGGTATTCAGATGGCGGCGGTCTTCGCGCCACAGCACTTCCGCTTGCTCGCCTGCATTGGTGAGATTGCCGTTGTGGGCAAGCCCAATACCGTAGGGTGCATTGACATAGAACGGCTGTGCCTCGGCGGCGCCTTCGTTACCTGCGGTGGGGTAACGCACGTGGCCTATGCCCATGTTGCCGCGCAGTTCCAGCATGTGACGCTCTTGGAATACGTCGCGCACCAAACCGGCTTCCTTGCGCAGGAAGATCTGGTTACCGTGGGCGGTCATGATGCCAGCGGCATCCTGACCGCGGTGCTGCAGCACCGTCAGCGCGTCATAGATGCGCTGATTGACCGGGCCGGTGCCCGCAATACCGACGATGCCACACATGAAAAACTACTCCCCGGCGGCCGCAGCCGCGGCATCCACGGCGTCGCTGGCGGGATCCTCAGCGATACTCTGAACTGACTCGCCGACATATTCCACATAGCTATGCAGCTTCGCTTCCTGCCACCAAGGCTCCTGGTCGAGCCCGAGGCGCGCACACAGCAGCGCCAGCAGGCCCACGACGACCACGCCGCGCACCAAACCGAATACCAAACCGAGAAAGCGATCGACGAGGCTGAGGCCGGCTGCCTTGTGGGCAATACGCGCGGCGACGAAGCCGACCAGGTCACCCAGGACGATGACCCCCGTGAAGACGATGGCGCGCGCAGCCCAAGCCTTCATCTCCGGCGTTTGCAGGTGCCCGCCGAGCCAAGGGTAGAGGAATTCGGAGTGATGCCAAGCCAGCCAAATGGCCAACAGCCAAGCGACCAAGCCGACAGCTTCGCGAACGAACCCGCGGAACACGCCGATGCCAACCGAAGCGAGCAGCACCACCACGACAAAATAATCGGCACCGTTCATAAGACTATTCTACTCCTGTGGAGCAACCTGCGGCTGATAACCATCTGCTTCCAGTCGCTTGGCAATCTGGTCGGCTTTCTGGCGGTTCTGCTCCGGGCCTACGCGCACGCGGTGCAAGGTGCGGCCCGAAGCGGTGTACGCCAGAGTGAAGGCCCGGAAGCCCTTCGCCTGTAGTTTGGCGACGAGCTCATCCGCCTTCTGCCGCGTGCCGAAGCTGCCGATCTGCACCACCCAACCCGACAGACTAACCACAGGCGCGACGGTGGCGGGCTTGGCGGGCGGCTTTGCTGCCGGGGCGGCATCTGTCTTAACGGGTGGTGCAGCCGCCAATGTTGGCGCGGTGGCGGGCTTGGTAGCAGCAATGGGGACCGGCACCGGCTTGCTGGCGGGCGGCGGCGTAGCCACTGCGGCAGCCGGCACCGTCGCCGCAGAAACCACTGCAGGCGCAACTACAGGCGAAGTAGCGGGCGCCGCAGGCGCAGGCACATTCGCTGCTACACCAGAAGGCGGCGTCATCGGCAGCGGCTCAGGCGCCGCAACAGCCGCACCCGGCAGCGGGTCGGGCTGGAGCTTATCCGCAGCCACCGCCTGTTCTTCAGCCGTGAGCGTCTCACCGAGTGAAAACTCGTAGGCGCGCAGTGGCGTACCACTGTCGTCGCGAGTCGGGTCGTTCGTTGCCACTTCACGGCGACCCGAAAGGAGTCCCGGCAGCACCGCTACAGCAACCGCCACCAGAATGGTGGCACCGATCAGTCGTTGTTTGAGAGGGCGTTCCATGGCTTGGAGTATACGTTGCGCGTCACGGTTCGCGGTTAGCGCCCTGGGCTAGCAGCCACTCCAGCACGGGCGTCACCAGCACGAAGGAGCCACAAGCGACAATACGCCCACCCTGCCCGACACTCGCCTGCAGACCCACACAGGCAGTGGCCGCCTCTTCTGCTGGCTGCAACCCGGGATAACCCGCGGCCGTGGCTAACTGCGCGAACTCCGCGCCGGTTCGACCACGTTCCCCGCCCAAGCCCAAAGCGACGCCCTGCAACGGCAGTTCCGCCTGCGCCAACCCGGCCAGCACACCCGCCAAGTCCTTATCACCCAGCACGCCGAGCAGGAAACTCGTGGGCACGACGGGTAGCCCGCGCAGCGCCGTGGCAAGCACTGCGGCCGCAGCCGGATTGTGCGCCACGTCCACGATCCATTCGCGGCCGGCAAGCCGATAGCGTTCAAAGCGGCCCAGCACGCGCGCAGCACCGAGCCCTGCCTCCACCGCGGCGCGGGTCGGCCGTAACGCGGGCGGCCCGGCCAGCAGCAAGGCGAGCGCGACCGCAGCGTTACCGACCTGATGCGGGCCTGCCAACGCCGGCAAGGGCAAAGCCGTCCAAGTGGTAGTCCCCATGCAGAAATTCCAACCACCATCGGCGGTTACCGCGGTGAACTCCACGCCCGCTCGCAGCAAACCCGCGTTGCGAGCCCGAGCGCAGTCATGCAGTGAAACCGGCACCGCAGCGCCGCAGATGGCGGGGCGGCCAGCGCGGAAGATGCCCGCCTTCTCGCGAGCGATACCATCGATGTCGCTGCCGAGCACCGCCACATGGTCGAGGCCGATGGAGACGACGGCCGCCGCATCAGCGTCGAACAAGTTCACGGAATCCAACCGGCCACCGAGCCCCACCTCGAGTACCCAAGCATCGAGCCCGGCACGATAAAACAGCCATACGGCGGCGGCGAGCGAGTGTTCGAAATACGTAAGTGTTACTGCGGGCGTCTGTTCGCAGGCGTCCCAGACCGCTTGGAACGCCGTCAAAAGATCGGCGTCCGTGACCATGGCGCCATCGATGCGGATGCGCTCGTGGTAGTGCAGCAGGTGCGGCGAAGTGAACAGGCCGGTCCGCTTGCCATGGGCGCGAAGGATGGCTTCCGCCATAGCCGTGACGGAACCCTTGCCGTTGGTACCGCCCACGGTAAACACGGGGCAAGGCGCCGCGGCCATGCCAAGCCGCTGCAGTACGCAGCGCAAACGCTCGAGGGTGAAATCCATCGCGAGCGGATGGACTTGCTGGTGGAGGGCTAACCAGCTTTCCACCGTCTCCGGCGGCGGCATCTTCAGGCCGCAGTTTCGGTAGGCAGCGCTGGCTGGCGCATCAGCATGCGCAGCAGCGAACCAATGCGCTCGCGCTGGTCGCGGCGGTCGACAATCATGTCGATGGCGCCCTTTTCGAGCAGGAACTCGCTGCGCTGAAAGCCCTCCGGCAGCGTTTCGCGAACGGTCTGCTCGATGACGCGCGGGCCAGCAAAGCCGATGAGCGCACGGGGTTCACCAATATTCACATCGCCCAGCATGGCAAGACTTGCCGACACACCACCCGTAGTCGGGTTCGTGAGCACGGAGATGAACGGCAAGTTCGCCCGCGCCATGCGACCGAGCGCCGCGCTGGTTTTGGCCATTTGCATCAGCGACAGCAAGCCTTCATGCATGCGCGCACCGCCACTGGCGCAGAAACATACGAAAGGCATGTCGAATTCCACGCAATGGTTCACCGCGCGCACGAAACGTTCGCCCACCACGGAACCCATCGAACCGCCCATGAAGCGGAACTCAAACGCCGCCGCAACCACTTCAAGGCCCTGCAACGTACCGGCCATAACAATAAGCGCGTCCGTCTCACCCACGCTCTTCTGCGTGGCGAGCAAGCGATCTTTGTATTTCTTCTGGTCGCGGAACTTCAGCGGATCTTCAGGGGTGACGCTAGCGGCTAATTCGCTGGCACTGCCAATATCGAGAAAGCGCTTCAAGCGGTCCCGCGCGTTGATGCGCATGTGATGACTGCACTTGGGGCACACGCTGAGGTTGCGCTCCAGTTCCGGGCGATAAAGCACCGCGTCGCAAGCCTCGCACTTGATCCACAAGCCTTCCGGCACGGAACGAGTGCGACCTTCGCGCTCCGTCTTGATGCGGGACGGCATGATTTTTTCGAACCAGGACATGGCGCCCTACCCTCCGGGGGGAACTGCAGACGACATGATAACGGATGGCGCCGCCGGACCGGCAGCGCCGTCATCATCAAGCGCCGGAACGGCGCTTTCGGTCCATTCGCGCGTGGGCGGTATATCTAGCGCCAACGGGTAACGCACGCCCGCAAAAAACAGCCCGTGCGGCGGCGCGGTGATACCTGCCACGCGCCGGTCGCGCGCAGCCAACACCTCTGCCACCCAACTGGCGGGCCGTTCGCCACGGCCCACGGGTAGCAACGTACCCACGATATTGCGCACCATATGGTGCAGAAAGGCGTTGGCCTGCACTTCCAGCACCACCAACGCGCCCTCGCGCTGTACTGTCAGGCTTTCCACTAGCCGAATAGGCGAGTTGGCCTGACATTCGGAGGCGCGGAAACTGGTGAAGTCATGCCGCCCCACCAGGCACTGCGCAGCCGCATGCATGGCGCTGGCGTCCAGTGGATGAGCGCTCCAACTGGTGCGCTTCGCCCACAGGCCAGAGCGCGTACGCCGGTCGAACAGCACGTAGCGATAGCGACGTGCCGTAGCGGAAAACCGCGCGTGAAAGTCTTCAGGTACCGCACGAGCCCAAAGCACCGAGATATCGGTGGGGAGATAGGTATTGGCGCCCAGCACCCAGGCGCGCCCGGGACGGACGACTGCGGTATCGAAGTGGATGACTTGGCACAGCGCATGGACGCCGGCATCGGTGCGGCCGGCACAGACCACTTTGATGGGCTCTGCCGCTACCTGCGACAAGGCCCGCTCCACTTGCACCTGAACGCTAGGCACTCCGTCCAGCACCTGCCAGCCGGAATACGCACCGCCGTCGTACTCAACTCCCGCCGCGTACCGCAAGGATTAGCCCGGCAACGAGCCCAACAGCCGCTTCGCTTCCTGCTGCTGGCCGGGGCTGCCTTCCGCCACTACTTCGGCGAGGATATTACGCGCACCTTCCGGGTCGCCCATGTCCATGTAGGCACGGGCCAGATCGAGCTTCGTGCCGACCTCGCTCAGGGTGACCGGCTCGATTCCTGCGATGGACAGTTCCTCGAAAGCCATTTCTTGTGTCAGCGTGTTGTTGATGGTCGGCGAAGGGTCCAGCGGGCGTTTCATGGTGTGCGTGCTGGTGATGTCGCCAGGATGCGCGGTCATTTCCAGCGGCGAGAGTGCCGGCAAATCCAGCCCCTCATCGCCTTGATCTGCTGCGTCCAGGTCCATGTGCAGTTCGAGGTTCAGGTCGTCCATCGACATCTCGGCGGTGGCGTCCAGCCCGCCAATGGCGGCCGCCGACGTTGGCACAGCCGCCGCAATGGCCATGTCCACCTTTTGACGCAAGGTGGCGTCCGCCAGGCTGAGGGCCGGTTGCTCAATCGTGGGGCTGTCACCGCGCCATTGCTTGCGCGTGGCTTCGAGTGGGCCATCGCTGAAATCCAAGGCGCCTTCCAGATCGAAATCCAGCGTATCCAAGTCGACGCCATCGACAGCATTCTGCAAGGGTGTAGCGAACAACTCGACATCGACGTGGTTCTGACCGCCCTCGAGATTCAGGTCGACTGACGTAACCGGGGTCTTCGTGGCGGCGCCGGCAAACAGCAAATCCTGCGGCGCTATTTGGCGCCCCATGATAGCAATGCTGTCCCACTCGCCCGGGGCACCCTGAGCCCGTGTCTGTCCTAGGTTGCGAGCCAACTCGAGGAAGAGTTCGGACTTGCCCCAGACGAAGTAGACCTCGAGCAGTTTTACCTTGAGGTCGCGACGCCCAGGCTCGGTGCGCAGCGCCAGACGCAGCGTATCGGCAGCCTGATCGTAGAGACCATAGGCCACATGCCAATTCGCTTCGGTAATGGCATCGGCCTTGTCGAGGTCGATGGCAGATTCACCGCTGAGGGTATCTTCGGCATTGCGCGTGGGCGGACGTGGACGTACCACCGGCGGCGCATGCTGCGTGACGGGATTTTCCAGTACCTCCATGTGCGCCGCGGGTGAACGCACGGGCGCCGGCAACGTACCGGTCTGCTGGAAAAAATCGTCGCGGACGGTAGTGGCAGTGGCTTCGGCAACATCGAAGTCAGCGCCATCGGCATCACGGCGACGACGCAGATAGCCATAGCCAAGGCCGCCGGCCAGCAGCAGGAACGCGCCACCCAGAAGCAGAGTGGACAACCCACCGACCGCATCGAGGAACGAGGATTCTTGCTCGGCTGGCACCGGCGCGGGCGCCGGGTTGGCCGCCACCACAGGGCTCGGCGCAACGGCTGGCACTACTGGCGTGGCACCCTGCTGCTGCATGCGGGCGAGTTGGTCGCTCTGCACCTGCAGCAAGCGGCGGGCTTCCTGAAGTTCGGTTTCCAGTTGCTGCAAGCGCCCAACCACGGCCGGGTCGGAACCCGTGGCGGGGGGGACGGTAGGAGCGGAGGTAACGGCGGTGGCGGCACCGGGCGGTACCAAACGCAAACGAGCTGGAGCTGCGGCGGCCGGCTTAGCAGGCGCCGCGGGAGCCACTGCTGCCGTTTCTGCTACGGCCGTATCGGCAGCCGCGGCCGCACGCGCCGCCACTTCAGCACGCGCGGCGTCGAACTGGGCCGCGACTGCACGCCTGGCGTCCGCCGGGGAAATGGCGGCTAAGTCGTCGGCGCTCGGCAAGCGCACGATGGCGCCCGCCCGCAAGCGATTGATATTGCCCGCGAATGCGCCGGGGTTTTGCTGGAACAGAGCGACGATGGTCTGGTCAATCTGGCTGCGTTCGCGGGCACCGAGCCGGCGCGCGATGCGCAGCGCCGAGTCGTTGGTACGTACCTGGTACGAACCACCGAGAGCGAGTTCCGACGGCGAACCCGCCGCCGAACCTGCGTTCGCGGGGGCAGACGCGACGGCCGCCGGGGCAGCAACACGCACGGCTGGTTCGGTATTCGCCACCGGCAACGCCACGGGAGCGGCCACGGTCTTCGCTAACGTATCGCGATAAACCGGGGGATCGAGCAGGAGCGTGTATTCCCGCAGCAAGCGACCGCGATTCCAACCCGCATCCACCACCAGCGTAACGAAGGGTTCGCTGATGCCTTCGCTGGAGCGCAGCAATAGCACCGGTTCGCCGTTCGCGCCCTTGCCGACCTTCACCGACAAAGCGGATGCGAAGCCGGGATGGTCGAGGCCAAGGCGGGCGAATTCCTCACGCGAGGCAATGCTAACGCGCAACGAAGCAAGCTCGTCCGGCGCCGCCGAAAAGATGGGGATTTCCGCGCTAAGCGGCTGATTGAGGGCGGACACATGGCGGACTTCGCCCAACCCGAGCGCGAAAGCGGAACCCGGGAACAGCGCGAGCGCCAGCCATAGCCGTCGCGGTATTTGCAGC
>Ga0164295_10004786_pt1 | contig 10746 bp, 8 predicted proteins | sample GEODES006metaG_FD_111798 | JGI IMG/M metagenome (GOLD analysis project Ga0164295, IMG submission 111798) | Oligotrophic lake water microbial communities from Sparkling Lake, Wisconsin, USA - GEODES006 metaG | ecosystem: Environmental > Aquatic > Freshwater > Lake | place: USA: Sparkling Lake...
CTATCTCTTTTCTCCCCCCTATCTTTTCTTTATTCTTTTTATACATATAAATTTTAAAATATTATATATATATATATATATATATATATATATATATATATATATATATATATATATATTAAAAGGGGGTCAAATTACCAAAAAAAATATTTTTCTTGGAAGGGGGGGGGGGTAGAAAAATTTTTAAAACGGAAATTTAGTACCAGACACGAGGGGTGAAATTTCCTCTTTTAGTACCAGCATTTTTTTATTTTGTACCGGGCAAGGGGGTCAAATTTCCATTTCGAGGGGGTCATTTTATTATCTTAAATCAGGTCTGCACATTTCTGAGGAGGCATTTCCATCCACTCTTTGCATACGGGTAAGTAATACATGGACGGTGCAATCAGCCATTCCGTGAAGATGTCTGGGAAACACGCCCATGGCTTGAGTCCACCGAAATGTACAACGTTGAAGTGTGCATATTGACTTTTCCAATAAACATGGTTTTGCCATGACACCCACGTCAATGCGTTATTTTGAAACCCCAAGTCATGCCACTTGTCTTTGTACACTACGTTCAAGAACCCTTGCTCTGCCCAGCTTGCATCAAAGTACATGGAATGATCTCGTTGTAACTTCAGCAATCGCTCATACTCGCGTTTCTCCGGATGTATCACAAACACGCCCATATTGAAGGCCTCGAATTTTCCATACCATGCCTGTGCAGACACACCGATGCTGTGATTGCCAAGGTTGCAATGGAGAAGGTGACTAATGGAGTGCAACACCATCGTATCTGCATCCAGATAGACCAAGGTCTGATACATCGTCATGCCCCAGAGGTGTAACTTTGTGAATTGATCCACGTAGCGGTAGGATCTACTACTGCCTTCTTGCAAAGGTGCTATACGGTCAACAACACATCTCTTCCAACCAATGTTCTTTAGACAACTCCACGAAGTATTGCCGAGAGGCTTGGACGCGAGTTCCATGAACACCATGTCAAAGGGCTCCTCAGTGTGTAGCCTCAGTGCGTGTCCCATCTTAAGAGCCGAGAGCACATAATTCGTGTCGTCCGTCAGCATAGTCCACACTGACTTCGTGTTTTCTGGGAAGAAGTCTTCGTTCTGACACAGCATCCCGTGCCGTCGGTGAAGGCGAAGAGAACGTGAGACCACCGCGTCATGGATAAGCGGTTCTGACGTGGGCATGGTACGGTACACTTCGTACGACACGAAAAGCACGAAGACTCCGATCGTGACAATGGACGAGAAAAATAGTTTTGTATTCATGATGTTCGAATATGTGGGTAGAAAGATAAAGAAATTCCGAGACACAAGTGTAGTTTTCATTTTTTATATGTAAGTAAATATCCAATCAGATGTCGTCAACTTGAATTCATACTAATAAAAGAAGGTCCATAGTCCTGTCCTGCTTATAAACCCACACCCTCTTCAGTCTGGCGTGTATCTCGACTGTGATGTAATTTGAGCGCAGATCCAACTCCCTCAAGGCATCGCATGCTATCAAATTTGTAGTCAACAGTTTTGCCGACTCGTCTGTGACGCCACAATCACATAGACGCAGGCACTCCAGTGCATCGCAACTTGGAAGCACGCGCACAAGAGCACCTGTAAAGTCTACGCCAAGATTGTTCACACTTAAATCGAGTTTTTTCAGTCGCGGACACAGCGGCAGGGCCGTCGTAAAATCATATGTCTCAGCCGGAATTGGTGGCGAGATCTGATTGTCCCAAACCTTCAAGCACTGCAGTGACACGCACTTTGTAAGCACTAGTCCCAGTGCGTTCAATCCACTCATCATTATGTTGTTTCCGTGCAGGTCCAAGTGCACAAGCGACACCAGCGCGGGCAGTCCTGTGGCAAGTCTCTGCATACTCGCACTACCCAAGTCGTTACTGGAGAGATCAAGACGTGTGAATTCTGGACATCGCGCCAAAAAAGTTGTGAGAGTTTCAACTCCGTCCTCACTATTCATTCCATTGCTACCGAGATTCAAGTCCGTCAATCCCGTGCAGGAATCAATACAATGCGTGAGTCTTTCTATGCCCTTGTCGCCCAAATAGTTACCCCACAAATTGAGCTGTGTGAGCGCCGTGAGTTCCCATTCTGTATCCCAATTCAAAGCCATGCCTATGTTGTGTGAGAGGTCGAGCCGCTTGAGTCCCGTCAAGTGCCCCAGGCCGGCAGCCAGTGTCGCAACGTTAAGTCCCTGGTTGTTCCTCAGTGTGAGTGACCTCAGGCCGTCACAAGTCTCTAAAATCGACCCAAGCGGAATGAGCATCGATTCACGTTCAATCGGCCCATTTTGTTTCAAGTCACACATCCGGATGTCCTGCACATCGTGACTCTTGCATGCCGACCTCAGATCATTTAGCATGGTCGCTGCTTTTCCCTCGTCCGTCGAATCATTGAACTTATCAGTGTCTACCACATACTGCACCGCTACCTTTTTTCCTGCCCTGCGAACGGCTGCATTCATCGTCTTTGAAGTCCGCAGTAGTGCAACGTGACGTCCAGCGGTCAACTCGAATATGTTTCCGAATACGTCATGTCCCTCCAAAATCTCGAACGGATTCCGTTTCTCGACCAGTTCCCGCATCTCCTCCAGCGTTCGTTGGCGCCCTCCAGACATCTCCATGTGCACTCCGTCCTTTATACTAACACAAACACACAAGAAGTCTCTCTTTTTAACTTGAAAAAAATCTTTTGTTAACCAAAAAAACTTTTTATAATTTTAAAAAAATGTTCTCTATAAATAAACAAGAACCCCCAAACAAAAGTAAACAACACACGACATGTCGAATCGCATTCCCGGCACTCACCCAACCTTCAAGGCGCTTTGGCGTCGTGCGAAACAAGACTTCGAGAACAATCTAAAGCCACAATCCCTGCGCAACCTCCAACGAGCTGCCTCTGTTCTCTGTGGGATTTGGATCAGATCGTCGATAGCAGCAAATGAAAGCACCTTGTCACTATCCGATTTCGTAGACGATGTGACCAATCTACTCGACGACATGTCTGCCATCGCGCAGTTGATGAACGAGCCAAGGGAGGCCCTTTTTTATCAGTCACTCAGGTTAAAGTCGGCCACTGGTGTTGACGGTCCAGAACTCGAGGAGCTGGAGGTTACACAAACTGACTTCCTTTTCTGCATGATAGTCGACATCCACAGTGCTCTTTATACTATTCTCGATGCCGTGGCAGAGGAAGACTTCAAGAAGGGTAATTTCAAAGACGCTCTTGAGGAGTTCGGAGGGGCACTTGAAATGCTGGAGCGTTGCACGATGATTAATGATAATCATCTTCATGTCAAGGCTATCCTTCTCAAGCGCGCTGTTGTTCTTCGACACTTGAACAGAGTAAGTGATGCTGAGGAAGATGAAGCTGCCAGTGCTCGTGCCGAGATGGTCGATCCTCCAACGGATTATGCGTACACGAATCCAGAGAAGATATTCTTCCGTCCAGTCCATGGCGGTCCTCCAGAGCTGTATAAGTATACTCCGAAACCTTCAGATGATAAAGACGCAGGTTCTCCTCTCGATAGAGATCCCTCTATCAACAAGAACAATGATTCGAGTCCACCTTCAACGCATCCAATCAAAAGGAAAGTCACGCCTGAACATGCCCAGATGTGCTACATGATCCTTGTGACAGTCGAGCATCATCGAAGGAAGATTCATTCCGACCAGGCCATGTTTCAACTGTTAAGGGATGAGGAGGAGCAAAAGAACAAAAATGTAGGGAAATTATCCAAGAGTCAGAAGCGCAGGCAAATAAAAAAAAAACAGTCACAAGAGAGGGACGCAAAGGCCAACATGACCTTCCAGCAACTCGTCGAAGGACAGCAGAAATTATCTTCATTGACCGTAGATGAGTTTGCACTCTTGGACGATTGCATATGCCCCATCTCACTTGACATCATGCACGACCCAGTCACGACTGTAGATGGATACACATTCGAGCGTGCGAGTATTCAGGACTGGTTCGATCGAGGCAAAATGACAAACCCAATGACCAACGAGATTCTTTCGAGTAAAACGTTGGTATCGAATGAAACCATTAAAAGGGTGATTCAGTCTGGCAAGTTTAAGTAGAAGGTTTCAGAGACAAAGTTCTATTAGTTTTAGTTGTTTGATTTATGAATAAATGAAGTCAAATCATTCAAATGGTAGTCTGTTCTCTTTATTGGATATTCTATTTAAGACCTTCGACACAAGAACATGAGTGACTACAAAGCCTCACTGCAACACATGAGGAATGTTCTCGGCTCACGTCAATTTGATAGAACTGGTGCTAAAACATCTAAAATTGTCGATTCAAATGAAGACGATGAGAAACACAAATCTTTCGACCTTTTGGAAAATAAAGATCTATTGAATATCGTTACCAAGTATACTCCATCTAAGAATGCTCTTTTGTCAATGACTTCCAAAACAGTAAAAGATAATCTTGAGAAGGGAACTCCAGTGACATTTCGACCAACTCGATCCTTCATGAAGGTACACAATAATCCAGATGGACGAGAGAACATGTTGAAGAGTTTACAATCAATGAGTACAAGGTATAATCTCATCTCTATCGACATGCCTGGATTGGCTCTTGTTGATGATGAACGTGATAGTGTTTCGGTCAAACTTGCCCATGTACTTTCGAATTCTCAAAATCTCGAGTACTTGAACCTTAGTGACATTGGCATACGAACCTGGAGTGAAATTGGATCTGCATTATTATTTTGTCCAAAACTTAAACGTGTCGATTTTTCATTAAACAGATTATCACCTACGTTATTCCGTGCATTATCAAAATGTTTGGCATTAGAAGATCTTGATTTTCATGACAGTATTCATTTTCATCATTGTATTCACGGCCTTGGAATTGTCATGTTTCAATGTAGGAACACATTGACCAAATTGAATTGTAGTGGATGTTCTTTGAATCATTCAAGTCTCGATAATGGATTCGAATACATTACAGGTGCACTCCCTGTGTGTCCTAAACTAAAACATTTAGATTTATCACAAGCCAATTTGGACACTACTGCAATGACATTTTTTGAGACAGCATTGCAGGACTGCTTACATGTGGAGAGTTTAAATTTGGAGAGTTTAAATTTGAGTAATAACAATTTGGGGATAACATAGCAATAAGACTCGCACCATTGTTAGCTAAGTGTCATACTTTGAAGTATCTACATTTAAAAGGCACTTCTATAAACAAAGCTGTCTTTGACAGATTTATAACGTGTGGATCATTCAGAGTTTTAAAATGTCTAGACCTCTCAAATTGTCATATCAATTGTATTAGAATGGAAATTCATTTTGGTGAAGAACTGTCAAATTGTACCGACCTTACACAAGTTATTTTGAGTAACAATTCTCTAGGAGATAATTTCGCGGAGGACCTTGTGACTGCACTACCCAACTGTACATCTCTTACTTGTCTTCATTTAAATGGAACATGCATGAGTGATGTTGGTGTTCGAGGACTAGTAGACGTCATACCACAATGCCCCTGGCTCACTCGTTTGAACATCTGTGACAACATGCTTTCAATGGAAACAAGGGAAGAGATAAGATCTTCATGGCGTTCAATACATTCAAATGATAATGGTCTTTGGATGGATATGAACTAGAAATCTTCTCAACTATCTAGTTTTAATCAAAATCCCTTTGAGCGGAGGAACTGGACACAGTCAAGTGTCTGTTCAACCAATGCTTTCGTCTTTTGGTTCATCTCCTTCCCATTCGGGCATGGCCTCCAGCTTTCGAGCTGCTGGAGGCGGGTGTTCACGAGTGAGTTAAGCTGATCAGCCTTTTCCGTGATGTAGGCCTCGCCGCTTTCGATGAGGTTCCGGAGGAGTGGCTGTACGTCCTTCAAGTCAGACCCGACCTGGTGATACTCTGTGAGATAAGCCAAGCACTCGATAGCCTTGCGCACGTCATTGCGGGTGTTGGTTCGGGTGGTGACGGATCCCATGATCAAATTCTAAGTGAAAATTTCGTAAATGAAATGTTTATATAGATAAAATTAAAAAAAAAAACTTTTTTTAATTTATTTTTTTATTGTAAAAAAAACTTTTTTTTAAGACTCGTGTAAAAAAATTCTTTTTTTTTAAGATCTCTATATAAACTCCTGAAATTTCGAGAAATCCAAAAGTTCACCACCATGAGCAACAAGGTCATCAACGACTTCTGCCACAAAATGTGCCTCAACCTCCTCGATGGAAGCCAGGACATGATCATGTCCCCCTTTTCCCTCCTGATAGCCCTCGCCATGTTCCTCGGAGCAGCCGAAGTTGGCCATGAGACCCACACTCAGATGTGTAATCTTCTCGGTATCAAGACTGAGAATGAGGAAGAGCTCATGCGTGAACTGAAGAAAGTTTGTGAAGAACTCATGGTCAACGACCCTCAGGTCAAACTTATCACTGGAAACTCCCTCTGGTGTGTTGGCAACGTGAAGAAGCAGTACAAGGACCTCTGCCTCCAGTACTTTAAGGCTGAAGTACTTCCTCTATCCACAAAGGATGCCATCAACTCGTGGGTTTCCGAGAAGACTGAACAGATGATTACCAAGCTCCTTTCCGAAGATCCCGAGGGGCCTTCTGTTGGAATCAACTTCATCTATCTTGACGCCAAGTTCGAGAAGGAATTTAAGAAGGACAAAACGAAGGAGGACGACTTTTATCCAAACTACACAATGGATCAGAACGGGGACAGCATCAAGGTCATGATGATGGAGACCACGGATAACTTCTACATCACTATCCGCACTGCCGCCACTGTTGTTGAGCTTAAGTACGGTGAAGAAGATGAATTCGCGGCCTACATTGTCCTTCCCAAGATGTCACTCGACGTTGGCACTGCTATGAAGCAGGTTCTCGGTGATTCTCAGGAGTGGGAGAATGTTTGTGACTCGATGTGTAATGAGAGGATCAACCTCTTCTTGCCCAAGATGAAGAAGCTCACTGAGCTATCCCTCAATGAACCACTTCAGAAGATGGGCATGACCACCGTCTTTAGTGCAGATGCTTCTCTCACTCGTTTGATTGATGAGGAGGCCTACCTCGAGGAAGCTCTTCAGGTCTCTGCCATTGAGATTACCGAGGTGGGCATGAAGGCGGCTGTGGCCACCATGATGAAGAGTGGTCTGAGGGGTGGTGGTGGATTCCGTCAGGCGGATCCGATAGTTGTCCGCGTCGACAGGCCCTTCGGCATCGTGATCATGCAGAAGGATCTCAAGGTGATCCTCTTTGCGGGAATTATCAAAAAACCCGAGATGATCGAGGAATAGAACCCTATCCCTCCTACAGGGCAGCAGTTCATAGGAAGAATGTGTATGACCTCTCTTTATTGTTAGGTGAAACACGCGCCCAGTTCGACCCCATGCTCGCGCTGCTGGGCTGAACCTCAGATGCACAGCACACAAATTATTAGAACTACGACCGCGACCCCTATCGCCGTATTCGTTTTTCTAAAGTCCAATGAATTTCCAAAGTACATGTTCTAGTATAGCCCGTCGTTTATACATAGAGTGCACAAGCGGTTTTATTCTCTACAAAAAAAATAAAAAAAAATAGCAATTGTTTTTTTTTTCAATAAAAAAAAATGAAATGTCTATAAAAATAATTGTTTTTAGCTTAATTGACACCATTCAAGACACATGGTGGACAAGTCTCACGACATTTCTAATGTGTTCCTAGATGCTGATTGGGAACATGTTAGACTCATATCTAAGCTGAAGACTCAGTATGACCACTGGAACAAAAAAATGGATGAACTCAACAAGGAATACAATTTGAGCATTGTTGTTCAAGGTCGTGTGATGAGTTCTTATGATCACACTTTCTTCCATTCTGCACTTCCAGAGCAGGAATTTGTAGAGTTGAAATTGAAGTTCGAAAATCATCTTTTGAACTTGGCCTCAATGAAGAACAATTATACAAGCCACATTCTATTCCTGAAATACCACCTTAACGAACAAGAACAGATCTACAAAACAATCAACAACGATTTTTTTAAGCTACGAGATGATGTCAAATTCACTACATCCACACACGACAAAATTTTCAATGTCATCTCAAAGTTTGAAGATTTGCTTTCAAAGTATCAGAACAACACAAAGAACACTTTGAAGGCCTACACCTCAACTCAAGACCTACACAATATTTGCACGGACTGGCTGACAACCAAGGAGATTATCATGGAATGCATCAAGCTCTACAAACAAATCCACGAGTACAAACCCGGTACTCTCCCCATGGTGGCCAGCTACGAACTCGACCTTCCCACTGATCCCCGGAAGCTCAAACAGTTCAACGAAGATGTCGCGTTGCAGGTAGGTCGCATCACTGGTTCGTGGGGTTCCAGGACTCGCAACCAACCCGGACCCTCCAAGAAGATGAAGACTGGAGGCCAGGGTGGTGTGGGGAAGTGAATAAAATTTAGTAGTGGTGATGACACCATTGCTAATACCTTGCATTGTCAAATGTATATAAGACTCGCCATGATTACATGTGTTTGTGTAAGTAAAAAAAATTGGGACTATTTTCATGAAGCATGTGTTTTGTGCGTAGTCTTTGCAATGTTGTCTCTGAGAACTTGTTTCCATATATTGCTACCTTTAAATGTCCGTTTTTTTGATCCTCGAACATTTTCTCAAACATCTCAGCTACAGGATCCCCTAAATTGTTATTATTTAGATAAATTACATGAAGTGAAATGCAATGTGGTAGTACTTCTACTAGATATGAGGCTCCTAGGTCTGTGATTAGATTGTTTCCTAACTTCAGTACCTCTAGGGATTTGCAGTCAGGAAGTTTCGATTTTATGCTGTATATCTCAGCGTCCCCCAGTCGACATCCATTTAAATCTAGTTTGGTTAATAGTGTCCATTTTGGAAGCCAATGAGCAAAGATGGTTGCAGCATCACCCCTTACATCATTCTCACTCACATTAAGTTCAGTTAGTGTTGTGCATCGGCTGAGGATCGGTGTTAGAGTGCATATCCATTGTTGTTGACGAAAATTCGTATGGTTAGACATATCCAGGCAATTCAGCTTTGTACACATCACCAGGGCATCTGCAAGATCTGTTGCATCGGAAGTAATATGACCATGTGATAAGTTAAGACTTGTTAATGAATTGCTTTGTTGTCCGATTATTTGCAATAGCGATCTTTCTGTACCAGAGAAATCACCCACGGAAGACAAATCTAGGTTGTCAAATGAGGCTATTTGACTTAATTGTTCAATGTCCTCTAAAACTTTATTTATATTATTGAACTTTTTCGATATTGTACCTCTCACATCTATGTGTACCCTTTCTCGATCCATTGCACTTTGTAATGTCTTGGAGGTTGCTCGAAGCTTGTTATAGTTGCCCTTGTTGTGTTGTAAGAATGTAGGGTTCTCAAAAACTTGTCTTTTATCATCCTCTTTTAGTGTCTCGTACTGGTGTGAACTCTCTTCTTTTTGTTTCTTTTGGATGGAATCTAGTTTTCTTTTCATTTCATTTAGTGTATCATCATTGGACTCCATGGAAAGAAGGGTTATACCTTATATATTATTCTTTTTGAAAATGAACATGTGTTCGATATATACGCACTCTCTCATTCACGTATGCCCTCGTCTAAAGTGTCAGTACCGATTCTTGTTGGGTTTAGGGTGCTAGATGATCGATATTTGAGCAATGTCAGGTTGGATCGAGTTATCAAAACAATGTATTCGATATCCCCATCGACACTGAAATTGGAAAGCAAGTATTGAATGGCATGATCACTAGGTTTATCGAGAAAAAAAAATAAATCTCTATATATACTGAGACATTCAGACCCTTCACAAGACTTTTTGTGGTGATACAATCTTACCCTTTGTACTATCAATTTCACCCTTTTATTTTTTTAAACAAAAAAAAATATTAAATGTCTATAAATACTCAGTCAAATATTACATTTCAACAGCAAGCAAACATGGCCGACAGGACAACCCGATCGAAAGGTGCTGCTGCACTCAGCTCTGGACTTGTTCATAGTCGTCAGAAGAAACCTAAGGTTGCTCAAGCCGTTTCTCAGCCCGATGTTGGGTCTTCTTCATCTACTGCCTCTGCCAATGGAATGACCATTAAGATTGGAACTTTGTCGTTAAACCTGCGTCCTTCTGCAAACGTCAATGGCAACGTGATTACTACCTCTACTGATGTGGGCAAGGATCAAGCTACTGAAGCTCAGTCGACTCTCAACGCAATGCCTTCCAGCAGTTCCAATGTCATTCCTCGCCCCTCCGTTGGTGGCAAGTCCATGCAATACTTGACCAGACCCGACAAAGACTCTGCTAATGATGATTCCAATCCTGGTTCGTCTGATGATGAGGATGATATCAACCAAGGCACTCTTGATGATGAAGAACCTGACGTTCTTTCTGGTGACCCTTTGGGTTTGTTTCCTGGTGATGATCACTTTGGCGATGCTGCTAATGGTGGTCAGGGTGGTGTGGGTGATAGTGGTCAGGGTGAAGATGATCAGATGGCCCTTGATGCTAATGATGTCCAGGGTGATGTGGATGATAGTGGCCAGGGTAGTACCGGTGATAGTGGCCAGGGTGGTACTGGTGCTCGAGTTGTTCCCTCTGGCAGTAATCCCGGGCGTGGACAGGGTGGTCGTACTTCGGTACGTCACAGGATGAAAAGGAAGAAGCAGGGAATGGAAAACCTGACTGTTAATGCCATCAAGCGTCTTGCGCGTC
>Ga0164295_10004789_pt1 | contig 10744 bp, 8 predicted proteins | sample GEODES006metaG_FD_111798 | JGI IMG/M metagenome (GOLD analysis project Ga0164295, IMG submission 111798) | Oligotrophic lake water microbial communities from Sparkling Lake, Wisconsin, USA - GEODES006 metaG | ecosystem: Environmental > Aquatic > Freshwater > Lake | place: USA: Sparkling Lake...
AACGTCACGATCATCAAGGTGACCATCACCGCGTATTGAGCAGGCGACAACGTCCGGGCCAGAACCGCAGCGAGCACCAACCCAGAGCCGTAGCGGACGACAATCCCTACGTTCGCCCAAAGAAACCCCCGAGCAGCAGTGGTGCCCAGCGATTCGTTCTCGGCGGCGTCAGCTTCCGGCGCCGGTTCGTCAGCAGGCACGTCTAGCGGCGCAGCACGACGACGCCCGCTGGCCCAGAACTGAACGAGCGGAGGGTGTCGCCAGCCGACCGAGCATCGGTCAGGCTCGTTTGACCTTCGGTGACCACCATCAAGGTGGCATCGGCGAGCGAGAGCAATTGCGAGGTTGGGACCGGACCCGGGACCGAGGGCCCGTTGATCACCACGACATACCGACCAGCAAGTCCTTCAAGCACGCGATGGAAACTCGAGCGCATCCGCAACACGTTGCGGCTCCGGTCGAGGCCAGCTCCCAAGAAACGCACCATGCCTTCTGGCGCTGCGAGGTCTCCGAGGTTGGATGGCAGCTGCGAGGGATCAAGATTGATGAGTGCACCGTCGGGAGGGAGCTGCCCCGAGAGACACTCAGCAAGACCGGCAAGTTCGTCGGCCTGCACCATCGAGGTCAATGAACCGTGCTCTAGGTCTGCGTCTACAAGAGCCACGGGCTGTCCGAAACTGCGGGCGATCACGCAGGCCATCGCTAACGCGAGTTGAGCCCTGTCTTCGCCGTCATCGGCTCCTACCAACACAAGGCGATGAATCGCATCGTTCAAACTGAGTCGCTCAACGGCAGCGATGACGCCAGCGACCGCATCTTGCGGGTTGGCACCTCGCCCGGTCAGCGGCGGAACCTTGACCAGAATCGGCAAGTCGATTGCATCGGTCACGTCCTGAGCAGATGCCACCACTGGCTTGCGCAGGTTACGAACCAAGAAGAACAAGAACGGCACCAAACCGCCGAGCAGCATGCCGGCAAGACCTGCGAACCACAGCGGGAACCGCGAGGTTTGCTGCAGCGGCCGCGAGAACACCTCTTGGAAGATGGGTCCTGGGATTCGAGACTGAACCGGCAACTCGCGCTGGTTGGCCTCGAAGACACCTCGGAGGGCAGGAACTACCTGAGCGCTGATGGCCTCTGACTCAGTTCGTGAAGCACTTGCCGCCACGATGTCGAGGTAGGCCGATTCGGGAGCCCGCTTCGTGGAGATCGAACCGGCGATCTGATCGATTGGGAGGTCGAGATTGCCGCGACGTTTGATTTCACCAGCAAGGCCCTTGGACTTGACCAAGCTCTCCAACGAACGCACGAGAATGTCGTTGTCGTTGGGATTGGAACCCGAGAGCACCAAGATGGATCGAGAGGTCTTATAGATCGGTGGGCTGCTTTGGGCTGCGACCACGGCCAGCAAGCCGGTCAACAGCATTGAGGCCACAACAACCAGAACTTGGTTGCGAGTCAGGCGAATTGACTGTCGTCGTTCACCGTCAGAACTCGGCAGCGCCGGCATGCCGGCATCGGTGCGCATTGGGGTCACTGTGCACCTGCCATGTGCTCAGTTGAGGTTGCCCGTGGCATAACACGCCCCCCTAGATGGGTGGGACCGCCGCCGTGGCAGCCCATTGACGGGTTATGTCTTTGCGGCATAACCCGCCGTAACTGTACCGGCGCAGGCCTCCAAAGTGGCTGAGCCAACCTCGTTTTGGGTGAATGCCCTCGGGGCAACTACTGTGACGCCCCTCATGGGTTCGCTGATCAAGAAGCGCCGGAAGCGCATGCGCAAGAAAAAGCATAAGAAGTTGCTGAGGCGTACGCGTCACCAGCGCCGCGCTCGCGGCAAGTAACCGGAACGGACTCAGTCCGCCGCCAGGGTCTGAACGACTCTGGAGCCCGGCACCTGATACTCCCCCTCGACGAACCACGTCGAACCGCTACCTGCAAGCCGCGGCCGTTGGCCTGATGCGTTACCGAGCACGTCGCGCCACGCGACGAGTTGTGGGTACGCCAAAAGGGCAGCTGGCTCAAGATCATTCCCGTTATCGCCGGTTGGTCCTCCCATGTCGTCCCAAGTTCGGTAGACGACCGGAGTGGAACAGTGCAGCGGCGGCGTCAACAACGTCAGCGTTGTTGGGATCACGTCCAGCGCCTCAATCACCTCGCCGATTCCGGTCACTCGTGCTCGGCCACCGACTACGCAAAACGGCACGTCCGCGCCGAGGGTCGCAGCGTCATCAAGATCGAGCGCGCCCGCCCACTTCAGAATCGCTGCCGCGTCTGCACTGCCGCCGCCAAGCCCAGCGCCTGCTGGAATGCGCTTGCGAAGCCGAACTCCCGCCTGCCGGCCTGCCAGAACCAGCGCTCGACTTACCAGGTTGTCGGGTTGCCCGGGTTGGGCCCTGCCGGCATCTTCCACCACTAAACCGTCGCCAGCAGGATCAATTTCCAGCTCGTCGTAGAGATCAACCTGAACCATTTCGGCATCAATCAGGTGAAATCCGTCTTTTCTAAGGCCAGTAATTCGCAGCGACAGCGTCACCTTGGCAGGGGCAAGCAGATACTCGACCGTCATTTCGCCACTATCTCCGCAAGCCGAGTCCAGTCAGCAATGGATAACGATTCCGGGCGCGCCGTCGGCTCTATTCCGGCAAGTTCGAATGCATCACTCCGAAGATGGGGAGCCAACGTCGATCTCAGCATCTTGCGACGCTGCTGGTACGCCCGCCCGGCAAGTGCCAGCACTTCGTTCGGTCCCACGGTTACTGAGGGAGGGGCGCAGCGCGTGAGTGCTACGACCGACGAGGTAACTCGAGGTTGCGGAATGAAGGCCTCCGGGGGAACGTCGCCCAACAATTCAGCCGTTGCGTACCAGGCGGTGCGGAGCGACGGTAGGCCAATGGTTCGTCCGCCAGGTCCGGCCGCAAGTCGTTCTGCCACCTCTTTTTGCACCATCACAATGAGCCGGCTCACCATCGGGGCGGAAGCCAAAACTGACATCACCACCGGGACCGCAACGTTGTAGGGCAAGTTTGCGGCAAGGACCCAGGGACGGTCGCCAAGTGTGGAATCCCAATCGATCTCAAGGGCATCGGCGAGACGAATATCGACCTGACCCGGGCCGCTGCCCTCTTCCACTTCCGCGGCGGCGAGCACATCGTGCAGAACAGGAACCAGTCCAGCGTCTTTTTCGAGTGCGAGTACATGAGCCCCAGTTGCGGCCAGCGCCAAGGTGAGCGAGCCCAACCCTGGACCCACCTCAACGACCGAATCGCCAGGACCAACTCGGGTTTGTTCCGCAATCCACGCCACCACCGATGGGTCTGCGACAAAGTTCTGACCGAGCGATTTACGAGCGGCAAGCCCGCGCCGCTCAAGCAGTTCACGTATTTCGTCGGGTCCCAGCACGTCAGTTGTTTCCCGAGTCATCGGCTGTTGATGAGCGCTGCGAAGTGCTCGATGCGGGCAGGGTGGTGATCGTCAACTCGCTAGATCGATCATCGGATGGATCTGCGTATTGGCTCGTCCCCTTCTTCACCCAGCCCGACTGAATCACAATTGTTGTCGAGGGCAGCGGGCGAATACTGATGGGCGCATTGTTCGGTTTTTTTGCGGTGGAGGTGGTGCTGATTGAGCTTGCAACGACAGGCTTCGAATCCTTGCTGCCACCGGAGACCGCCAACACGATCACCGCGATCACCGTTGCAACAAGCCCGAGTAGGTAGCGCGCCGGAATCGAGACACCTCCGAATTCCATTAGAGGAACTCACCATCCTCAGCAGCCACCCGCGCCGAGGGTTGGGGCAGTCCAAAGAACTTACGAGCGGTAGCGGTGGTGCTGCGGGCCACGTCTTCCACGCTCAACCCCTTTACCGCTGCCACCGCCTGACCAACGAGCGGCACGAGAGCAGGTCGGTTTCGCTGTCCTCTATGGGGAACGGGAGTCAGATAGGGAGAATCGGTTTCCACCATGAGTCGATCAAGCGGAGTTGCGAGCACGGCGGCTCGCAGGTCGCCCGCCGACGGGAACGTCACGATTCCACTCACCGAGATCACTGCCCCACGTTCCACACACAACTCGGCTTCTGCGGGTCCGCCCGAAAAACAATGAAACACCGTGCGTTCAGGAACGCCCTCGCTGTCCAAGATGGCAAACGTCTCATCCCAAGCCGAACGAGTGTGAATGATCAGTGGAAGTGATCTCTCGTGGGCCAGAGCGATTTGTGCTGCAAAGACCCGACGCTGGGCATCCCGCGGCGAATGGTCGTAGTGATAGTCGAGTCCACACTCGCCAACGCCCACGAACATTGCCGGTGACTCGTCAAGCAACTCAGCCAACCGACCCAGCCGATGTTCATCGGGCTCCGCCTCATGTGGGTGAACGCCCACAGTGCTCCAGATCATCTCGTGACCTTCAACGAGTGTTCGATTGAGTTCGGACTCATCAACCGAACACGACACGTCCACCATGGCCACCACTCCGGTGGCAACAGCATCCGCGACAACTTCTGAAAGGTCATCAACGCGGGCGACGTGACAGTGGTTGTCGATCCATTCGAAACTTGCGGACCGGGTTCCCGAGGTCGGGTCGTTGGACACCTCAATGTTGTCCGCAGCCATCCGACAACCGTACTTCTGCTCGGGGGACTAGCTCCCATTCCATAGGCAGCGCTGCAGGTTCGAAGCGGCCGCTCCAGCACTAGTTGGCTGCCTCCACACAGCTCGCTCAACACAGCCCTTCACCGCAACTGACTCAATGCGGCTGACTCCACGCGGCTGACTCCACGCAGCTCACTCAACGCATCTCACTCAACACAGCTGACTCAACACAGCTCACCCAATACGACAGAGCGAGCGGGACCCGGTCAACCGCTTAAACGTCCAGCAGAACAGTTCCGGCTGGGCCTTTGGCAAAGGTTCGAACTCGTGCAGCGGCCTCTTCGGCATCCCGAGTAGTGGTTCGCCCCTCAACGAGGGCAAGGACCGTGCTGTCGCCCCACTGGAGTGTGTCCACCGATGGCACGCCTCCGAGCAGGCTGGGCGCCAAGATCACGAATCGCACGTCTGGCCCAAGTTCTTCGAGCGAGGACAGGTCTGGGGTCTGGGCCACTCCCCTGCTCCATCGACCGGCGGGAACAAATTCCATTGTCGCTTTGCCAAGCGACCGGCGAACTGCTGCAGGAAGCGCCAGGCGGGGAACCGGGCGGACTACATCTGCAATGGACGCAGTTCCGTTCGCAACTTCCCTCAGGCCGGCACGACCAATAGCCCCCAGCCGAATACTCATGAGCGGCCGATCCACCTGCGCATCGACCAACACGACTCGATGACCTTGGGCAGCCATCGATGCCGCAACGCCCATTGCTAGCGCCCGAGCGCCGCGATCAGCCCGAGGCGTTGCGACTACGAGTCGCCGAGACGATGCGTCCGCGCTGTCGTTATCCGTGCTGTCGTTATCGGAGCTGTCGTTGTCAGTGCCGTCGTTGTCAGCGCCGGCGACCCCCACCATCTGTTGAACCATGGTGTCGACCTGCAAGAACTGGTCCTTGGTGGCTGCGTATCTGCGGCCAGAACGACCCACATGGGTCCACACCCTCAGCCCAAGGTGCCGGGGCAGATCATCATCGTTGTTGACGCGCGGAACGCTCTGTTGGGTGAGCATGAAACCTGCGGCCAACAACATCCCGCCCAGCAGTCCCACAATCGCCACCCAGAGGGTTCGCGGTTCTTCAATCAGCAGAACGGGATCTGAGTAGGCCCGCAAATACAACGGGCCCTCGTAGTAGCGCTGCTCACCTGGAATCGCCGGCCTGAGCTCATTGGCGGTGGACTCGGCAGCAATCTTCCGGGAGGTCGCCAGAACGGCATCGAGTGCGTCGACCATGTAGGGCAGCACTTTGAGCGAGTTCACCCGTGAGGTGTCGGTGAAACTGACCTCTAGGAATGCACCGAACTCCGGCCGAACCACAGAGAGTCGCTGACGAATCTGGGGCACGCTGAGCGATACTCCCGACAGTTTTTTGAGCTCGACCGCGTAGGCATCGGAAACCGCAAGGGTGGTGAACTCCTGCATCCGCTTGCTGCTGATCACGATCGACTTTGTCCCGATAGGAACATCGAGCTTCGGTACAACTATCCCGCCCGTCGCCACGTAGCGGGTAGGAACGCCAGAGAAGATGATCGCCGAGAGGACCAACCCGCCAACGGCCCCAACTACCACGCTGGTTCGGAATCGCCGGGACACGCGCAGGTCCCACCGAGCAAGATCCGGGGATTCCCATTCGCGCTCGCGATCGCTAAGCCCATCGTCGGTATCGGACGAGATCGCGTTGGAAGGTGCAACGGAGAACCTCGGACGCGCTGGTCCTGACATTCCCGACCATCTCGTATGCCACGAGGGAACTTGGAGAGCCGCAGCAAGACCAAAAAGGCTCCACGCCAATTTGTTGTTGAGTAGCGGCACAAAGTTTGAGCTGCTCAGCACCGGCAGCATCATCACAAACAGTGTGGTCGACAGCTCCTTTGTGTGACGCCAGCGGGGTCGAGCAAAGCCCCAGATGGTGACAATGAAAATCGAGGCGAAGAGCACAAGGCCGATCACACCGAGGTCGCCTTGGATATCCATCCAAGTGTTGTGTGAGGAGACATCGGCTCGAGGGTCCTCGAGGAGTTGCACGCCCGGGGTCACGAGGAGGTTGGGGATGATCTGGGCTCTCAACTGGCCGAAACCCCATCCGACAATGGGGCGCTCAGCGATGAGGTCAATAGTGACGTTCCAGAAGTCCAACCGTCCAGCTCCACGGTCGGCAAAACCGCGCGAGAGGTTGTTGGGGTTGGCGACAAACCCAATACCGAAGGCGAGGCTTGCGAGCAGCACCGCGCCCACTGCGACCTTGGCGCGCTGCGGACGACTGATCCCGGGCCGAGTCACCATGGTGCCGACAATGGCTACCGCACCACCAATGAGGCCCGAGCGGCTTCCCGCACCCGCTGCGCCGGCAAGTACGAACATGAGCGCAAGGGTGTACCACCGCTTTTCCACGATGGTTGCGGCATGACGGCGGTAGTACACAGTCAGCGGAATCATCGAGGCCTGCAATAGGCCGAAGAAGTTGGGATCCCCTCCGAACCCCTGAGAGCGCGTTCCTAGGAACAGAGCGAGCACACCGGCACCGGACCCCCAGAGCCCGCCGAACCAATAGGCCTTGAGGTACTTGTCGATCTTCTCGTGACTATCGACGAGCAGCGCGGTGATCCCAAAGAAGACGAGCGCCAAACCCAGCAGGCCCATCGAGAACAGCCAGCCGGACACCTTCGAGGACCAGGCTCCGCTCATCACGGCAAACACGGTCAGCAACCACACCGGCACCCAATGGCGCGTCGGGATTGCTGGAGGGCGCCATCGCTCAACTACCAGTTTGTGAAGCAGGTAGAGCGCAGCGAATCCGGCGACGATTCGCCCCATTCGGATTGGGCCAAACCCGAGGCCATCGAAATGCACCAGAAAGGCCACAACTTCAAGGAATGCGAAGCCTCGACGCCATACCCAAATAGAGATGCCGGCGAGCATGGCCAGCAAACTCGCGATGAGCACGCCCCACTTGGTGGTGACCAAATACAAGAGCACCGGGAGCGCGGCCAATGACAGTGCCAGCGCAGGGCCGAGGCCCCATTTGCCGCCCCGTCGCCCAGGCTGCTCAGTCGGTCGTTCGAGTGTTTGCACCCGTCCCCCGGGATTGTTGTGCCACGCGACGAATTGCCGCAGCGCTCAGGGTACCCATCGCCAACCCCTCAACAACGGGCAACGGCCAATGTCCTGTCAGATCATTGGCTCCATGTCACACTCATTTCGTGAGCGCTGATCCAACGAATCGCACGAAATTACCCGCCGACGAATCGCCGTGGGCCGCCGCAGATCGCAGCGCCGCTGCGGTTCACGACCGTTTAGGACGTCATTCAGTTGCGGTCGTCCTAGGCTCGGGCTGGTCGCAGGTTGCAGATGCCCTCGGATCGCCGTCGCAGATCATCGAGATGTCGGCGGTGCACATGACCTCTCCCGGAGTACCTGGTCACGGCGGAACTATTCGGTCCGTCATCGTTGCAGGCCAACCCACTTTGGTGCTCTCAGGACGAATCCATCTCTACGAGGGGCACGGGGCCGCGGCGGTCTGCCATTCAGTTCGATCGGCGGTTCTCGCTGGTTGCTCGACGGTGATCCTGACCAACGCGGCTGGATCCCTGCGGGCCAGATTTGCCGTTGGTGATGCGGTACTTACCGCCGATCACCTCAATCTGACTGGAACCAACCCAATGGTTGGCCCACCTCCACCGGGTAATCCGTCATCACGGTTCGTCGACCTGACCAACCTCTACAACGAACAGCGACGCGCAGGGATTCGCACAGCACTGCCCCATCTTGACGAAGGCGTCTACGCGGGCATGCTGGGTGGAAGTTACGAAACCCCGGCCGAGATCCAGATGCTGGCTGGCATGGGCGCTGATCTAGTTGGCATGTCGACGGTGCTTGAGGCCATTGCAGCTCGGCAACTCGGAGCCACGGTGACGGGAATCTCGTTGGTCACCAACATGGCTGCAGGCCAGCAGGATCATCTCGACCATCAAGAGGTGCTCGACGTGGCCGCCAACTCAACCGACCGACTCGTGGAGGTTGTTCACGCGGCAGTCGCCCAGCACTCGGTTGCTTCCGAGCCAGAACAACCCATTGGCTGAGTTCTCCTGAACCATGGAACATCGACCGAGAGTTGAGTTTGGAACAGCTGGAATTCGGGGACCTGTTGGCGACGGACCCGGGGAACTCAACGTTGCAGTCATCGCTCAGGTTGGTGAGGGGTTGGCGCGGTTTTTGCTGAATCGGCGACGATTCAGAGAGCCGCTTCAACCCGGCTCAGCCACCCAAACTCCTCACGACTCCGGGGTGAGCGTGGTGGTTGGCCGGGATGCCCGGCGGGGGTCTGCAGAGTTTCTCGAAGTCCTCATCGACCGCCTCTGTCACTATGGGCTAACCGTCCATACCTTTGACGGACCAGTGCCCACTCCGCTCGTAGCGAGTGCCCAACGTCGACTACAGACCGACGCAGCGGTGATGATTACCGCAAGCCACAATCCCGCTAGCGATAACGGCATCAAGATCTACGGCGCCGACGGAGTGCTGCTCGCCTCACCAGATGACGAGCAACTCGCGGCGGCCATCAACGAGGTCGCGTCCTCAGAGAATTCAGCGGCCGCGCTCGCATCGAGTGCTACGTCTGTGCCGCCACTGCCCGGAAAGGTGATCCACCTCGGAGACTCACTCGGCAGCCATTGGGTGGTACGGGAGTACCTCGACAGCGCGCTCTCGTTATGCGGGCCGACATCTGGCAATCGGATGAAAGTGGCCACCACCTCACTGCACGGAGTCGGTGGTGACTTATTGGATCGCTTGCTCACCGCAGCGGGAGTGGAGCATGTGGACGTGGCGTCCCAGCGGCTACCCGACCCAGAGTTCCCCACTGTTCCGTTCCCCAACCCCGAAGAACCTGGAGTGCTGAACGCGGTCATCGACCTTGCCGTTTCGGAAGGCTGCGATGTGGCGATCGCCAATGATCCAGATGCTGACCGACTGGCGGTGGCCGTTCGAACGCGTTCGACACCGACCGGTATCGGCGAGCCAACGTTCAGGGTGCTCACCGGTGACGAGATCGGGGCGATCCTTGCTCACCATTTGTTACGCACCTCCGCCGAACACGCCGACCGGCTGGTTGCAACCACCTTGGTGTCGTCGCGGCTGGTACCTGCATTGGCCGTGGCCGCTGGCGCTAGATCTGTTGTCACCCCAACTGGTTTCAAGTGGCTCTGTCGGGTGGCAATCGACCTCCCAGGAACCACTCAATTACTCGCGTACGAGGAGGCGCTCGGTTATGCGGTGGGACCACACGCCCGAGACAAGGACGGCATCACTGCTGCGCTCATGATCATCCGAGCCTTTGAGCAACTATGCAGCGAACACCGCGCCAAGGCCGATCCTTCTGGACCGGATTCACCGCTCGGCGATGCGGTGGACGCACTCTTTACTGAGCTCGCTCGGCAACACGGCGCGTTCGCAACAGCAAATGGGTCTGTGCAACTCGCGGAATCCTCGGGATCCGTTTTCAGCAGACTGAGCAGCATCGATGCCGTAGCCGATCGACGCATCATGAGCTGTGACGAGCTTGCGTCCGGAGTGCTCAGGTGGATGCTTGACGACAACACCCGCATCATCCTCAGGGCGTCCGGAACCGAGCCGAAATTCAAGTACTACTGCGAAGCACTGGTGCCTATGGACGGGGACTTGGACCCCGTGACCGCAAAATCTATGGCCCAACTTCGGGCCACAGAATCGGCCTCTGCGGTGAGGGCCATCCTGGCCAACTAACTACCAATCGGCCAACACTTTCGCAGTGGCCGACAGACCCAGCCGGTCAGCTCCTGCATTGATCATCGCTTGGGCATCCTCCGCAGTGCGGATACCGCCGGAGGCCTTCACCCCGGCGCGGCGCCCGACCACCTCGCGCAGGATCTTCACGGCTTCTACTGAGGCACCGCCTGCAGGATGAAACCCTGTGGAGGTCTTGACCATGTCGGCGCCGCCTTCAAGCGTTGCCTCACACACACCGCGGAGCGTTGGTGGCGTCCACAGTGCCGATTCCACGATCACCTTGAGCATCACGTCGGGAATAGCGGCACGAACCAGCGCTACGTCGTCGGCAACCTG
>Ga0164295_10004790_pt1 | contig 10743 bp, 10 predicted proteins | sample GEODES006metaG_FD_111798 | JGI IMG/M metagenome (GOLD analysis project Ga0164295, IMG submission 111798) | Oligotrophic lake water microbial communities from Sparkling Lake, Wisconsin, USA - GEODES006 metaG | ecosystem: Environmental > Aquatic > Freshwater > Lake | place: USA: Sparkling Lake...
CCCACCCGCGCTGCTGCCGGTGACGCCGAGCTTCTGCGGGTCCACGCCATACGCCGCGGCATTCGCACGCACAAAACGCACCGCGCGATTCAGATCGGCCACAATCTCTTCCACCTGAAACCTCGGCTGCGTGCCATGCACGACGACGAAGGTCGTGTAGCCCGCCTTCGGCCAGCCACCGTCGCTGATGCCGTTGTGGTTCGATTTCCACCCACCGCTGACGATCTTGATGATGCCCGCGCCATTCGGTTTCACTGGTTTGAAGACATCCATCGTCAACGCCACGCCATCATGCTTGGTGTAAATGATGTCGCGGATGCGCTCGGGCTCCTGGCCGAAAAGCGATGTGGTGATGAGAGTAAGGAAGAGAAGGTGTTTCATGGCTGATGCATCGTTGCGACGTGGTGTTGGTTTGCGCAATCGCTTTCAGCATCGCCCCACCTTCCCGTATGCACCCCCAAGCACTTCACCCGCTTAGAAAGGCCTGTTTCTAAGCAGCTCCTTGGCGGTCTCCCACGCTGGGCGAGGTCGCTGACCCTATGCTTGGCAGTCTATCTTTGCAGGATGCACAAAACACCTCTCCAGTCACTTGGCCTCTCGTGCGTGTACAGGCGCGCCAATTTATATTTATCCTTATGCGGCGATTCCTAACGCCACACTTCTCCACCCCTCCCTTGCCCACTGATTGGTCCACCCTGTCAGGCTCAGAAGGCATTGTCTTTTCAGGCGATGTCAGGGTATCCAGCCATTCCAGACTTAGAGCCAAGATACTTGTTTTTCGTGATTTGGCCGCTCTTCAGCGTTTTTGGCGGCTGGGTCTGGGTCGTCGCAAGCCGCCGGAAGATACGGTGCGAGCCATTGTGAGTGATCTCTCAAGCATTGTCACTTTTCATCCGCCAAAGGGCACCCCTCGGCGTCCACCTGTTTGGCAGGTTGATCCGGTTTATTTTTGCGTCGCAGGCTTTGTTCTGGGCCATTTGAGTATGGATTACATCACCCATGAAAGTTTGCACGCGGCCTACGCCTATGCAAGGCGGGTTGCGGGCCGTCAATCCTGGCCAGATAAAGAAGATCCTGAGGAGCATGTGTGTTATCCTGCAGGCCGCATCGCTGGCGCGATCAATCAGCTTTTTCACCGCCATCGGCTCTATGATCGCCAGTCTGACTCAGACTGGCCTGTGCAACCCAAAAGGCGGAAAAAATCTGCTAAGCGGATTCAAAAAGACAAACTAGGAGCCGCTGCCTCCAAAGGCTGCAACCAAGGTGAGAAATCGAAACTGGATCGCCTCCGAGCCACCTTGAAGCAGAGGCGAAGAGCCGATGACATCAGGTATCATGGGATGACGCTGCTTCTGGATGCAGGCATCAGCACCTCAACCTGCTTATTCATTCCCATCATGGAGGTGTTTCAATTTGGGTTACGATCGCCCTTGTCTCATGCCGCTGCGGAAAAACTCCGTGCTGACATCCAGAGCATCTCGTTTCCCTACCCAGTCGACATACAGGCGAGTGACGAGATACCGAGTCAAACCTAATGACGTGGCACCTTCCCCCTTCTAAATCAGTCGAAACACTTCTCAAAATCAGCTTTTATCATGGATCCAGACTCCAAACCCTCGCTGCGAATCAGCCACCTCGTTTATGGCCGTAAGAATAAGGGCAAACGCGTCAAATACCTGCTCGATCTCGGCAGCGACCAATACGCCATTCCCGAGGACATCATTCTCATTCGCTGGCGTAAAAGACGACATCCAAACACCAGCTTTAGTGGGGCTCGATTAGGGCCCCATCTTTGGCGGGCGTTGGCCTATGCCCTTGGCCATGATTGTTCGGCTTGGCCTTCGCAAAAGACGGAGTCGCTCTTGGAGCAAGCACGTGAAGACCTGCGCGCCGGCCAGGGCCATCCAGCCTACCTGAATTCCCTGCCTGCCTTGACCACTTTGGAGGCTCTTTGGACCATCTGCGGCCAAGAACGCCTGCAAAAGCTGGTGGACCGCCACCGCGATCCGGAGGTCTTCGGTGTTCCTGATCTTTTTCTGTTCGCACGCGATGCCAAGACCCAGAAAGCCTACATAGGGCGCTTTGTGGAGGTCAAAAAGCCAGAGGAACCTCTTAGCTCTGGTCAGCGTGACGAGATTCCCTTCATGAACAGCCTTGGATTACAAGCACGCCTCATTCGATTGATCGAACGGGAGTGAAGCGAAGGTCATGAGGCCGATAAAAAGGAGAGATGTTTTCATTGCGCGTCGGGCTTAGGCTTCAAGACAGCAGCAGGAGCGCTGTTGATGCCGATGTTGAGAGTGGGCGCACTCGCTTTGCCTTGGAGGCCATAGGCAGCCGTCGCTGCCTTTGGGAAGGTGGGCAGGATGCAGGTGTCATCGCTGCGCGGCTTCATCTCCGAGGGCAGCTTCGCAAGAGTTTTGCATCGAAATTGGAGGCTGCTGTTCACCCAATGCCTGTCTTGTATGGTAGATCATTAATCAGTGACAAATACAAGTCGGTGGTCAGCCATTCCCGTTTCTAGCAGACAATCCACTGTGTTGGGATGTGGAACGAAGAGTCACTTTGGCCGTATGAGTTGGAGACAACAAAGCAACTGGAGACTCAAATTTACAGGAAAACAGAAAGACAAGATTTACAGGTCAGAACCAATTCCTGTTTTCCTGTGATTAGAAACTCGAATCACGAACGGTCTCATGCCCTCCATGGTGTGCGAAACAGCGTGTAACTGAACGGCAAGTTAGTCGGGAGGCTAAGTGCAGTGTTCGGGAGCAGATACTCAGCATACTAAGCACGTGGACGCGCAACGCATCGCATCCGCCTATTGAAGAACGGCGGTTTTAGGACCGTTGAAGCGCAGCAATTTGCACGTTTGCCTGTCGCAGACGAGCTGAAATCTCTCGTGTCATTTCCTGCAAGAGCGCGATCTTCAAGCTTGGCCGCCTTTCTTGGAGACTTTCGAACCATGCTTTTGAGATGACAAGGCAGTCAACCGGCTCCATGGCCACGACACTTGCGGAACGCGGTGATCCATCCAAAAAGGCCATCTCACCCACAGTCATACCAGGGGTTAATAAGTCGACACGCTTGTGTGAGTCCTTCTTAGCGTGGATCTGAACTTCGACCGTGCCTTTCAAGAGGACGAACATCTCGTCAGCACTTTCACCAGCGGTAATAAGTGCGCCATTCTCCGCGTAGCTGCGGAGTTGAAGCTCCTGTTCAACGAGGGCTAAGTCCTCTTCCGAACATGAATGAAACAAAGAGCATTCATTGATTTTCAATGTCCCGCTGGGTCGCCATGAGATGCCGGAAACTTCCAGTAATAAAGCGTCCTCAAAAGCTTCCAAGGCTCCGTCAAGTGAGGTGAAAATATGTTCTGTAGGAATGCCAATGTCGTGCAACGTGGCTAGTAATTTGCCCGGTTGGCAGAACGCCATGGTCACGCCATGCTCGGCCAAGCTTGTGCCGAGGTTTGCCAGCAGAGTCAAGCTTACTGAGTTCGCGCTGAGGACAGCACGCAGGTCGAAAATGATGTGCTTACAGGTATGTTCAGCAAGTTGGCTGGCCTGCCGCACCACGGGCTCAATGGTGGTAAAGGTGAGTCCTCCTTGAAGTTCAATGATCTGGATGCTTGATCCATGCTGGCGCAGCAATTCGCCCATTGAGAGTGGCAAACGCCGCCGAGCCACAACTTCGCCTCCATGATAGGTCAGACGCGCTGCGGAACGAGGAGTCGCCGTCGGATTGAGCATGTGAAGTGCCAACTCACGGGCCAGATCCATGCAGACTTTGATTCCACGAAAGCTGTTGCCCTGAGTATCCAAAGGCGGTGAAAAGACACCAATGCCCAACTGACCAGGCAGCACGGCGATGATGCCGCCACCCACACCACTCTTGGCTGGGAGTCCGACACGGTAAATCCATTCGCCTGACCAATCATACATACCGCAAGTTGCCATGACACCGAGCACATTATCCACATATTCGGCAGCAATCGCGCGTTTGCCCGTCAGCGGTTGCACACCTTGATTCGCCAGCGTCGCTGCCATCAGCGCCAGATCCCGGCACGTGACTTCGACAGAGCATTGCTTGAAGTAGGTCTCTAGAGACTCGTCTGGATCTTCGTCTAGAATGCCGAAGTTTCGCAAAAGCCAGCCGATCGCACGGTTTCGATGACCAGTCTGGCTTTCGCTTTCAAAAACGGTGTTATTAATCTGTAGCTCCCGTCCGGCGAAACCACTGAGATACTCCATCACGCGGTCAATGCGACTGCGCCCGTCCTTTTTCAAAACCTGCCCGGATGTCGCGATGGCACCTGCGTTGATCATCGGGTTGAATGGTGTGCCAGTTCCTGCTTTAAGGCTAATGGCGTTGAACGCCTCGCCTGATGGCTCGACTCCGATGCGTGACAAGACATGCTCTTCTCCCCGATCCTCTAAAGCCAGTCCATAAACCAATGCTTTGGACATGGATTGAATGGTGAAGGGTTGCCGCGTGTCACCTACTTCATAGACATGCCCGTCGCGCGTGGCGATGCAGATGCCAAACAATTGCGGGTCTGCTTTGGCTAGTTCCGGGATATAATTCGCCACATGACCGTCCATAACGGAGGCATAGCGGGAATGAAGTTGTTTGAGATACTCTTGGATGGGAGAGATCATTGTAAAAATCAAAGCATGGGTCGTGCCAAGTGAGTGGCTTTTTCTAGGGCAGCGTTTCGGTTTATCTTCTTGGACTGTTTTTCCATAGGCTTCGTAGCCCGCCGATTGGGCCAGTCACCGTCTCTGATGCCGTTGTGATTCGATTTCCACCCGCCGCTCACGATCTTGATGGTGCCCGCGTCATTTGGCTGTGCCGGCTTGAAGACATCCCTCCTCAGAGCCACGCCATCGTGTTTCGTGTAGATGACATCTCGGATGCGCTCCGGCTCTTGGGCGAGCAGCGAGATGGTGATGAGGGCAAGGAAGAGAAGGTATTTTATGGTTGAGGCATCGTTGCGACGTGACGCCGAATGGCGCAATTGTTTTCGGCATCGCCGGTCGTACTACTTCGTCTCTTTCGGCTTCAAAACAGAGGCAGGAGCGCTGTTGATGCCAATGTTGAGCGTTGGAGCGCTCGCTTTGCCTTTGACGCCAAAAGCAGCCGTCGCGGCCTTTTGGAAGGTGGGCAGGATGTTTTTGCCATCGCCGGACCAACCGGCGTGTTGAATGAGGAAGACGGTGACGAGCTTGTTCTCGCGGTCGTAGCGCGAGTTCGTGCCGTAAGCCCCGCCGTGCGTGAAGGACTTGCCATCGGTGCCGAAGCCGAAGCCATAGTTCGATTTGGCTTCGCCGGATTGATCGCGGGTCGCGGTCTGCACGGCTTTTTCGGAGAGGATGCGTGTGCCGTTGAGCGTGCCGCCGTTCGCCATCATGCGGTAGAAGAGCGACAGGTCATTCGCCGTCGAGAACAGGCCGCCTGCAGGCATCGGGAAGCGCTCGCGGCTGTCGAGCGGATAGAGAAGCTGGCCGACGGGCAGTTCTTCGAGGCCATCCTTCGCTGCGTTCGGTTTGTAGGACTTTGCGAGGCGGGCCTGCTGCTCTTGGTTGGGCCAAAAGGTCGTGTCGTTCATGCCCAGAGGCTTGAAGAGCCGCTCAGCGAGGAAGGTTTCATACTTCATGCCACTGACCACTTCGATGATGCGGCCTGCGGTGTTGATGCCAGCGTTGGAGTACTTGGATTTGCTACCGGGCTGGAACAGCAGTGCCATCTTCGCGTAGCTGCTGACGCGCTCGGCCAGCGGCTTCAAATCGAGCGTTGGGGCTTCCATCGGCGATTTGAAATCAAGCCCGCTGGTGTGGCTGAGCACTTCACGCACCAGGATCGGATGACGTGGAGCCACGAGTTCATGCTTCTTTGGATCGGTGCTGAGGTTCATCCTCTGACCTTTGAACTCCGGCAAATACTTCTCCACCGGATCATCGGCGTTCACCTTGCCCTCATCGACCAAGATCATGAACGCCGCCGCTGTGATCGGCTTTGACTGCGAGGCGATCCAGAACATCGAGTTCGTCTGCATCGGCTTCTTCGCCGCCACATCTTCAAAGCCCACCGCCTCGACATCCAGCACCTTGTCAGGATCAGCCACCAGCACCACCGCCCCCGCAAGCGTCTGGCGATCGACATACGGCTGCAAAACCGGCGCGAGTTTCTTGCTCGGCAACTCGGCGTGCAATGCCGCCGTGGTGATCAGCAGAAGGGTGGTGAAGTGATGGAAGATGGCGTGTTTCATGTGGAAAGGGATTCGAAAATAAAGGAAATGGCGGACGATTCAGTTCGGTGTGGCTTCGCCGTGCGGGTAGCGATAGTCGGCCTTGGCGTCGGTGGAGACCTGCTTTGTGGAGTCGTCGGCGAGCGAGTAGAGAAACAGCTTGCTTCCGGCGTGATAGACGATGGACGCTTCACCTTTCGTGAAGCGCGGGTAGGCGAACCACACCTTCTTTCCCTCCGCGTTCGCGAAGGGTTTCAGCTTGGTGATGGTGCGCTTGGGCGCGTCGAAGTCGGCGATGTAGAGCGTGCGGCCCGAGTTCTCGTATTTGTAACCGGTTTGATATTCGAAGCAGATCTTCGTTTCGCTCGGCGACACGCTGATGCGGTCGAGGATACCCTTTGGCGCGAGTTCGCAGTTGATGCGCTCGAACTTTGGCTCGCCGCCCAGCTTCGGCGTCATGAGGTAGTAACCGTGCCCAAGTTTTGGTGGCGAGGCGGAGACGAACAGTCGGCCATCGCGCACGGCGGAGTGGACCCATGCATGGTAGCTTGGATCGGTTAGTTGGATCTCTTCACCCGGCTTGCCGCCGATCTTGCTGGCCATGATGTGGTAGCTGAGCTTGCCGGGTACTTTGCGATTCCACACGGGTGTGTTCTTGCCGTCGCGTGTCCAAGTGGGATTGAAGTCGGTAAACGTGCCGTCGCTGAGCTGGTGAAAGCCGGTGCCATCGGTGTTGATGAGGCACATCGTCGTGATCCAGTTGTTCACGTCCGGATCCTCTTTCAAGCGACGGAAAAAGACGAGATAACCGCCCGTGATCGACCACGATGGCTTGAAGTCCCAGTGTCCGCTCGTGATTGCTTTCGTCTCCGGCTGGCCGAGCACGGTGATGTGGATCTCACCGTCCTTGTAATAGGATGCACGTGGCATCGGTTCCACCGCCTGAGACAGCGTGACGATCAACAGGAGAGGTAGGAGGGCTTTCAGGGTCATAGCGGGCTCGCTGAACGTGCTTGAGCCACAAAAGTCGCGATCATTTTTCAGCTCCAATGCTGCGCAATCTTCTTCTTCAAGAACTCCACGCTGCGGGCGAGCTGATCCATGCCATCGACGCCGTCTTCGATGCTGATCCAGCCGTTGAAGCCTTTGCTTTTGAGCTCGGTGAAGATGGCGTCATAGTTATTGAGGCCTTTACCGATCTCACCGTGGCGGAGACGTTTGGCGTAACCTTGAGCGCCGCCTTCTTCCTTGCGCAGATCTTCGATGGTGCCCTCGGCGAGGTAGCGGTCGCTGGCGTGCATCGTGACAACGCGATGCGAGACACGCTTCAGCAGCTCGATGGGGTCCTCACCGGCGAGGTAGGTGTTCGAGGGGTCGTAGTTCACGCCGAAGTTCGGATGGTTCACGGCATCGACCAGCTTGCAGAAGACATCCATCTTCTGCGCGAACTCGGGATAGTCCCAGAAGTCATCCTTGTAGTGATTCTCGATGATCAGCGTGATGCCGCGCTCTTGCGCATAGGGTAGGCAGGCATAAATCGAGTCCGCCGCGAGCTTCACGCCCTCATCCAGCGTCAATTCAGGCCTGCGCTGACCGCTAAGCACCCGGCAATACGAGCCACCAAGCGTGTGCGTCATGTCGATCCAGCGCTTCTGTTTGGCGATTTCCTTGCCGCGGAAGGCGGCATCTGGATGCGTAAAGTCAGGCGAGCAGCACATCATCGGGATGACCTTGCCGGTGTCCTCGACTTCCTGGCGAAAGCGTGACCAGTTTTTCTCATTGGCCATCTCCAGGAAACCCGCATACCACTCCAGACCCTGCACATCGAGCGTGGAAGCGAGCTTGATCCACTCGGAGACGGTCATCGTCCCTTCTTTGCAAAGGGCCTGCATGAAAGCTTTCGGAAAGGCAGCGAGTTTGGGCATAAAGAGAGGTTAGCGGATAATGCAGTTAGTCCGCAAGCTCGCTCTTCCACCACGACAAAGTGTGTGTGAATTGCGACAGACTCTCTTTTCGGTGCTCCAATAGATTGGCCCCATACAATGGAGCGTTCACCCCATTGTGATCCTTATCGGTGGTTGGCATGGTCTGCCACTTATGAAGCAAATGTGTCTGCGCAGACTGAGCCCCATGATTTGCAGCCTGCTTTCACTGCTAGTCTTTTCTGCTAGCTGCTCATCGTCACAGAACAGACGGCTGAAGCGCTCGCGTGAACATGCCTTCATCGACTACTGGCCACCGCCTGCCGGTAGTCATGGGCTAAGATTAGCCGTGAAGGACAACATCGACATGAAAGGCCATGTCACTTCAGTGGGATCAGAATACCTAGCAAAAAACAGTTCGCCCGCGGCACGTGATGCACCGTGTCTCAGCATGGCACGTGAGCGTAAGGTACAGATCGTTGGGAAAACGAATCTCACCGAGTTCGCGGTGACGGTTTCCGGAGAAAACCGCTATTTTGGCAGCCCTAAAAGTCGGCTGAATGGCACACAGGATGTCATCCCGGGTGGTTCGTCGAGCGGTTCCGGGGTCGCTGTTGCCACAGGCATGGCAGATGTGGCTTTTGGAACAGACACAGGCGGGTCCATCCGTGTGCCGGCAGCCTGCTGCGGCATCTACGGCTTGAAGACGACTTTCGGCCTCGTCTCGACTCAGGGTGTGTTTCCCATTTCACCCAATCACCTCGACACAGTCGGCCCGATGGCTCGAAGCATGAGCCATCTGGTCAAGGGCATGGATCTATTGCAGCGCGGCTTTGCGGCACGCTACCAACAAGCCGTGGCAGACCAGCCTACATCACGTCACATCACCATCGGAAGGCTATATCTTGACGGCACGGACCCGGAGATCGACAAAGCCATTGATGCTGAGCTGACGGCGAAGCATTTCAAACTCATCAAACTCAACAAAAGCTTTAAGGCTAAGTGGCTGCAAGCCGAGAAGGATGGCAAGGTGGTGGCACTGGCCGATACCTGGCAGAACGATCAAAGGTATGCCAATCAGAAAGGCGTGAGCTTTTTGACAAAGCTCGTAATCATGTCCGGCGAACTAGACTACAACGGCGATTACAAGACGGCTTTGAAGCGAAAAGCCGCTTGGCAGCGCGACCTCCGTCAGGTCTTCAAGCAGGTCGATTATATCGCTTTGCCCACGTTGCAAGGCCTGCCGCCGAAAATGCCATTCTGGGGATCGGACGCTGTGTTCGAATGGCGTGTTTTCGACATGCAAAACACCGTCGGCGTTAACTTTGCGGGCAATCCTGCCCTAGCGCTGCCCATCCAGATGCCGGCCAAAGGCAAAACCATTCCCATCACCAGCCTGCAACTCGTAGGCCCCCGACTCAGCGAGGCTGGACTTCTCAATGTGGGCCGGTTGATCGAAAGCAAATTCTAACGTCATGCGTCATTCCTGGATCATCGCAGTCCTGCTTCTCACCTGTATTGGAAGCCAAGCTCAGTCCGCTAATGACCTCATGGCCATTGGCGATGGCTTTGACCGCACATTCCAGGCCACAAAAGCCCTGAGAAATTACCTCCCAGCCGAGAAGCTGGAGCCACAAAACGTGCCGTTGCTGTTGCGCATCGCTCGGCAGTACCGCCACCTCATGACCGATGCCTCATCGAACCCAGAGAGGCTCAGACTCGGTGGCATCGCCCTCGGCTATGGCCAACGTGCCGCAGCTCTCGCACCGAACGATTCCGACGCACAGCTCTCCCCCGCCATCACTTATGGCAAAATGTTACCTCTTCAGGGCAGCAAGGAACAGGTGGATGCCTCCCCACGCATCAAAGCAGCCACCGACAGAGCTATCCGCCTCGATCCACGCAACGACGTTGCCTGGCATGTGCTCGGCCGCTGGCACCAAGCGCTCGCCAATGTCAGCGGCCTCAAGCGTGCTCTGGGCGGACTCATCTACGGTAAGCTCCCCACGACGACCAACGAAGCCGCCGTCGATTGCTTCGAGAAAGCCATCGCCATCAATCCCAATCGCCTCCGCAACTACATCGAACTCGGACGCACCTACGCTCAAATGGGCAAAAATGCCGAAGCTCGCCTCTTCATCGAAAAAGGATTGTCCATGCCAAACACCGAGCACGACGATCCCGAACTCAAGCAGCGCGGCCGTGATTCGCTGGCGAAGCTGCCTTAAAGTGGTCCGCACAGGACTACGAGAAAACGACAGTAAGCAAAGCTCAAAATGGAGCTGGAACGCCCATTTTACGGGCTTCCGGAGCACAAAAACCTGCCGCAATTGACACTTTGGCAGGTGTTATGCATGACAAAAGCACGACAAATCCGGCTCCCCACTCTCGGTGTAGGGGTAAACCTTTCGCCGTGGTCAAACATGGCTCGGCAGCAGTGCCCATCTATCGGGGCGATGTTCGTGGCTCCCAACGGTTCACGGTGGCTTTCTATCGGGACGGCAGAAGGATGCGACGGACTTTTGGAAGCCTAAATGCAGCCAAGGAGGAGGCGCGGCTTCTGGCTCTCAA
>Ga0164295_10004791_pt1 | contig 10743 bp, 8 predicted proteins | sample GEODES006metaG_FD_111798 | JGI IMG/M metagenome (GOLD analysis project Ga0164295, IMG submission 111798) | Oligotrophic lake water microbial communities from Sparkling Lake, Wisconsin, USA - GEODES006 metaG | ecosystem: Environmental > Aquatic > Freshwater > Lake | place: USA: Sparkling Lake...
ATGAATTCGATGGAGAATTGGATGAAGCGATGAACGAGTTCCTGAAACCGGAGTTTTTCAATACATCTCTTCAAGAGATGGCGGGATGGATGCTGGAAAATGGCATTGATGCTGTGTGTGATATGGAAATGTTGTGTGTGATGAAATGGTTTGTTATGAATTCTACTTTGGACGATTTGAAAGAATTGCTTGAACTTGAAATGCCTTCTTTGAAATGATTTGTAATTTAATCACTGTTTTTTTATCGACGAAATCACATTATAAATAATATTAAAGATATTATACAACTATTATCAATGATTCTTGAAATTCTAGGTGTAATTCATATTATTCATTGTCCATTATTAATTATATATCCATTTATTATAATAAATCAAAAAATAGATATTTATTATCTCACTTATTTCTTTTTTATTTGTTTCTCATATACATTTATAAATGGCGAATGTCCAATTTCATATGTTTCTAAAATAATAAAAAAGAATTATTGTTTGAAAGAAAAATGTGATGAGGTTTGTGAAAATGATAATTACGTTTGTGAAAATGATAATTACGTTTGTGAAAATGAAAGAAATTTTCCGGAAGTGGCATCGATTCTTCCCATTTGTCTCTATCCCTATATTTATTATTATTTTATAGTAAATACAAAAATATATTTATTTTCATTATTTCTAGTCATATACAGAAATAATTTATATAATGTTGTTTACTTTCCTTTTTCTGTTTTATCCATTTACTTTTTATTTGTATATTTTTTTATAAATAATCGATTAACAATTTCTTTCATAACATATTTCAAAATATATCAACAATTCACAAAAGTTATATTATTATTGACAATATATTTTCTCTTAGAAAGCCAACGATTTGAATTAAATTTTGTTTCTCGACACCTCCGTAATGAATGTATCTTGAACTAAATACATTTTATAATCATATTGAATGATTATAAAATTGAAATGAATTGTATCATCAATAATAATCACAATTACAAACAATGGAATACTTTGACGAATTTATAAGAAACACCTACGAGAAAATGAGTCATCCTTATTGGGGTTGTTTTGAAGAACAAATGAGAATGAATAAATTAACATTTCAAGAAATATGTAATGAACAATTTGATGGTGATTTGGATGAAGCATTAGATAAATTTTTCAGAAATGAATTGGAAACTTGGTATTGGTTTTCTGATTTCTTTGAAACATGTGATGTAGATATTGAGGATGATTTCGATATATATTTGGAAAAATTAACAATTGATGACTTAAAAGATATATTGGGTTTAAGTGAACATTATCTCAAATAATTAAATATACAACGATTGATTAGATACTACATATTTTTGGATTTTATTTATTAATATTTTTATTTTTTCCATCAAAGAAAACTCATTTATTAATTCACACGCATTTATTATTTCATTGCAAATAGCAATGATTTTCAACATAGCCTTCACAAATTCTCCCAAAAATAAATCCTTTTCTTCTAACAATAAATATAATACATATTTACATTCTTCTATATTTTCTGCTTCAATCCATTTCTCTATATATCCAATTAAATCATAATGAATATCATATGTTTCACCTGTATTAATACCATTATTATTTTCAAATAATAAATATTTATCTGATGTCATTTCAATCCACTCCATTATCCTATTTAATGATCCTACATTGGGTTTCTGAATACATCTTTTTTCTTCAGAAGAAATATGTATATTTGTATAACAAGACAAAATCATTCCAATGTCAATAACCGATAATGAAGTTAATTTATAAATAAGTTCTGTGAATATTAAACACGGAACTTCTTTAAAACATCGAGCTATCTCTCCTTTTATTGTCGAAATAAATCCTTCTTCTTGTAAAAAATCTTTTATTATTTTTATTTTATTGTAGAGAAAACATTCATTCATTTCTCTACTTTTTTTTATATTTTGGATTTCTTCATCTATTTTATTTATTTTTAAATATACTTTACAATCTTCTTCGATTGAATAATACTTTTCTTTCAAAAAAGAAATGATTCTTACATCTTCTTTTTTCTTTTTTATTAATGAATTTATATTCACATATTTTTTAATATCCTCTAATGGTGTTTTTAAATATAGTAGAGAATTTTCTATCCTTTCTCTTTCTTTTTCTTTCTCTAGAAATTCCATTTCACAAGAATGATTCTCATTATCTATTTCTTTTTGAATTAAACTTTTTTCTAGTGAAAAAGAAAAACTAGAAAATAATAAATGATACGATATTTTATAATGACTATTTAATTTTTGTGGATTTCCAGCCATCATATTTCTATAATCAGCTACTCCCACTTCTGATTTAAATAAATTATTTAAATGAATGACAACCCCTTTTGTATCTAATCCTCTTCTTCCAGCTCTTCCCGAAGCTTGGTTATATTCATATCCATATAACAAGCGAAAATCTCTTCCATCAAATTTATTTATATCTGTAAAAATAGTTGTTTTAATAGGCATATTTAATCCACACGAAAAGGTTTCTGTACAAAACAACATTTTTATAAAACCTTGCACAAATAATATCTCTACTATTTCTTTCAAAATAGGTAATGTTCCACTATGATGAGTAGCAATTCCTTTTTCAAGTAGAGAAATCATCGAAATATATTCTGGAAGTTGTATAAATTCATCATAATTTGTAAGCTTTTCTCTTAGAATACACTCACACTTATTTTTAATAATATATGGCGTTTTAGAATCATCTTCTAATAAAGGAACTGTTATTTCTTTTGCCGCTATTTCTAATTGTTTTCTTGACAAAATAAAACAAGCACACGGTAACATTTCATTTTCAAATAAATATTTACAGAGTTTATTCAAAACATAATGTCTTTTTACAAAACAAGACTTTTGAGAAATTATTTTTAAAACTTTATTTACTTTTCTATAATTTATTTCATTGAATAATACATTATTTTCTTTTAATAAAATTGGTTTATCTATTACTTCACGGATTTCTTTCTCTAATGATTTATCCTTTAACTTTTTAAAAAATCCTTCATTACAAGTAATAAAAGAATAATGAAATAATGGAACAGCTCTCTCTTTTAAAGAAATCAAATACACTTCTTTTGATCCATGTATATCTTCTACCCATTGAGCAAATTGTTCAGGTTTATCTAAGGTAGCAGATAACATTATGTTTTGTACGTGAGGAGGTAAAAATAAAAATATATTTTCCCAAACATATCCTCTATCTTGTAATCCAATACTATGTACTTCATCGTGAATTACACACGCTAAATCATTGTCATAATCCATCTCGAATGTAGTGAAATGATTCTTTTTTTGTAAAAGAGAATTTTGTAATATTTCTGCTGTCATAATTAATACATCTGCGTTTGGATTCAGTTTGATATCCCCAGTCAATAAACCAAATTGAATATCAGGATATTTTTCTTTAAAATCATAATATTTTTGATTTGATAATGCTTTAATAGGACTCGTATATATTACCTTTTTTCCTTTATTAACAAAATATTGTATTGCAAATTCAGCAGGTAACGTTTTTCCATTTCCAGTTGGTACACAAACCAACACGTGTTTATCTTCCATTATTCCTTCAATCGCATATTTTTGAAAAGAACTTAATGGAAAAGAAAACAATGAGGTATCGATTTCTTTTTCATAACTTTTTCCACACGTAAATACCATTCTATACTATAAATTAATTAATTCTATATCTATATCCTTTTTTATTGTTTTCTCATTGGTTGACTCTGCTAGAATCCCATTCGCATATATACCATAATTTTTCTCTATATCACCATTATTTTCAAGAACAATATGATATATATTAAAATAACCTTGTTCATTATATTGTTTGAAGTCTTTGTCAAAACACGCAATCACTTTATGTTTTTCATCTAAAAATCTATTGAAATTATGGTCTTTTATTTTATCTAATAATCGTATCATTTTATTATTCTCTACTTCTGTTAAATTATCTTTTAAAATCGAATGTGATCCTGTTACATATAAATCAGTTATTAAACTATTTTCTTCTGTTTTTTTCATTATATATAACTTATTTATTGTCCTCGTTAAACTATTTAATAATCTCATTTTTATTAAATATTTTATTTTTTTGAATCCATCCTTTTTTGTATATACATAAGTAAATTGATTCAAACATTCTATCGGTAAATACTTTAATTTTTTATTCATCAAACATAAAATCAACGTTTTTTCTTTAAAACACATTATATAAAAAATATATAATATATTAATTTATATTACACTATTGTTTCTTTAATACATTTAAAATAGTCAGTATTGTATCAATTATAAATAAATCATTCATATTAAAAACTATTATTTAAATATTTCTTTGCTTTTGAATTCCTTTTTAAATAAATATCTTTACTCGTTATATTTATTGGTAGAGTTACATCTATTGTTAAATTCGATTTATCTATATTTATTAAATCAAAACTATTTAATTTACTTAATGTATTTTCCATTGTCGATTCAGCTAGAATTCCATTCGCATAAATTCCATAATTCTTATAAATTACATTATCATTATAAATCTTTTTATCATCTTCCAACACAATATGATATATATTAAAATATCCTTCTTCGTTATATTCCTCAAATCGTTTATCAAAACACGCCAACACTTTTTGCTTATCATTTATCATCCTTTCATAATTTACATCTTTAAAATTAGATAATAATAAATCCATCTTTTTTTCTTCTTTTTCTGTTAATTCATCCTTCAATAAAGCATGACTTCCTGTTACATATAAATCTTCGATTAATCCATTCTTTTCTGTTTTTTTCATAACATATAGTTTATTTATTGTTTTCTGAAAAGAATTAATCATTCTTGTTTTGATTAAAAATTTTACCTTCTTATATCCGTTTTTATATGTTTTCACATAAACAGTTTCATCTAATTGTTCGATCGGTATATATTTATCATTCATACCTTTATTATAACATAAAATCTTTGTTCCTTCTCTAAAGCATATAGATGATACATCAATGTTAAATGTAGGACTCATTGATGTTGTAGTAAGATTATAAATGTATAAAACATTTAATCCAGTCATTAAATATACATTCGTAAATGTAAACATATCCGTATTATTAGCAGAAAAAACACTTGAAACAGTAACATCTAAACTATTTTTTAAAACATAATTATTATTTGAAATAGGTAAATAAGTACTACTTTGATAACTAATGGTAGCAGGTTGACCAGCAATAACCGGATTGGGAATAGTTGTCACGGTAAAATTATTTGAATCAGTCATATTATATATAATTATAATTATAATTATAATTATATTCAATATTTATTTTATTAATACTTTATCAAATTAATTATATCAAAATTATTTAATTTACTCAATGTTTTTATTATTGATTCGACTAAATCCAATAATTCATATATCTTCCAACACATATGATAAATATTAATTATGTAATTATTATTAGTTACACTTAACTTATACATTACTTAACACAATGTATATTTGAGTCATTCAATATCATATTCTTTATATTAAACATACAAATATAGAAATTCTGTTATATTAAAAACTCTATTTAAATATTTTGTTTTTAATAATATTTTTACTATTTATATTCTTGATAGATTTATATCTATAATCATAACTTACATTCGATTTATCTATATTTATTAAATCAAAATTATTTAATTTACTTAATGTTTTTTCCATTGTCGATTCAGCTAGAATTCCATTGGTATAAATTCCATAATTCTTATAAGTTTTGTTTCTTTCATCTTCCAACACAATATGATATATATTAAAATATCCTTCTTCATTATATTCTTCAAATCGCTTATCAAAACACGCTAATACTTTTTGTTTATCATCTATCATCCTTTCATAATTTACATCTTTAAAATTAGATAATAATAAATCCATCTTTTTCTCTTCTTTTTCTGTTAATTCATCCTTCAATAAAGCATGACTTCCTGTTACATATAAATCTTCGATTAATCCATTCTTTTCTTTTTTCTTCATCACATATAATTTATTTATCGTTTTATTTGAAGTATTAATCATTTTTGTTTTGATTAAATATTTTACTTTCTTATATCCGTTTTTATATGTTTTTACATAAACAGTTTCATCTAATTGTTCGATCGGTAAGTACCCATTTCTACATAATATCTTTGTACCTTCTTTAAAACAAATAGATGAAACTTCTAGATCAAATGTAGGACTCATTGATGTTGTAGTAAGATTATAAATGTATAAAACATTTAATCCAGCCATTAAATATACATTTATAAATATAAAAATATCCGAATCATTAGCAGAAAAAACACTTGAAACAGTAACATCTAAATTATTTTTTAAAACATATTTATTACTAGGAATAGGTACATAATAAACATTTTTATAAGTTATGGTTGCTGGTTGACCAGCAATAATCGGGTTGGGAATAGTTGATATAAATAAATTTTGCTCTGGTGTTGGTTCTGGCATTGGTTCTGGAGGAGGTGTTGGTTCGGGAGGCGGTGTTGGTTCGGGAGGCGGTGTTGGTTTAGGAGGTGTTGGAGTGGGCGTGGGAGTTGGTGTTGGTGTTGGCGTTGGCGTGGGAGTAGGTGTTGGTGTGGGTGTAGGGGTCGGTGTTGGTGTTGGCGTTGGTGTTGGTGTTGGTGTTGGGGTTGGTGTCGGGGTTGGTGTTGGTGTTGGTGTTGGAGTTGGTGTCGGGGTTGGTGTCGGGGTTGGTGTCGGCGTCGGGGTTGGTGTCGGCGTGGGAGTAGGTGTAGGTGTCGGCGTGGGAGTCGGCGTGGGAGTAGGTGTTGGAGTAGGTGTTGGTGTTGGTGTAGGAGTTGGAGTTGGTGTTGGAGTAGGAGTTGGAGTTGGGGTTGGGGTTGGAGTAGGAGTTGGTGTTGGAGTAGGAGTAGGAGTAGGTGTTGGTGTTGGAGTAGGTGTTGGAGTTGGGGTTGGGGTTGGAGTAGGAGTTGGTGTTGGTGTGGGAGTAGGAGTTGGCGTTGGAGTTGGTGTCGGTGTGGGAGTTGGAGTTGGTGTTGGTGTGGGAGTAGGAGTTGGCGTTGGTGTTGGAGTAGGAGTAGGAGTAGGAGTTGGTGTTGGAGTAGGAGTAGGAGTAGGAGTAGGAGTAGGAGTAGGAGTTGGTGTTGGAGTAGGTGTTGGCGTTGGTGTTGGTGTTGGATCCATTTGATTTAACATATTTTTAGAATTTAAAATCAACAGAGTCGAATAGTAATCATTTTGCCAATTTATCCAAGCATTACCCTGTGTAACATCAAATTCGTTATTAAACGAAGCTATGTTTATAGATAAACCATATAATACTTCTTGAATTTGTTCTACATTAGCTTTAGTTATTTCAGAATAAAACGGTGATTGATTATTATCACGCTGAACATAATGAATCAGGCCAGTCATTCCAACACATAATGGTGCTATTAATGCTCCCCCTTTCAACGAATTATTAAGGTCGCCAGGGTCGGTGGGGTCATTAAAGAGTAAATACATATCAGGCTGATACTTATTATTGCTATTATTGATTACATAATTCATCATTCGAATGCCAATTATAATAATATCGTCTATTTGGTTTTGTGTATAAAAACCAGCATCAACTTTAATTGTGCCATTATAACATAAGTATGCAAACATTCCCAGATTCTGTAGAACACGAATAGAGTCATATCCAACATAGTGGGCTTGTTGATTAGAATTTGGATCAGCGTTATTATCCTGTAATGCTGCGGTGAATTTATCTTGTGTGTTAAATGCTGGTATATAATATATTTGTGATACGTCTCGTTCTGTCCAATATGGATTATCTGGGAGACCATATGAATTAACATAATTATCAATTGGATCTTTATAATAACTTTGTAAGCAATTTAAATAGGTAATACTATTTGTAATTGCATCCTTATAATTTGGTAATATTGGTACTTGAGTACCATTTGGCGTACCAGTACCGGAATATGAGTATGAGAATGTATATGAACTGGAAAATCCCATCTCCTTAGCAACATTAAATAAATTGTATAAACAAACTGGATCAAAATAAGATGGATTTAAAGCAGTACCTCCACCCAGGTTATTGTAGGAGCAAATTGAGCCACCACCATATTGATCATTACATAACATCGGGTTATATCTGAAATTACACACAACAGCATCAGCAATAGTAGGATTACTTGTTTCAATATTCGTAAAATAAAAACCCGTACCTGATTGACTATACGGGTATATAATATTTGAAATAGGTAAAGTAAAGAAAGAACAAAAAGCTTGAAGTAACACATTACCAGACAAACTCGGATTCTGTGGTATTGGAGTATTTTGAGGAGGGGAGGCACCCGTTTGTGTTGCTTGTGCAGGCACATTAAAATTAGAAGGTAGTGTTTGGAATGTTATACTCATAGAATTAATAATACCATTTGAATAAGAAGGATAAGGATGTGTTGAATCAGTACTAGGATAATATAATTCTTTTATAGTAGAATTTTTTCCTGTATAATACATAAGTAGTAATATGTGCATATCAGCATCTGTAGCAGTTCCCATCGATGGGGTGTCATTGACACTATAAATGGTCTCAAGCAAAACATTGTGGTCAAAAGGTATACCTATTTTTGGTTGCCATCCCATAAGTCCTGCAGAATATAAAAATGATTTTCCACTATCGGCATCAATAAGATATTGTTTTCGCATCACACAATAACAATAACCATTTAATAATTGTTGTAAATTCGTCGTATTCAAGCTCTCATTACTAAATTGATCGTGAGATGCTGCATCATATGCTAGTTGAATATAATACCAAAAAGCCTCGCTTGAAGTAGCTTGTTGAATATTGTAACCCCCTCTGTCTGCTGTAAAACTTACTGGGAATTGTAAAGTGTATTTTGATTTTGGATCATCATTATATTTTACTAGAGCTACAGTAACATTTTCTATTACTAAGTTATCTAAATTTTCATATGTTACAAGTACGTTGTCTGTCATATATTATATTATAATATAATATAGTTATTTAATAACAATATTAATTCATATTTATTTAACATTTTTATTAATAATTTTATTTAATAATTTTTTATTTAATAATTTTTTATTTAATAATTTTTTATTAATATTTATTAATTCACTTTTATCTATATTTATTAAATCAAAATTATTTAATTTACTTAATGTTTTTTCCATTGTCGATTCAGCTAAAATTCCATTCGCATAAATTCCATAATTATTGTAATTTCCTTTCTCGTCTTCCAACACAATATGATATATATTAAAATATCCTTCTTCATTATATTCTTCAAATCGCTTATCAAAACACGCTAATACTTTTTGTTTATCATCTATCATTCTTTCATAATTTACATCTTTAAAATTAGATAATAATATATTCATTTTTTTCTCTTCTTTTTCTGATAATTCATCTTTTAATAAGGCGTGACTTCCAGTTACAACTAAATCCTCTATTAATCCATTCTTTTCTGTTTTCTTCATCACATATAATTTATTTATCGTTTTCTTAGAAGAATTAATCATTTTTGTTTTGATTAAATATTTTACCTTCTTATATCCGTGCTTATTTGTTTTTACATAAACAGTTTCATCTAATTGTTCGATTGGTAAATACCCATTTCTACATAATATCTTTGTTCCTTGTCTAAAACATACAGCAGAAACTTCTTGAGCAAATGTTGGACTTCTTGACTTTGATGTAAGATTATAAACATATAAAACATTTAATCCAGCCATTAAATATACATCGCTAAATGTAAACATATCCGAATTATCAGTAGTGAATACACTCGAAACAGTAACATCTAAACTATTTTTTAAAACATATTTATTACTAGGAATAGGTACATAATAAACATTTTTATAAATTATGGTTGCTGGTTGACCAGCAATAATCGGATTGGGAATAGTTGATATAAATGGTTCCATAGATGGTGGTGGTTCCGGTGTTGGTTCTGGTGTTGGTTCTGGTGTTGGTTCTGGTGGTGTAGGCGTCGGTGGTGTTGGTTCTGGTGGTGTTGGGGTTGGTGTGGGAGTTGGCGTGGGTGTTGGTGTGGGAGTTGGCGTGGGTGTTGGTGTGGGAGTTGGCGTGGGTGTTGGTGTTGGGGTTGGTGTTGGTGTTGGGGTTGGTGTTGGTGTTGGTGTTGGCGTGGGTGTTGGCGTGGGAGTTGGTGTTGGTGTAGGAGTAGGAGTTGGAGTAGGAGTAGGAGTAGGTGTTGGTGTAGGAGTTGGTGTTGGTGTCGGGGTTGGTGTCGGCGTGGGTGTTGGCGTGGGAGTTGGTGTTGGTGTTGGTGTTGGTGTCGGCGTGGGTGTTGGCGTGGGAGTTGGTGTTGGAGTGGGAGTAGGTGTCGGGGTTGGTGTTGGTGTTGGTGTTGGTGTTGGTGTCGGGGTTGGTGTCGGGGTTGGTGTTGGTGTTGGAGTAGGAGTAGGTGTCGGGGTTGGTGTTGGAGTAGGAGTAGGTGTTGGTGTTGGTGTTGGTGTCGGGGTTGGTGTTGGTGTTGGTGTTGGAGTAGGAGTGGGAGTAGGTGTCGGGGTTGGAGTAGGTGTTGGGGTTGGTGTTGGTGTTGGTGTTGGTGTCGGCGTGGGAGTAGGTGTTGGAGTTGGCGTGGGAGTAGGTGTGGGAGTAGGAGTTGGTGTTGGCGTGGGAGTAGGTGTTGGAGTTGGCGTGGGAGTAGGTGTGGGAGTAGGAGTTGGAGTTGGCGTGGGAGTAGG
>Ga0164295_10004792_pt1 | contig 10741 bp, 7 predicted proteins | sample GEODES006metaG_FD_111798 | JGI IMG/M metagenome (GOLD analysis project Ga0164295, IMG submission 111798) | Oligotrophic lake water microbial communities from Sparkling Lake, Wisconsin, USA - GEODES006 metaG | ecosystem: Environmental > Aquatic > Freshwater > Lake | place: USA: Sparkling Lake...
CTCAAAGGATTCTCAATTTCTCTGTATTAACTCTGTATTAACAATGTTAAGTCAGCAAAAGAGAAATTATATTTCGACTAAGTCGATTTCTGAAATTTATATTTATTTAAGGCTAAATAGGTATTATCTTCTTTATAGGGAAACTTCTTTCAGTCATTCGATTTTGCTGCTCACTCGTTAAGTTTGTTGCGTATGAGGAGCAGGTTTCCATTGTAAGAAAGCACCAGGAGACCCTCCAGTTGGCACCTCTCATACAAGATTCTAGCTGATTAGTTTATAGGATAAAGTTAGTTTGTACCTCTGAGGATAGCTTAAGGGCTACTTCTTTGAGCAAGGTTTCTGTGACATCGCCACTACCTCTCGATTCACTCACGCCCTCCTGATCACTCCACACGTTGCCTATTTCCTTCTCGAAACAGTTTTCATTGTCGCTGTTTTCCCCAGCTGCTGCAATAATACAAACACGTTTTTCCGCCCAGGACTCGACCCTTTCTGTAAAGGTAGAGAGGGTCATGTCAGAAAGTGTAGAAAGGGATGCATGAAGCATGATAGGCTTATCATCTCCACCGCCTGTGGTAACTTGAATCTTGTCAATCGTAAGGGCCATGCCAACAGGGACATGCCACAAAGGATATGCTAAACAGCCATTTGTAACAGAGCCATTTGTACAATGGTAAGTATGCGCTGCTTGAAGAACTTCTTGACTACTGGAAAGAGGAATGAAGAAAGACAAGCCAGCCTTTTTCGGATTTGTAGGAGGGAGCAATATTGTGTTTCCCTCATTAAGACAAACGTCGAAATCTTTACTTTCACCAATAGTACCCTTACACGCTATCCGATGTGCATACTGCACGCCTAGCGTCTCAAGATATGATGACGAAAATGGTAACGAAATGTCACCAATATCAAAAAAAACACCAGAATCGGTCGCACTTGAAAAAGCCGAGCGGAGTCTAGCAGCATTATTCGCGGTGCTGGTGCTTTGTTGAGAGCGTGAGGACCGAGGAGAAGGAGGGGAGCCGCTGCCTTGAGAGGGGGGGGATACGAATTGAGAAGCTGATGGCAGAGTCGACGGAGGTCTAACAGCATTCAAAATTGAAGTTAAAGTCAAACGAAGATCTTCTGCGCGTTGTGACTCTCGTTCCTCGCGCTGTGCCTCTCGTTCCTCACGCTGCGCTTCTCGTTGTGCCTCTCGCGCTTCTCGTTGTGCCTCTCGTTCCTCGCGCTGTGCCTCTCTTGCGTTTGAGTCTAGGTTCAATTGCTGCATCATCAAAGTCATTTGTTCGAGAAAAGATTCCATTATTTTTCCTGTTCTGCAGGCTGCAGCAATTAAGACACCTTTTTTCTGAAATTTATATTTTATATTTTATGCTAAATATTATCCTCTATAGATGTAATCCTTTCAGGAATTTGAAGATTTTGCTGTTCAATAAGCTTTTATACTCGTCTGCTTTAGTTCGTGCTACTCGAGCCTTCAATGCTTCTCGTTGAGCGATTCGTTCTTGAGTTGCTGCTTCTTGTTGAGCCTTTAATGCGTCCATCTTATCGCCCATTAAAGCAGAAGATGTATCATATTCAGCTCCAATTCTGGCAACAGCAAAACTAGGATCCTCGACTCGAGATTTATCATTGATTGATTTTGACTGTGAATGGGTAGATTCTTCTCTATCAAGGGAAATATTCCAGTTAGTTGATTGTCCGGCTGCCACATTTAATTGCGCCACCCTTGTTGAACAGCAAGAGCCTGGCGTAAGCTGTGCCAGTGATTCATCATGAAGAGTCAAAAGAGATAGAAACGACCAATAACCACCATTCATCTGTTAGTGTTTGTGGCGAGAGAAAGTACCGAAAGCGCATCTGCAGCATGCTTGTATGAATCGACAATGCGACTCAGACTTTTTTGCCAGTAGCGCAATGATCGGCACAACGGTGGCGCTCAGCAACTCGGCAGGAAGGCAGAGCAACGAGCAGTCCGGCGTGTCGATTTTCCGAGCAGTCCGGCGTGTCAAATTTTGAGCCCAAGAGGCACACAAATAGGCGTACTGCCGGACGCGGCGCTGCGCCATTGCGCCTCCGCGTGACGAGATGACGGCAAAGGGCTGGCGCCTGCGCTGCACCTGTTCATAGCGTGTCCGTGGCAGCGCCCAGTAAATCGTTTTTTCTGCGGTATCGAGCGCGTCCGCAACAGGCACAGCGGGTTGGGGTGTGACGCTTTATTTACCGACTCGTGGCTAATCCCAATTTATTCATAAGAAGCGATTATCTTTGGTATTCCAACCACTGTGTGCCTCGTCATCATCTCGGGAGAGAACCATGGTTCGACAATCCGGACATTTTGTAACAAAAGGTTTCAGAGTACAGTATTACTGTAGGGATGGCGGGAGGGCATAACTCTGAAGCTAGGTACGTGTTAGTAGACGAGTAGAGAGCAACGTTCGAATTGTGAGCAATTCTGACTGATCGGCGAGCCCGAGTCAGTGACATGACCTTTGCTCTCTTGGGAGCAGGCTCATCAGTGAAGTCTCAGGGCACAGACTCCATCAAGGTCGCCCAGACTGTGGCCGCAAGCGCGGTGTATGCGGCATCGCCGCCATCCGGCACGTTGGCTAGTTTTTTTTCAATACGCGTGGAGAGCGCAACGACCTGTGCGGCGTGTAGAATGGAGGCAGCGAGAGCGCGAGCGTCAGCGCGCTGAGCGCTTTTGAGTCCATCCACGGCTGCCTCGCGAAGGTCAATCCAAAGCAGCTTGGCGCCCTCGGTGCGAGAAGCGAGAAGGTTGGGCAACCGCGCATCACCATGCGCAAAGCCTGCTACGTGCAGCGCACGAAGAGCTTCGAAGGCTGCGGTGCAGCGTGCGGTCGTGTTCAGAACGAAGCGCGCACACACATCTCGCATTAAAAAGCCACTGCCGCTGTGTTCGCCGGTCGCGTCAACAAAGTTGGTAAGCGAGTTGGGCACGACGGGCACGACGGGAGCGCCTGCGTCCGCGGCTTGTTGCAGCGCATTGAACTCGTACTCAAGATCAGAGCGCGATGATAGCTTTGTCGACACCTTGAGCGCGAAATGCTCAGTGGCCCCCTCAGTAGCAACACAAAAGACGCGCGCGGAGCCACCCGCACCTAGGAAAGCGCTAGCACATTCGATGCGACAATTCAGCGGCTCGAGTCCCATCTCATTGACACGGCGAAACCGCACGCGTAGCTCGCGACACAGGTGGCGCAGAAGCGGCACAAGCGGTGGCTCAGTCGCGGCGTCGAAAAAGGTTCGCAGCAAAGCGCGCGATCCACGTGCGCCCCACTCCCCTTTAGTTAGCGATACGGGGTGGTGCCGCACAGATTCGTAGAGCCAAAAGACACGCGCATTGAAAAGAATGCCATGCACAGAGCCGGTCACTCGCGAGTGGTAGTCAACAAGCTGCCCAAAGTCGGACACCGTGAGTTCGCCAACGCCGACCTTGGCCTCGTAGAACTCGGCTGTACACCTGTCGAGCTGCAACATGCGCGACGCAAGCCGACCGCGCGGCAACATCTCACCATTGTCGTTGCCCGACCAAAACGGTAGCCACGTGGCAAAGAGGTCGGGTCGCCTGAGCTGACCCTCAGGCAGCGGCGCGTGCAGTGCGTCGAGCCACGGTTCTTGCTCGCTGTTGACGAGAACGCGCGCGCACGGGTCCGCCTCTTCTGCCGCGAGCGTCTCATCAAGCCCGCGCGCCGCACGCAGCAGCGGCGTGATTTCAGCGACGAGGTCACGCTCAGTTTTACACGAGCGCAGGCGCTCAAGATCGTTAATCGAAGCAAAAGGTGCGATATCGTTTCCATCCGCACTACTCTCGGGCGGCGTAGGGGCAACATAAATGCAGCGGCTCGCCTTGAGCGCCTCGAGCGCCTCGTGGCCGACGTTTGCGAAAGAGGGCACAGACGGCGATAAAATCTCTCGGTTTGTGGAGAGCCTAGCGAGCAGCGCAGCCTCGCGCCTCGCGGCATCTGCTTGCAGCGCAACTCGCAGCGCAGCAAACTCGGCCGTCCATCCGCTCCGCCCTTCCCTGCCCTCCTCCCGCCCTTTCCCTCGCCTTCTTCCCCCTCCCTCCCTCACCATTCCGTGGCTTCCTATTTTCGGCCGTAGAATAAATCGCGCACCAGAGCATACTCTCTTTGCTACATGTAATCTCCTGCTAGCAACCACCTTTGCTATCATTTCAACAGAGTTGCTTCTTCAATTAAAGGGTCAAATGTACTTTACTACAGACACGGTTCGTGCAGATGTGGTTATCTTAGAAGTCGGCGCTGCTTGTTTGATCGAACTTATTTTGGAGTATGTCTTTCATCGAATCATGGAGTTCGTCTTTGCGTGTTGAAAAAACCCGCTTTAAGCGAAGCTCAAATGATTTAACGAGAAAGTTCATTTCATCTCAGGTTCGGGGGTGATAGTCACGCAGCCTTTTATCTTTTATACCGGGTGTCGTCTAAACTTAGACATTCATATTTCAACAACATTAAAGTATTCATCTTCCTCCTCCCCAACCTTCTCTTTCTTCAACTATTATCTCTGAAGTGAACTCTTCCACTTCTTCTTCCTCTAATGGTTCTCCGAATTCATCAACCAGCGTGTCGTCTACAAACTCCTCGACCTCTTGAGCTTTCAGTAGAGAAAATTCCACTCCACCTTCACCTGGCGATACAATCACGCCGTCGCCCTTTTCATCGATTCTTCGTTGATCCGACGTCTGTAACCAGCAAACTCCGTTCAGACCAAGAGCGCTTGTTAGCAAGGGCTGCTTTTCGTCTGCCTTCTTCTTATTCTTCGACATAGCTGCGTTTGTAAAAGAGGCGCAGTGGATAGACGAAATTGTCCCATCATTTCCGCTTGTAACCAAGTCATTGCTGGGAGTGGTTAAGATGCCTGTGATGGGCCCTGCGTGGACATTCTGGACCGTTTCTATGGCATACTGCGCCTTTCTTACATCCCATTTAACCACTGCTCCATCGTCTGTTCCGCCAAAAATGGCAAAGGGGTCAGTAGAGTGAGGCGAAAGACACGTGACCAGAGAAAATGGAGACGGCGTCAAGATTGACGACGAGAAGGGGGAAGAGGAGGAAGAAACGCTAGGACTAGCGATACCACTTCTTCTTAATCCAGATTGAGAAACGTTGCCGCTGGTGGGTGAAAGCGGTGTTGTTCGAGATGAAGACCGTTGCTGTGTGGCAACGGAGAAGAAGATTGGCCTCGAGGATGGGCTTTGTCGTATATCAACGGCTTTAATGCCTCCGCCACTATGAGGTAGTCCTTGAAAAGCGTGGAGAGCAGGACCTCCGGAACTCAACAAGACACTGGGAGAGTGCTTCCAGAATAAAACACTCGTGGCCCCGCTGCCAAACCCGCACGAAATGGACCCACGCCACGCTACCATCGACGGAGAGCCTCCACTGGACGAGGGTGTCAAGTCAATTAGCGCGATTTCTCCAGAATCCGCGTCGGCAAGCGCACATCGCGAATTTTGAACATCCAACGCGACAAGATTGTGAGACGAATAAAGAGACGACGCTGTCAAGGAAGAAGACAACGAGGCAAACGGAGGAATAGAGAGTAGCAGGTTACACGAGCTTTCCGTTGAATTTTCGCTCTTATCTAGCTTGAGTCCAAGTAGATGCGTATTTGAGGTCATCGATGAGGATGAAGATGAGGATGACAAAGACGACGACGAAGACGCTAACAAAAGAGTAGCTGTAGACGATGAACCTGCATCCATTGAGATGACATTAGAGAACACCTTACGAGTCTTATCATCTGTAAGAAAAGGTAATGAATCTAACTTGACGCCGTCTTTCCCGCTAGATGGGTGAGTGGTTGGGTCATCTCTTGCTCTAAAAAGTTGCAAGCTTTGCCCGGGCTTTAAGGAGGAAGAATTTGAAGACCCCACGACTGCAAACTCGCTTTCTACAGCAATAGCGCAATTAAAATGGTTCATCTTCCAGGAGTGAGATTTCACTGGGGGTTACAAGAAGTCCTTTCGTGGAGTTCCTTGGTTGTTATTCTGTCCTCGCTTGGGTACGTCTTTATTGGAGACAAACTTCTCCCTCAATCCTTGTACAAGTCTAGACGAATCTCTGTGCAAGATCTATATACTCAGATACCGGAAAAGGAAGATAATAAGCAGAAAAACATAGGAAGTGGAAACTTGAAGTAATTACGTGCGATGATATCAGTCCAGCATCAACTAGTTTTGCCAAGTTGAAGCAAGAGGGAGAAGAGAGAAATCAACAGGGTTATGTGTATCATAGTAACTTGTTTGAACGTTTGTTTTACCATAGGCGGGGTGATAAACTGGGGACTGTTGGCCAAACTGAGGACTGTTGGCCGAGTCAGTCACTCCACGAGCCTTGCCTAGATGGATCTATTCATCTGTCAAGGGTTTTCATTAACTCACATGAAGAGATGTTCACCGCAAATGACAGATAGCTTCACAATGAACTCTATTCATCTCTCTCGGCTTTGCACTCTAAATGAGGGGTGTTCTTGTGCTGTTGAGTCTCCAGTTGTTGAGAATAACTTAATACTTTTCAATGAGGTGTGTAACGCGAACGCTAGTTGATAAAGATGCTAAAAGGTCTAATGGCGATGATGATGATGATAAAGCTTAGTAAAGCGGCTCGGCGATGTTCTTGGCTCGAGCTTCAGACTCAATCACTGATGCTGATGCATTGACGTTCATTTTGGCAGCGCCGTGCAGAGAGGCGGCATACTCGCGCTTTAAACGAGCTAACTCCCATGGATGTAAACGGCGCGCCTTGCTTTTGCCACCTAGCGCTAACACACCCTCCTCGTACGTTTCCTTTGGTGTCATTGATGCACTATTAGGAGCGATCCGAGAATCTAGAAAAAGATATAGAGGGATTGAAATAGCGGTTGCCTAGTTTGAAAATCTCTTTATATTCTTTAAAAGAATTGATATAGGTATAGCTTAAGAAAAAAAACGAGAGCGTATCCTTTTAGAGAAAAATCTTGTCTGTTCCGTGCGAGAGTGAAGGAGAAGAAATCTTGTTGAGACAGTGAGAGGAAGGTAACGTGTAACGTGTAACGGTGCAAAGTAGAGGTCCGGAGAGAGACTGGCAAACTAGTGATTCTCTTATGGATCATCATCGCACTCATTGTCCTTTTGAGTTGACGCTTGAACTTTCGCTGAAACCTTTCAAAGCAGAGAATGAAGAAGATGCTGTTATTGCTGAACTCTTGTTACAGTATGCACCTCTTATAAGAGCTGCATCCTCTCTTTCATTTCAGTTCTGGTCATCTGATGGGTCAGAAATTCTTGAATACTCGGGAGATTTGAATTCATCGTTTGAGTGGGCGTGTTATATCGGCAATGCAAACGCAACAGGTGCAGTGCCTAATGATCCTCTTTGCTTGGATCCTCATTCTCGCTCCTATCTCTATACTCCCCATCCTCGATTATGGACCTATGCCTCACTAGCAAGGCTAATTTCGAGGTTAAAAGCAACGTGTAAGAATAATGGACTTGGAAATGTTCTCGTGGGATGTACGTTCGATCCTGGCCCTGAGTTTGCAATCAGTGAATGGAAATATAAACGCCACCCTGAATCGTGCGCCGGATCTAAAGCAATGGGAAAGGATCGTTTTGTCATGTGCAGTTCCTCACTCCTCCCTGATAGCTTTGTCTATGCAGGTTTCCCTGATGGCATCCCGCAAGATACGTCGTTCGGTACTTTCTTCGGTAAGCAATCTCTTAGATTCTGTAAAGATTTAGGATTCGACTTTTTATGGTTGTCCAACGGATTTGGATGCGGAACAGAGACGTGGACCACAACAGGGCCAGGCTTTGATGGCCGAGTATTTTCGCACGATGCTGCTGCAATTTCTAGTCAACGTGCGTTGGGCTTTTGGAGGGATTTCCGAAAAGAAGCCAGCGCCACACAACTTCCCGTGCGCCTTAGAGGAACAAATTTGACGACTGGTATAGACCTCGCCTCTGATGGCGCACCGTGGAGAGCTCTATTTGCTGGCGGAGACCACGGAGGTGATGAATCGCTTGATCTTGGAGTGTCTTCTCCGCCCAATTCACCGTGGGCTGCACTGGACGGAAATTTCGGACTAGAGCTAGCAGGTTGGATGAGTCATGTAGCAGCTCTTCCTTCTAATGGATCATTTCTGTTTAGGTTCTACGCAAATGACCCTTGGTGGAAGAATTCGCCGTGGTTAGATCGTTATGGAGGCCAGCCGCATGATCTTTATCTGCCCCTGTCAATCTCTAGAATAACAGGAACAGGCGAAATACAAACTCCAAACCGTGTAAGTATATTGACCGTTGATGACTCGTTCGGCAATTTTCCTCCTAAAGTTGCGCGCGATTTAATTCCTCCGCTGCTTAATTCCCTAGAACAAGCAGCCGACGACTTGCCTCCAACTGTTTGGATTTATCCTTTTGATGAGTACCACGACTTTGTCGAGTCAAAAGCTCGAACAGACGAAGCCTTTGCGAACGACTGGCTTCTAGCAGCAGCCATCAACGAAGGGTTTCCTCTAAACGCAGTTGTATCGACAAGAAACTATCTCTCCTCTATTGCAATCTCTCCTAATCGATTCAAGAATGTGATCCTTGTGACGAGAGTTCCTGACGAAGGAACCTTAATCTCTGAGCAACTTATATCTCACATTGTAAACGGAGGAGGCAAAGTTCTATTTTACGGTCCACTCTTGAAGGCAGGTGCGTCCATGCTCAGTCTTCTAGGAGTCGATTTGGCTCCTCCATTGGTTGGTGATTTTATTCTCACCTGTGACCGATCATCAATTCTCGACGAGGGAGGAATTGTTCCACCAAAATTTATACGACATAGAGCAGAGATCAACGCTGGAGGTCTTGAAGCCGTCCCTTCTTCGTCTGCAGCTACACCTCATGGCTTGCAAGTGCTTGCTCTAGCAACATTAGTTCCAACATCTGGTCTCATTGCTGAATCTCGGATTTGTTTGCTGTCGCGTTCCGACCCTGAATGGCAAGGAGGAGCACTTGCGTGGGCAAGAGGAACGTTGTGCTCATCCTTTAGAGGCGGCCACCTGCTGACTCCTGACGACCCATCTTGCTTTGCTCGAGGAGAAAGACTCTTGAGAGTAGCACTCTCACAGCTAGGGTGGGAGATAAGTGTGATCAGACACGCACCGCCTGTTCAAGAAACTGTGAGAGAAGTTGACACAAACTCGTCTCTAGATGTTGCTCCCGAGACTGTTCCGTGGGAATTAATTCAACTAGAAGCCGCAAGAAAGCAGGATGCGCCCGTAATTGGACTTCATTCGAATGATGGAGCAATATTTGTCTCTGCATTCTCAAGAGACACTTCAGCAAAGATTCGTCTTCGGTTTCCTGGCGGTGCTCCAATGTTTGTTGGCACCGAGGCGTGGGTTTCACGCGGACGTGCGGAGTACACTCTGCCTCGAGCATCGCGCCATGAGTGTCGAGCCCTGGTAGAACAAGAAGCTGAGAGCATCGTTTCTATTGTAGAAGGAACGGCAGAGCAGATGGGCATCTCTAGACGCATATGGATCCGAGGATTGCGCTTTGCTAATGTCACATTACTACTCCCAAAAGGCTCTTCTCCTGTGCTTCTCGTTAACCCTCTTTGGCCGTTTATTTCTGGCACATCTCCTCAAACGCATGTCGATTCGTTAGGACGAATCACATGTGAGAATTTGACGGGCTCTTTATGCATCAGCTGGTGAAAGAGTGTAACTAGAGATTCATTTTATTCTACGTTGTTGATTGTTTAAGTTCTTCTAATAATGGCGTTAACGAATTTTCTTTTCTTAATGCTTGCAAACGACGATGGGCTTCTCGCTGTACCCACGCTGCTAGAAAAGCGGAAATTAACATGGTCCCTCCAAGTGGAAGCCAAACAGTCGAGTATGAACCGGCTCTTGCTCGCATTAGGCCAACAAGAGGAGGAATTGATGCAGTCAAGGGGGCTTGCAATGATGCAGTCCATCCGAGTGCACGAGGTATCCGCCTCATGCCAATAAATTCAATTAAAAATGGAGTCGCTGCTATTACAGCAGCCCCACAGAGCCCAGAGAGCACCATAAACGCTACTTGAAACGAAAAGAAGCCGCCGAAAGGAGATAAAGCTGCTACTGAAATAGCTAGTAGAGATATACAAGATGAAATGACATATCCTCGAGAAATCCCTTTCACATCTGATAGAACGCCCATTGTGAGTCTACCGACAATGTTCGAAAACCCTTGTAAAGAAACGAGAAGAGAAGCGCCTGTCGCACTAGTTCCTGATTCCTTCACTGCCGTGGAAAAATGAGTCAAGACTGAATAGAACGATCCAGAGTATAGGGCTAATGCAATGCACCATGTAATGAAGAGCGAATCACATAGTAAGGACGGTCCAACAAGCTCCGTGCCTGCAGCTAAGGAAGAAGTTAAGGAAGGTAACGAGCCGTCGTGAGTAGCTGACGAGGTTTTACCATCCACATCATCCATTGATGCCTCGTTCGTTTTAATGTTCGTTTGTAACGAGGCATTATTTATTTTTATAGGTCGGAACAAAAGTGAGGCGATGGGGATTACACATGTGATTGCAGCTACCACCCTCATCGCTCCTCTCCATCCAAATGCATCAATTGCTACTTGAACGGCGGGACCTATGGCCATTGTGCCCAACCCTGAGCCTGCAACGACTATGCCAACAGCAGTGGCTCGTCTCTTTGCGAACCACCTTGTAACTACCAG
>Ga0164295_10004793_pt1 | contig 10740 bp, 6 predicted proteins | sample GEODES006metaG_FD_111798 | JGI IMG/M metagenome (GOLD analysis project Ga0164295, IMG submission 111798) | Oligotrophic lake water microbial communities from Sparkling Lake, Wisconsin, USA - GEODES006 metaG | ecosystem: Environmental > Aquatic > Freshwater > Lake | place: USA: Sparkling Lake...
CATACTGCTTGAAAACAAAAGAAAAAAATGTACCAATGTTGGACGCTGTTGTCACTAAAACTGCAAAAGGCGGTTACATGGCTGGCGGTCATGATGGTAAAGGAAATAAAATGGCAGCTATCATGAGCGAAACAAATGCTTTAAAAGCAATCGCTGATGGTGTAGCAACAAAAGGTTTTTAATTTTTAGCATACCCTTAAAAGAAATATAAGGGCAAGCTAAAAATACTCTAATGATTTTTCGAGGCACCCCATAAACGAGTGCCTCGATTTTTTTTACTACTACTCAGCTCCTACAACGCCGTGGTGAATTTTCGTCAATGTAGCAAAGCAATGTTCCATGCTCTTGACATCTTTTATAATTAAAATAAAGGTTTTTCCTACTTGCTTAAAATGTGCATTGTTCATGGCAGTTTGGGTATAGCTTAATAAGCCTTTAAAAATAGCACTTTCATAATAAGGAGAATCTGGTCGATTGATAAAGAAGCACCTTAAGGTTTCGTCCTTCAAAGTCATTTTTTCAAAACCCAATGCAATCGCCACGCGTCTTGACTGGATGGTTGTAAATAAAGAGGCGACTTGTTTAGGCATCGGACCAAAACGATCGATTAATTCTATTTTCATCGTTTCTAATGCTACATCATCCTCTGATTGATCCAATCTAGTATACAATGAAAGTCTTTCTCCAATACTTTCTACATAATCATCTGGTAGCATGATCTCAAGGTCGGTATCAATGGTACAGTCTTGCACAAAATCATCTTGTTTACTAATTTCATCAACAAACAATTCCTTGAAATCAGAACGCTTTAATTCACGAACTGCTTCTGCTAATATTTTTTGGTACATTTCAAATCCAATCTCCGCCATAAACCCACTTTGTTCACCACCTAATAAATTGCCTGCGCCTCTAATATCCAAATCACGCATTGCAATTTGAAAACCAGAACCCAACTCACTAAACTGTTCCAAAGTTTGCAATCGCTTGCGTGAATCATCTGGTAAAGTGCTCATTGGTGGCGCCAATAAATAACAAAATGCTTTTTTATTACTTCGTCCTACCCTGCCTCTTAATTGGTGTAAATCACTCAGTCCAAATTGATGCGCATTATTGATGATAATGGTATTCACATTCGGAATATCTACACCACTCTCTACAATATTGGTACAAACCAACACATCATACCTGCGTTCTATAAAATCAAATATTTTTTCTTCTAACTGATGTCCTTCTAATTGTCCATGCGCAAATCCAATACTTAAATCGGGGCAAAGCTTTTGAATCATCGCACACATTTCTGCTAAACCTTGCACTCTGTTATGGATGAAAAATACTTGTCCCCCTCTTTCTGTTTCAAAGTAGATGGATTCAAGAATGATATCCTCATGAAACACCTGTACCTCGGTATGAATAGGTTGTCTATTGGCTGGAGGCGTATTAATGATACTCAAATCCCTTGCACCCATTAAACTAAAATGGAGGGTTCTTGGTATGGGTGTGGCAGTCAAAGTCAAGCAATCGACATTGGTTCTTAAGGTCTTTAATTTTTCTTTATGCCCTACACCAAATTTTTGTTCTTCATCAATCACCATCAAACCAAGGTCTTTGAAATGTACTTCTTTCCCTAAAATACCATGTGTCCCTATCAAAATGTCAATCTTTCCTTCCTTCACTTTGGCAATGGTTTCCTTTTTCTGTGCAGATGATTTAAATCGATTTAAGAAATCAATTTCTACAGGGAACTCTTTAAGCCTTTCTTTGAAAGTTTTAAAATGCTGAAATGCTAAAATGGTAGTAGGCACCAACACTGCAACTTGCTTTCCGTCAATAGCTGCTTTAAATGCTGCACGAATCGCCACTTCGGTTTTACCAAAACCAACATCCCCACATACCAGTCGATCCATTGGGGCTGGCGCTTCCATGTCTTTTTTCACATCCGCGATTGCTTTCGCCTGATCAATGGTGTCTTCATAAATAAAGGATGCCTCTAATTCATGCATCATATAATTATCTGGCGTAAATGCAAATCCAGTTTGCGCTTTTCTTTGTGCGTATAATTTAATTAAATCAAAAGCAATAGATTTTACTTTTGCCTTGGTCTTATCTTTTAATTTTACCCAAGCATCGGATCCTAATTTATTCACTTTTGGTGGCGTCCCTTCCTTCCCGGTATATTTTGATACCTTATGAAGTGCATTAATATTGACATACAAAATATCACTATCCTTATAAATAATTCTCACCGCTTCCTGCATCATACCATTCACTTCGATCTTCTGCAATCCACTATAAACGCCTACTCCATGATCAATGTGTGTTACATAATCACCCGGATGCAAGTCACTCAATGTACGCAGTGTAATGGCCTTGTTTTTACTATAAGCTTGCTTGACTTTGTACTTATGGTATCGCTGAAAAATTTGATGGTCTGTGTAACAAACCATTTTATGGTCATGGTCAATAAAACCTTCATGAATATTTTTAACGATTGGGGTAAACTGGATTTCAGTTTTTAAATCAGTGAATATAGCATGCAAACGTTCTAATTGCTTGGCTTGTTCGGCGAATAAAAATAGGTCATACCCTTTCTTTTCAAATTCTTGCAAATTGGCAATTAAATATTGAAACTGCCTATTGAAACTTGGTTGTACCTGTGTGCTAAAAGCTATTTTCTGCTTGGTTAAATTGGCATGAAACCCCCATTCAATAATGGGTCTCTTTAAGATTTGTTCAACAACAGCATCTACAGGAACAAAATCATCTTTGTCTGTGTTTTTCTTATGCGCATCTAAATCATCTGTTAATTTAACAATAGGCGCATACAATAAAAACGCTTCCAATGCTTCTATTTGATCCTGTCCTTTTTGTTCAATCAATGTCCAATCCTTTAACCATACAATGGTGTTCTCTGCAATAAATTCCATAAATGGAATTTTGATCGTATCCTCAAACTGCGTCGTCACATTGGGTATGATATTTACCTGTAATAATTTTCGTTCACTTAATTGTGTTGCTGGATCAAATAAACGAATGCTATCCACTTCCTCGCCAAATAATTCTACACGATAAGGCTTTTCATTGCCAAATGAATAGATATCAAAAATGCCACCTCTTAAAGCAAATTGTCCAGGCTCGTATACAAAATCAGTTCGCTCAAATCCATACTGGATAAGCCTTTCCATCAATGCATCCAACCCAAGTGTATCATTGGTCTTTATCTGTATGATATTGTCTTGCAAGGTTTTAGGCATGATCACTTTTTCAAAGAATGCCTCAGGATAAGTCACTACAATTTTCTTATTGCCTCCCATTGATAATTTTGTCAATGCCTCTGTTCTTAACATCACATGCGAAGGATTCAACAAACTAAAATTTTGACCCGTTTTAAAAGATGAGGGAAAATAAAACAAGTCCATTGCGCCTGTAATACTTTCGATTGAATTATAAAAATAGGCCGCTTCCTCTGCATCATTTAATACAACCACATGATTGAATGTTGCAGTTTGAGGATGCGTGAAAATATGCTTTAAAATAAATGCTGGGGAGGATCCGTTCAGGTTTTGTAAGTGCACCTGAAATGGCGAATTGGTCAAATTAGACATAGCAATCCCATCTACTATTTTTTTTAGTAGGGGGGATGCATCATACCGATCAAACAATGATTGCTCGTTCATAGTTCAGTCCGCAAAGATACAATCAATAAATGGACGAAGCGATAATAGAAAGGTCAATTTCCCGGTATTGATGCTTCAATACTTCAATAAAAGCAACGCCAGCATTACCAGAAAAATATGGAATATAGATGCCCTCTTGATAGCCCAGTACAATGCTATATTTCCCTGGAGCTAGCCTAAGCTTGAATTGCCCAGCATTATTTGATCGAACCTGCTTAATCAATCTAGCCTCTATGCCTTTTGCATAATTGCCATCTTGACCAATCAACTGATTGACATTGGCTGCTTCATAAATATAAACAACCGTCGCAATTGGACGCCCCTTCTGCTTAGGACTTCCTTTCAATGGCATGGATGTATTGTTTTCCAATAACACAAGGCCTCTGATGCCCTGAGGAAGCAAACAAAACCCCATGAGCATCGGGGCTAAACAAAGGAAGAGGATAGATTTGAATGGATGTTTGCGCATTGAACCCTTTTGTTTAAAGTTACACCAAAATATCAAGTACATTTTAGGTTATTTTTTTTGATAGAAATTGTTTGAATTACAAAGATTTGAATTAAATTTATATTTATGAAAATACACCTTTTTATACCCCTTATTTTTATATTCACAGCGAATAATTTACATGCACAAGGTGGAACAAAAAAAGAAGTTTTGATCCAGACATCCAAAGAACTAGCATTAGATGCACGCAATAAATTTGCAAAGGCAGTATTAACAGCTAAAGAAAAAGGATGGCCAATACAATATGTTTCTCAAAATCAAAACAATGCAAAATTGATTGGCATTGATGAAAAAGGATGGCCTAAATATTATATTAGCTTTGCCGATCCAGTTCAAGCAACAACGATCAACGTTAATAAAGTATGGCCTGGTGCTGCATCTAATTTAAACTTAAGTGGCTCCGATGATCTTATGACCAATAAATTGGGCGTTTGGGACGAAGGAAGTCCATTGTTAACACATAAGGAATTAACAGGTAGAATTACACAAAAAGACAATGCTACAGAAGTGGTAACCCATAGTACACATGTGGCAGGCATTGTGATGAGTAAAGGATTAAATCCTTTATCTAAAGGAATGGCTTATAATGTAAAAGGAATCCTTGATTACGATTGGAATCGTGATCTTTCAGAAATGGCATCAGCTGCAGCAAATGGTTTATTAATTTCCAATCATTCTTATGGAACCGTTGCTGGGTGGGATCAAAATGCTGACTCAGCCAATCGATGGGAATTTAATGGCAGATGGAACGAAAATGAAGATTATCGATTTGGTGTATACGATGCTGATGCTCAAATTCAAGATTCAATTGCTTATAATGCCCCTAACTATTTGATTATTGCTGCAGCAGGAAATAATAGAACTAGCGTTGGTCCTGCAGTTGGACAAACTTATTGGAGAAAAAACGAATCAGGTAAAATGATCAATGCAGGTAATCGACCAGCCGAAATTAGTAGCAATGATTCTTATGGAAGTATTGTAACAGATAAAAATGCAAAAAATGTCCTTACCGTTGGCGCAGTAAACGGAATACCTTCTGGATACAATAAAAAAGAAGGTGTGGTAATGAGTACTTTCAGCTCCTGGGGGCCAACAGATGATGGCAGAATTAAACCTGATATTGTAGCGCAAGGCGTTTCGGTCTATGCTCCTGTTGCATCAAATGATTCTAGTTATGCTTACCTAAGTGGCACCTCTATGGCAGCCCCTGGCGCTGCAGGAGGCTTATTGTTATTGCAAGAATTAAGTCATCGTTTTACATTGAATGGAGCGCCAAGGATTTTAAAATCAGCGACTGTGAAAGGACTTGCAATTCATACTGCTAACGAAGCTGGATTGTACCCTGGCCCAGATTATAAATTTGGTTGGGGATTGCTAAATATTTCCGAAGCTGCTCAAGTATTGAATTCAGCGTTCACTAATAACAACAGTAATACCAGTCCTCATTTAATATATGAAGATACTTTACTCAACGGAGGAAGCAAGTCATACACTATTACCGGATCTGGAATCGGACCTGTAAAAGCCACTATTGTTTGGACAGATGTAAAAGGTAGTTCAAGCGATCTATTGAATGATGTTGCTCCAGAACTGATTAATGACTTGGACTTAGTGATTACGCAGGGCAATAAAACATTCAATACCTGGAATTTAAGCCCAACTAGTCCAGACAATCAAGCATTCAAAGGAATCAATAGTATTGATAATGTCGAAAAAGTAGAAGTGGACACCAGTTTAGTCGGAACCAATTACACAGTCACCCTTAAGCATAAAGGAACGCTTGAAAGAGGACAACAAAATTACTCATTGATTATAAGTGGTGCTGGTGGTAAAGCCTATTGTAGTTCAACAGCAACTAGTACTGCTGGAACCAAGATTGATAGTATTCAATTAAACAATATTAAATTCTCAAAAACAACTACAGATAATTATGTAGACAACAGCGCATTATTTGTCAATGGTGAAGCCAATGGTACTGTATCATTATTTATGAAATTAAGTAGTGCGGACTCCGATAACAACCGATTTGTAAAAGTGTTTATTGATTATAATAACAATGGGGTGTTTGACGCCAATGAACTAGTGCATACAAGTGCAGTATTAAAGAATGGAGATTATAGCACCAATTTCTCTTTACCAGGTGATTTGATCATCAATCAATTCACCAAACTTCGTGTGGTGGTGACTGAAACAGCTTTAGCATCCAATGTGATTGCATGTGGCAATTATACTGCTGGAGAAACCCAAGATTATACCCTAAGAATTGTGAATCCATCTAATGATGTACAATTGCTAGAAATCACCAATCCGGTTGGTGGTGTTTCTGATAAAGCCTTTCAATATATAACCGTTAAAGTAGCAAATAATGGAACAAATGATTTAACCAATATTCCAATTACCCTAGAAGTAAAAAAAGGTAATGAAACTATTTTAAATAGCACAGAAACATTTAAGGGCAGATTGTATGGATCAGAAGTCATGTCTTATACATTTCAAAAGCCTATTTCAATTGAATTAAGTCAGACTTATACGATAAAGGCAACTACAAATCTTACCAATGACCAGCAAACAGGCAACAATTCAATGACTGCGACCATTATGAGTGCTAGCCCAAAGTCAGTAATTACAGCATCTGCGACAGATTGTAATGGAAATGTTCAATTATTGGTTAGTAATTCAAATAGTAATGAGCAATACCTATGGTATGACAATAACAATGATTTGAGTAAGCCTATTGCGAATACAATTACAGCAAGTACATCAACCAAAGCGGAAAATCTATATGTTGGAAGAGGATGGAATGGATTTATTGGGCCTAAAGACAATACCACTTTAAGTAATTCAGGTGGCTATAGCAACTGGAGTAGCAACTATGGAGAATTCACTCGATTCAATACTACAGGTCCCCTACAAGTAGAGACTGCAAAAATATACACTGGCTATGCAGGTAAAATTGAAATTGAATTAAGAGCACTTAGCGCTTTCACTGATAGCACCTATTCCTATTATCCTTCTCTAAGTCAAAAAACAATTTTACATGTTGGCGCTAGTAGTCCTTCTCCAACTCCTGCAACAGCTAATGCTGGTCTAGGTGCAGCAACACCGTTTGTGCAAGGCGATACAGGAAGAGTCTATGCAATCAATATAAACATAACACAAGCTGGTAATTACATTTTAATTGCCCGATGTTTGGACAGTGCAACTATTTTTAGAAACAATAATATCACCACCAACAATTATCCATTTGGCCCAACAGTACTTGCAACCATCACTGGCAACTGGGCACGTCCTAATTTTGAGAAGTTTTATTATTTTTTCTACAATATGCAAATTAGCACACCTCAATATGAAAAAACATTGACTAAAGTTCCTGTTAAAATTTCGATAAAACCTGTCATCACACAAATAGGAATAGATAGTTTAATTACTACCGCAGCGGATAGCTATCAATGGTATATGAATGAAGAAGCCATTTCAGGTGGCACAAATAGAGGATTAAAAGTTACAAAAAATGCAATGTACAAAGTCAATAGCACCACTGGAACTTGTAACAATTTTTCAGAAAATAAATTGGTTTTAATTACAGATATACCTCAAGCACCTACCAAAGAGATTGGATTAAAAATAGTTTCAACAGATTATGTTGAAAATATCATTAAAGGCAATCAATTTTTTATTCAATTTAACAATGTAAAAACCAATGCTATTGGCTTAAGTATCATAAATAGCAATGGTCAAACAGTATTCCAAAAAGATAAATTAAATAACCAGATTACAGCTCAGCCAGTGCAGATCCCTACTTTATCTACCGGTATTTATTATATTAAAGTATTTGCTAATAATAAAGTATACGTTCAAAGCGTATTCGTCACCAATAATTAATTCATTATGTTACAGCCATGGCAAGACGCGGTCGTTACCAAAATTGTACAAGAAACGCCTACCACTAAGCGCTTCTTTATGGCTTTAACAAGTGGCCAACTATTTGACTTTACGCCAGGACAGTTTGTAACCTTAGACCTGCCTATCCACGAGCAAAAAAATAAGCGATGGAGAAGTTACTCCATTGCATCTGCCCCTAGCAATAACAATGAATTTGAAATAGTCATTGTGCATTTAGAAGGAGGCTTAGGTACCACTTATTTATTCAACAAAGTGGCAGTTGGCAGTACCCTTTTAATGAGAGGTCCACAAGGTGTTTTTATTTTACCAAAAGAAATCACCACCGATCTTTATTTTATATGTACAGGAACAGGTGTTGCGCCATTTAGATCTATGCTATTGGATATCCATCAAAAGAAAACACCGCATCAGAAAATGCATTTGTTGTTTGGATGCAGACAATATACAGATTGTTTGTATGCGGAGGAATTGAAAGCAATAGCAGCAGTAGAACCTAAATTTTATTACCATCCAAGCTTTTCTAGAGAAGTTGAAATTCGTGAGGGTGCACAACTGGGTTATGTACATGCCACGTATAAAAAATTATTAGCATCAGGTGCTAGTAAAGATGCACATTTTTATATCTGTGGTTGGAAAAATATGGTGGACGAAGCAAGAACCACATTAGCCGATTTAGGCATCCCAAAAACTCAAATTCATTTTGAATTGTACGGATAAAAAAACGCCCAAGTGAAATTCATCTGGGCGTTTTTTTTAAAAGCTAAAAGGTCTAAGCAATATGTTTTAAAATCAAGGCTTTGACTTCGCTCATTGGAATTCTTTCCTGCAACATGCTATCTCTATAACGAATGGTGACCGTATTGTCTTCTTTTGTTTGATGATCGATGGTCACGCAGAATGGCGTTCCTATTGCATCCTGTCTTCTGTAACGCTTTCCAATGGCATCTTTTTCTTCATAAAAGCAATGGAATGAAGGCTTACATTCGTCCATCAAATCTTTAGCCAATTCTGGTAAACCATCTTTTTTTGTCAATGGCAATACGGCTAATTTCAGTGGTGCCAATTTTGTAGGTAAATGCAAGACCACTCTTAAATCAGTCGTACCATCTTCTTTTTGAATGGTTTCTTCTTCATAGGAATGAGATAAAATCAACAAAAACATTCTATCTAAACCAATTGAAGTTTCAATCACATAAGGCACATAATGCTGATTGATTTCTGTATCAAAATATTGTAATTTCTTTTTACTGAATTCTTGGTGACGCGTTAAATCATAATCGGTTCTTGAGTGAATTCCTTCTACTTCTTTAAACCCAAATGGGAATTCATATTCAATATCTAAAGCAGCATCTGCGTAATGGGCTAATTTGATATGGTCATGAAAACGGTATTTGTCTGCTGCAATGCCCAAACTTAAATGCCAATTCATACGCTCATTTTTCCAATGCTCATACCACTCTTTTTGAGTACCTGGTTTTACAAAAAATTGCATTTCCATTTGCTCAAACTCACGCATTCTAAATATAAATTGACGCGCCACAATTTCATTTCTAAAGGCCTTTCCGGTTTGAGCAATACCAAAAGGAATTTTCATCCTTGCCGTTTTTTGCACATTCAAGAAATTTACAAAAATACCTTGTGCTGTCTCTGGTCTTAAATAAATGGTATTGGCATCTTCTGCAACAGAACCTAGTTCTGTAGAGAACATCAAATTGAATTGACGAATCTCTGTCCAGTTACTTGTTCCACTTACACTACACTGCATTTTATTTGTTTGAATCAATGTTCCTAAACCAGCAAAATCGTCGTTCGCTAATAAGACTTCCATATCTGCAATAAGTTGCTTTGCACGATCACGTAATGCAGCTCCATCATCATTAGCCTTAGCAGCTTCTTCAATTAACTTATCTGCATGTGCTTCAATTAAATGGTCGACACGGTATCTTTTTTTACTGTCCTTATTGTCAATCAATGGGTCACTAAAACTATCTACGTGACCACTTGCCTTCCAAGTGGTTGGATGCATGAAAATGGCAGCATCAATACCCACAATATTTTCGTTCATCTGCGTCATACTCTTCCACCAATCATCGCGAATATTCTTTTTTAATTGTGCACCATAAGGACCGTAATCATAGACTGCACTTAATCCATCATAGATTTCGCTACTAGGAAACACGAATCCGTATTCTTTGGCGTGCGAAATGATCGCTTGTAATGTATTGTCTGTAACTGTCTTACTCATAGTTTGCAAATATAGGTCGAGAAAGGATTATGGTTGTAATTTTTCATTGTTTTGATGCCTTTCTTTGTCTCGAATGGTTTTCTTTTGGATATTTTTCTCCAATGCCGCAGTCAAATCAACACCTGTTTGATTGGCTAGGCAAATCAACACAAATAGCACATCCGCCATCTCATCCCCCAGGTCGGCACTTGCTTCCTTATTTTTAAAGGATTGATCCCCATATTTGCGCACCATTAACCTAGATAATTCGCCTACTTCTTCCATCAAGACACCCAAATTAGTTAACTCACTAAAATAGTTCACCCCAACGGTCTTGATCCATTGATCCACCTGATCTTGTGCTGCTTGAATTGTAATTTGATTGGACATATTAATCTCTGTTTTTTGAATCTATTAAAATAGTGACTGGG
>Ga0164295_10004794_pt1 | contig 10739 bp, 11 predicted proteins | sample GEODES006metaG_FD_111798 | JGI IMG/M metagenome (GOLD analysis project Ga0164295, IMG submission 111798) | Oligotrophic lake water microbial communities from Sparkling Lake, Wisconsin, USA - GEODES006 metaG | ecosystem: Environmental > Aquatic > Freshwater > Lake | place: USA: Sparkling Lake...
TGAACGGTGCCGCCGGGCGACGCGTGTAGGGCTTGGATTCGATGTTGGTCACGGTGGGGGCCGAAACCTCGAGCGCCTGAGCCAACTGTCGCGCCGTCGCCTCGTCCAGGACCGTGGCGCCACTGGTCAATTTTCCGTTGTCGTCAAAGTCGCGACCCGAGGCGAGTTTGGCGTCGTTCAGCTTGGTGACCTTCGTCCCGAACGATTCACCCTTTTTGGTCATCACCGTCGCGGACACATCCCAATACGATGCGGCGGTGAACGCTCGGCGTTCCCGTTCCCGCTCGACAATCAAGCGCAGGGCGGGTGACTGGACGCGACCCGCACTGAGCCCGCGGCCGATTTTGCTCCAGAGCACGGGCGACAGTTGATATCCGAAAAGGCGGTCGAGAATGCGACGGGTTTCTTGCGCGTCGACGAGTGGCATGTCGATTTCGCGCGGGTTTTCGACCGCTGCGGAAATGGCATCTTTAGTGATTTCGTGAAACACCATGCGCTTGACCGGAACTTTGGGTTTGAGGATTTCCAACAGGTGCCACGCGATGGATTCACCTTCGCGGTCCTCATCGGTCGCAAGAAGTAATTGGTCCGCGTTCTTCAACGCCTTCTTCAATTCCGTGATGGTCGACTTGGCCCGCGGGGTGTCTATATATATAGGCGCAAATCCGTTCGCGATGTCCACACCGAACTGGCCGTGTGTCGCCTTGAGTTCCGCGGGTACCTCTTTCGGCTGAACCAGGTCGCGCACGTGACCCACCGACGCCAACACCTCATAGCCATCGCCCAGATATTTGGCGATGGTTTTTGCTTTCGCGGGGGACTCCACGATCACGAGTGTGTGCTTGTCGGCCACAGTTCTCCTTGTTGTTTGCGTTGCTGAGAGCGTACGTCGGACAGCCAGACATTCGACCAGCGAGGTTTCATCCTGTTCGCGATTAGTGACTATACACAGCCTGTCAATGAGTTTCGTCAGTCTGTTATTCCCGTGGCGTGGCGAAACGTGGCGAAAATGGGTTCATTTTTCAGATGGTGAGTGCAGTCTCGGAGAGGACTAAATTCCCGATAGGGTAGTAAAAATTGAGCGCAGTGTCGCGTGAGGAGAAGCAGCATGACCACCCAACCGGCTATCCGATTGACCGGACTGTCCAAGTCGTTCGGGTCGGTCGTTGCCGTCGATAACGTTGACCTTGACATTGCACCCGGCGAGTTTTTTTCGATGCTCGGTCCGTCCGGTTCGGGCAAAACAACCGTTCTGCGTATGATCGCAGGATTTGAGACCCCTAACTCGGGGACCGTCGAACTGTTCGGCAAAGATGTCACCAACGATGCTCCGTTCGACCGCGATGTGAATACGGTTTTTCAGGACTACGCGCTGTTCCCGCACATGAGTGTCATCGAAAACGTGGCGTACGGACTTCGAGTTCGAGGCGTCAAATCCGCCGCCCGAATCGCTGCTGCCCGCGACGCACTCGCCCTCGTCCGACTCGAAGGATACGGCGACCGGAAACCAACCCAACTCTCGGGGGGACAACGTCAGCGCGTTGCTCTGGCACGCGCGCTCGTTGTCGAACCCAAGGTGCTTCTCCTCGACGAGCCACTCGGTGCGCTGGACCTCAAGTTGCGCGAACAGATGCAGGTCGAACTCAAGGAAATCCAGCGCCGCCTCGGGATCACGTTCATTTTTGTGACGCACGACCAAGAAGAAGCGCTGACACTATCGGACCGGATTGCCGTGTTCAACGAGGGCGGAATTGTTCAGCTCGGTGACGCCGAAGACGTGTATCGACGCCCGCAAACGCCGTTCGTCGCCAACTTTGTCGGAACGTCGGCGGTGTTCACCGCGGACGAAGCGTCAACCATCCTCGGCCAGAAGGGCGCGTGTTCCATTCGCCCCGAGCACATGGAAATCGTGCGGGGTAAAGCACCGAGCGGCGTCATCACCCTGAGCGGAAAAATCGCCGAAACCATCTTCCTCGGGGCATCAACCCGAATCATTGTCGACCTCGACGCGGGAAAACGGGTCGCCGTTCTCGAACAAAACGACCTCAACATGACACAAACGAAACTCGGGGCATCGGTGACCGTTTCGGTACACCCCCAGTTCCTCGCCCCACTGACCTAACCTCACACAACAACAACAACAAAAGGAGAAAACAATGCGCAACGCATTGACCCGGCGTGCCGGGCTTGCCGGACTGGCGGTCGCTTCGATCGTCGTCCTCGCCGGTTGTGGCACAGGCGGTTCCACCGCTGAAGGCCCCACCGCGCTCACCGAACTCGGTGAACCCGAAGGTTCTGTTTCGATCCTCGCGTGGCCTGGCTACGTCGAAGACGGAACGAACTACCCCGAATACGACTGGGTATCCGGCTTCGAAACGGAAACCGGTTGCATGGTCACTACCAAGACCTACGGAACGTCGGATGAGGCCGTCAGCCTCATGAAGACCGGCGACTACGACGTTGTAGCCGCCAGTGGTGACGCATCACTTCGCATGATGGTTGCCGGAGATGTTCAGCCCGTCAACACCGATCTCGTCCCCGCGTACGCGGGAATCTACGATTTCCTGAAGAACCAGTCGCACAACACCTACAAGGAACAGTCCTACGGCGTTCCCCACGGCTACGGCGCGAACCTCCTTCAGTACAACACCGAGGTCTTCCCCGAGGCTCCGACCTCGTGGAGTGTCGTGTGGGATGCGAACAGCCCCCACGCAGGCAAGATCACGGCATACGACTCACCCATCTACATCGCTGACGCAGCGCTGTACCTGATGAAGACGCAGCCTGACCTCGGAATCACGAACCCCTACGCACTCGACGAGACGCAGTTTGCTGCGGCAATCGAACTGCTCAAGGTTCAGCGTGGCGTTGTTGGCGAATACTGGAGCGACTACCTCGCTCAGGCTCAGTCCTTCACCACCGGCGACACCGTCGTTGGAACCACGTGGCAGGTCATCACCAACGTCCTCCAGGGCGAAGGTGCACCGATCGCGTCAGTCCTTCCCGAAGAGGGATCGACCGGTTGGTCGGACACGTGGATGATTTCGGCTGCGACCGAAAAGCCCACCTGTGCGTACCTTTGGCTCGAGCACATGGCTGACCCGGAAACCAACGCGATGGCCACTGGCTACTTTGGTGAAGCTCCCTCGAGCGACGCCGCGTGTGACTTCCGCACCGACTGCGAGGCCTTCCACGCTGGTGACCCCGCATACGCCGCGCAGCTCTGGTACTGGACGACCCCGGTCGCCGAGTGCCTCGATGGTCGCACCGACGTAATGTGCATGGACTACCCCGCCTGGACTCAGGCGTGGCAGGAAATCAAGGGCTAGTTAGCCCGAGGAGTAAGACTTGACCACAGTGTCCTCGTCTGCACCCGACCGAGTCGGGGAGTCGCCTTCGCGCGCCTCTCTGGCTCGGCGGGGCTCCGCCTTTCTTTATCGGCACGCCAAGGTTCGGTTGGCGTTGCTCTTGTCCGCCCCGCTGTTCTGGCTTGGGCTGGTGTACATCGCGGCACTCGTCGCTCTTCTCATCACCGCGTTCTGGACAGTCGATTCCTTCACGGGTGAAATCCTCGTCGACTGGAACATCGACAACATCACCAAGGTCCTCGGAGACGCCCTGTATCACGCAGTGACGCTCCGCACAGTGACCGCTGCCGTACTCGTCACCCTCATCGACATCGCCATCGCACTTCCGATCGCGTTTCTCATGGCAAAAGTCGCCAGTCGTGCCGTTCAGCGGGCGTTAGTCATCGCGATCCTCATGCCCCTGTGGGCGTCCTACCTGGTCAAGGCCTACGCCTGGCGAAGCCTACTTTCGCAGGACGGCGTCATCGACTGGATGCTGGGACCCGTAGGTGGTGAATCTCCCGGTTACGGGTTCGAGGGCTCGGTCCTCACGCTGGCGTATCTATGGCTTCCATTCGTCATTCTCCCCATCTTCACTGCTCTCGAGCGTGTGCCCGATTCCCTCCTCGATGCCTCCAGCGACCTTGGCGCCAGAACGGGACGAACCTTCCGCCACATTGTGTTCCCGCTCATTGTTCCCGGAATTATTGCGGGAAGCATTTTCAGTTTCTCGCTCACCCTCGGCGATTACATCGCGGTTCGAATTGTCGGCGGTGCAACGCAAATGTTGGGAACCCTCGTGTACGCAAACGTCGGTGTCGCCAATAACCTGCCCCTTGCCGCCGCGGTGTCCCTCATTCCGCTGGGCATCATTTTCATCTACCTTGGGGTCGTGCGTCGCACCGGCGCCCTCAGCAATCTGTGAGCCCCGCATGAGACTGTCACTTCCATCCAAACTTCTGCTGTGGGGGGCGACCGCGCTCACCCTCGCGTTCATCTACACGCCGATTCTCGTCGTCGTTCTCAACTCGTTTTCGACCAGCAAGACACTCTCGTGGCCCCCGCCCGGATTCACCACCGAATGGTGGACGAAAGCGTTCTCGAACGCCGGTGCGATGTCGGCCGTCACCACCTCGCTTGTCGTCGCCGCCGCGTCAACCGTGATCGCTCTGCTGTTGGGAACAGCACTGTCGTTCGCACTCCACCGATTCGAATTCTTCGGCAAATCCACCGTCAACCTGCTGGTCGTTTTGCCCATCGCCCTACCCGGAATCGTCACGGGAATCGCGTTGAACAACGCCTTTCGAACGATGCTGGACATTCAGTTGGGGTGGTTCACCATCATCGTGGCTCACGCCACGTTCTGTGTGGTGACAGTGTTCAACAACGTGTTCGCGCGTCTGCGCCGAGTCGGAACCTCCCTTGAGGAAGCGTCGAGCGACCTCGGGGCCGGAATCTGGACCACGTTCCGACTGGTGACGTTCCCGCAGATTCGATCCGCGCTCTTCGCCGGCGGGCTCTTGTCTTTCGCCTTGTCGTTCGACGAAATCATCGTGACCACGTTCACGGCCGGCAGCGGCGTTCAGACCCTGCCGATTTATATTCTCGACAACATGTTCCGCCCTAACCAGGCCCCGATTGTCGCGGTGGTGGCGGTGGTCATGATTCTTATTGCGATCGTGCCGATTTACATCGCCCAGCGGTTGACGTCCAGCGATAACCGCTAACGTTCCGGACCGGCAACGGCCGTCGCCCGCACACCGTCCTTGGCGATTCGAACGGTCGCGATTCCGTCGTCGACCACGCACTTTTCGACCCGAGGAACCACGGGTTCGCACGGGGTGGGATCCCCCGCGAGCGCCCGCGTTGCGACGGCGGCGGCGCTCAGTTCGGCTTCGCGGATGGTGTCCGTGACGCGCAGGACAATCGAGATACCGGCTAGCCCGCCGAGCGCGAGACTCACGACCGCGCCCATCAGTACGAGTGCCGTTACGCCGCCTGAACCGCGTTCTAGCGAGGCGCGCACTGGCTCACCGTGACGTGACCCATGAGCGGAAGGGGCGGTGGAAATCGAGCGTCGACGCACACGTCGAACGGTTCGACCCGGGCGGACCATTCGGCGAGCGGGACGATTCGCTTCGCCGCCGCGAGCCGATCGCCTTCGGGCTCACCCCGCACGATGTCTCGCGCCGCCTCAGCGGTAACCGCCGTCGCCGTTACCGCGTCCATCGACCACCGAATCACCCCGATTATCAGCCCGACGACAAGTAGCAGCGCGGGGATAGCGATGGCGATTTCGAGCGTGACGAGACCCTTCTCGTCACGAGACGAAGCTGAGTGCACCGCTAATGAGATCCGTCAGAAGGTTCTGGATCGGGCTGCTCTTGAGTACGACGGCGAGAAGACCGGCAAAGCCGGCTGCCGCCACCGTTGCGATCGCGTATTCGGCGGTGGCTGCGCCGCGGTCGGGGTGATGCGTTTCCAGGAGAGTGAATGTTGTTGTCATGCCTTCAGAATGCGCGACACGTCCGCTGTTCGGGAGAAAGTGAGCCCAACATGTTGACAAGTCGTGGCAAAGACCCTCTGTGCGTGGAGTTTCCCGAATTATTTTTCGGGGCTTGCCCAAATCTCGAGTTGGATGCCATCGGGGTCCCGAAGGTAAGCCCAACGTGAGCCGGCAAGTTCCCCATCGGTGAGGGTGACCGGTGGCGCGTTGAAGACCGCGCCGCGCTCCAGAAGCGTGTTGTAGGCCACGTCCATGTCGTCAATCTGCAGGCAGATGTGTGTTGCCCCCACGTCACCATTCTTGAGGTCAAAGTCCTTGCCCCGCGGGTTGTGGTACTCGAGGAATTCGATGCGCGTACCACCGATGTCGATCATCGAGAACGACAGTTCGGTTCCCTCCACCTGAACGGCGTCCGAGAGCGCTTTGCCCTCGCCATGGTTGACCGGACCGGGTTGTAACCCGAACATTGTGGAGTACCAATCGAACGACCTTTTCATGTCTCGAACAGTGATACCGAAATGATGGACACCTCTTACCGTGAATGACATTTCCCGATTCCTTTCGTCGCTCAGTAAAGCCTCAGTCAACACCATACCGACCGTGTTCATGCTGACCAGACATAACGGTTTGAAAACTATTGCTCGGCCCTCATGTGGGCAACCCACCTGATTTCCGCCTGATGGTTAGTATTTTTGCCGAAAAGAGTCGGGAATTGAGAACAGCGATCGGTGAGGATTTAGTTGTGAGCACATTATGTGTTCATCTAGACTAAACACACTGCGGCGATCCCCCCAATGGGGTGCCATGTTGAGGAGGGAATGATGGGAACCAGAATGTCCGGTCGAACCGTACTCATTACGGGTGGCGCTTCCGGTATCGGTTTAGGTATCGCCAAGGGCTTGGCCGCGGAAGGCGCCAACCTCGTCATCGCTGATCTCAATGCGGATGCCGCCCAATCGGCCGCTGACGCAATCAACAAGTCGGGTGGCAGCGCGATATCCGCCCACGTCGATGTGACAAACCGCGCGTCGGTTGCTGCGGGCATCGAACTGGCGGCGAAAACCTTCGGCCAATTGGATTGTTACTTCAACAACGCTGGATTCAACAAGCCGATGAAGTTCCTCGATGTGACCGAAGACAACTTCAACACCATCATGAGTGTCAATGCGCTCGCGGTTTTTGTCGGCACCCAGGAAGCTGCGAAGCAGTTCATCCGCCAAGGTACCGGTGGCAAGGTGGTCAACACGGCCTCAATCGCCGGGCGAACGGGCTTTTCCAGTTTTGCCCCGTACAGCGCCTCGAAGGCCGCCGTGATCTCCATCACTCAAGCCGCCGCTCGGGCCCTGGCAGAACACAACATCACCGTCAATGCGTTTTCGCCGGGCGTTGTCCAAACTCCCCTCTGGACCAAGCTCGATAAGGATCTTGAGGAGATTGGCGAAGGCGATTCCGGTTTTGATTCAATGGCGGCGGGAATTCTCGTTGGCCGCGCGGCCCAGCCGGAGGACATTGTTCCCACGGCCTTGTTCCTCGCGAGCAGTGATTCAGATTATGTAACAGGGCAAACCATGGCAATCGACGGTGGAATGATCCTGGTCTAGCCAGAATCACCATCTCAATGAAAGGCACATCATGACAACGGCAACATTCGGAACCAATCAGGTCGACTGGGAACAGCGCCTTGATTTCGACAAGCTGCGCACCGAGCGCCTAGCGAAGTTGAAGGTCGAATTGGAAAAATCTGATGTTGGCGCACTGCTTGCTTTTGACTTTGCCAACATTCGATACATGTCGTCAACTCACATCGGCACGTGGGCGATCGACAAGGCAATCCGTTTTGCTCTCGTCACCCGAAACTCGGACCCCATCGTGTGGGATTTCGGTTCCGCCGCGAAACACCACCAGTTGTACAACCCGTGGCTTGACACCACGACCGCCGAAGCGGATGCTGACCCTCATGCACCTCACCACGGCGCTGTCAAACCGCGCGCCGAGTCCGGTGCCCGAGCGGGCATCTCGACCCTTCGAGGCGCGTTCAACCCCGATGCGGGTATCGCTGATGGGGTTGCCGCCAAAATCAAACGCGAACTCGAGAAGTTTGGACTGCTGAACGAACCGTTGGGTGTTGACATCATCGAATTGCCCATTTTGTTTGCGCTCCAACGAGCCGGCATCAGCGTGGTTGATGGGCAGCAAATCTTCTTGAACGCACGGGCAATCAAGACGGGCGAAGAAATCGGGTTGCTCACGCAAGCCGCGTCGATGGTCGATGCTGCGTATGAATCTCTGTACGAATTCCTCCGACCTGGCGTACGCGAAAACGAGGCCGTCGGTCTGGTGTCCAAGGTCCTGTACGACCTCGGCTCCGAGTACGTGGAGGGCGTCAACGCCATCTCCGGAGAGCGTTGCTCGCCTCACCCTCACGTCTATTCCGACCGGATCATTCGCCCTGGCGACCCGGCGTTCTTCGACATCCTGCACAGCTACCAGGGCTACCGCACCTGCTATTACCGAACGTTTGCGGTTGGTTCGGCGAGCACCGCCCAGCACGACGCCTACAAGCGCGCGCGCGAGTACATGGATCGCGCAATCGCGCTGGTCCGCCCCGGTGCAACCACTGCCGAGATCGTCGCGGTCTGGCCGAAGGCACAAGAATTCGGCTTCCCGGATGAAGAAGCCGCGTTTGCTCTGCAATACGGTCACGGCGTCGGTTTGTCCATTTGGGAAAAACCGATCTTCTCGCGCTTGGTGTCGTTTGATCACCCAGAAGTACTCAAAGAGGGAATGGTCTTCGCGCTGGAAACCTATTGGCCTTCAGCCGATGGCTGGGGCGCTGCTCGAATCGAAGAAGAACTTGTTGTCACGGCAACGGGTTGCCAGGTCATCACCAAGTTCCCCGCCGAAGACCTCCTCGTTGCCGGTCAGCGCTATTTCTCTGTGGGCGGCCCACTGCCACTCGAACGTGATTCTCAATCACACCTCAACACGGTTGCCGGCCGCGGCGGAAAAGGCTAGCGACCTCGATGGGAAAGATGAAAGCCGCTGTTTATCACGCTGCGGGCGACGTCCGAATCGAAGAGCGTGACGTGCCAACGGCCGTGGCAGGCGAGGCGCTGATCAAGGTCCTGCGTTCGGGGATGTGTGGGACCGATGCATCGGAATACAAGTCCGGCCCGAAGATTTTTGCAACTCAAACCAAGCATCCCATGAGCGGTCATCACGGTCCCATGATTTTGGGCCACGAGTTCATCGGTGAAATCGTTGGCGACGTCGATTCCGCCTCGGGCTTCACGACCGGAGATCTGGTTGCGTCGGGTGCAGGAATTTCCTGCGGCACGTGCTCACGCTGCGCCGAAAATCGCACCAACCTGTGTGAAAGGTACGTGACCCTGGGACTCAACCGCGACGGCGGGATGGCCGAGTTCGTCGCAGCCCCGACCAGCACGCTGGTCAAAATTCCTACCGGGCTGAGTTTGGACGCTGCGGGAATTGCCCAACCTCTCGCGGTCGGTTTGCACGCCGCACGTCGTGCCGGCGTGCGCGATGGCGACAAGGTGTTGTTGATCGGAGCTGGTGCGATTGGAACTTTTGTTCTGTCGGGACTCAAGAAACTGTTCGACGCAGAAGTTGTCGTGCTTGATTTTGCCGGAAGTCGACTGGAGCGCGCATCACGGTTGGGCGCCGACCACACGGTCGACGTGGGTGACAACGCCGAAACAGACATTCGAAAGATTTTCGGCGACTCTGGAATCGACGTGGTCATCGAGGCGAGTGGCGCACCCGGTCAACTGCAATTCGCTATTGGGCTCGTAAAGCCCGGTGGAAACATTTTGCAGGTTGGGTTGCCGTCTAGTAGGCAAGAGATTGACGTTCACAGGATTGTCATGAGTGAAATCAACATTCTGACCACCCTTGCTCACGTCTGCGGCCAGGATCTGGCGCCGGCGCTGGAGATTCTGGGAAGCACCGCCTTGGCTGCCGAGCTGGTCGAAGGCGTTTACCCGCTTTCCGACATCAGCAACCAACTTGAACAACTTGGCTCTGGAAAAATCCAGGGCAAGGTCCTTTTCGATCCATCGCTGTGAACACGGAAACACTAAGGAGCAAAAAATGAAGGCAGCAATTTTCTACGGAGCGAAAGACATCCGTGTGGAAAATGTGGCAGATCCGCAGTCGGTCGGCGCTGGTGAGGTGCGCCTGAAGCCGTTTTGGTGCGGAATCTGCGGAACGGATGTGCACGAGTACGCGATGGGCCCCATCGTCATTCCTTCGCAGCCCCACAAACTGAACGGCTCCATCCTCCCGCAGATCCTCGGTCACGAGTTCTCTGCCGAGGTACTCGAGGTGGGCAAGGGCGTCACCAATGTGAAGGTTGGCGACCGGGTCTCGGCGATGCCACTCCTGTCGTGTGGCGTGTGCTACTTCTGTTCGCGCGGCGATAACCACCTCTGCACTTCAATGGCCTGTATCGGCCTCAGCTGCGAGTGGGGCGGTATCGCCGAACAGGCGGTCGTTCCCGCAGCGAATGTGTTCACACTGCATGACAACGTTTCGGATGTCGCGGGTGCACTTGTTGAACCGACCGCGGTGGCTGCGTACGGTGTCGACCGCGGAAATGTTCGCCCGGGAGACACCATCCTGATCACGGGTGCGGGTCCGATTGGCGCTCTGGCAGCACTTTACGCCGAGAACCTCGGCGCCCGTGTGTACGTTTCGGAATTGAACCCCAACCGCCAGAAAATGATGAACGACCTCGGTGTCGCGACACTGCTCGATCCGACCAAGGACGACGTTATCGCCGCGATGAAAGACGCAACCGGCGGAATTGGTGTCGACGCCGTCATCGAGTGTTCGGGCAACGAACGAGCGCTCCAGACCGCAATCAA
>Ga0164295_10004795_pt1 | contig 10738 bp, 6 predicted proteins | sample GEODES006metaG_FD_111798 | JGI IMG/M metagenome (GOLD analysis project Ga0164295, IMG submission 111798) | Oligotrophic lake water microbial communities from Sparkling Lake, Wisconsin, USA - GEODES006 metaG | ecosystem: Environmental > Aquatic > Freshwater > Lake | place: USA: Sparkling Lake...
CCATGGCCGGCCCCTTCGGCGGCCAGTCGTCGCGTTGTCCACTCGACCGTCGGCGATCGGGAGACGAGCTCGTAGAGGAGGACCTGCCCGCCGACATTGGGGATCAGGACAGGCGTCTGATCGCCGTAGAGGTCGACAAGATACGCCGTCTCCATGGAGCCGGGAGTATCGATCGTCTGTTCAGGCCACGGCTGCGTCGGATCGGCGGGCTGCTCGACCCAGCTGATCCGGCGGCTGAAGTAGGCGCAGGTGACGATGTCGATCTTCCCGTCGCCGTTGACGTCGAGGGGAGCGTCGGCGAAGTCTTCGTGGTAGTGCGGGTTGGTGCCCGGCGGCACGTCGCGCACCTTGTGCTGCGTCCAGTCGGGCGCGGCATACCAGGAATCGCCGCAGAAGATGTCGGGCTTGCCGTCGCGATTGATGTCGGCGACACCGACGGCCTCGAACGGCGAGCGATGGTTGACGACATGCTTCTTCCAGGCCGATGGTTCCTCCGCGTCGATCGGCATTCCCGAGATCAGCAGGAACGGCAGGAAGGCCAGGGCACGTCGACTTGTTGGTCGGGAAAGCAAGGCAGGGGGCTCCGAGGGATCTGGAATGCGGAGGCGTAGGAATCGGTGTCAGGATACACGCCGGGCGCGGCCACGAGCCGTCATGCCCGGACGACCAGCTCCATGGACTCCGGCAGTCGTTCGGCAACAGGGCCAATCACGTCCCCCTTGAAGAAGCTGAGGATTCCGCGTCGCTTGCGGATCTGCATGTAGATCTTTGAGGCGTCGGCCTCGGTGGCTGTCTGCAGGATCTGATCGGCGACCGCGCCGCCGATCAGATAGACCAGTCGCACCGGAACGCCGAGCCTGCGGGCGGGGGCCAGAGCCTCGGCGAAGACGCTGCGGGCGATCTGATCGTCGGCGAGATCCTCCGCCTTGCCCGCTCCGGTGACCGGGATCGCCACCTCCCTGACGTACACCACCACCACGCCAGCCTGAGAGTGGCGGGCGTCCTGGATGACCCCGTCGATGAGGCTCGAAGGCCGGGACGCCGCCAAAACGTAGGTCGTGACGGGGGAATAGTCTCCGTCGAGGTTCTCCAGAGGGGTGTGGAGGGCTGTCGTCGGGGCCCCGGTGGAGACCCGTTTGCTGACCCAGACCAAGAGCCCGGCCGCGGCGACCGACGAGAGCAATGAGACGGTGTTGGCGGCAGGAACGAACGCCGTCAACGCCGCCTGGCCGGCGATGCACGCCACTGCCAGAAGCCGCGCCGCGCGTGAGACGGCCGGCGCGAGCCCGGAGCGGCCGGCGAGCGTGAACATTCGCCCTCCCAGCCCCACCACGAGGACGGCCATCGAAAAAGCCCGCGCGCTCGGCTTGTTGAAGAGCAACGTCACCAGGATGCAGGCCATCACGCTCCCCACCCCAAGGAGAATCCGGCGTTCCCAGGGGCGCAAATCGAACTGCGACGTTGATCCGGTGGTCAGCAAATTGATGGTGATCGCGGCGACGACACCGACGGCATACAGCCCGGCAAGCTGCGTGATGTCCGGAAAGATCAGCAGCAACGCGGCCGGCACGAGCATGGCGACCAGGAGGCCGTAGTGCGGCACGCCGTGCCGGTTGAGGCGACCGAGGAGCGAGGGGAGTTCGCCATCGCGTGCCATCATGTATTGGATTGCCATGAGGTCGGCGATGGCTGTGTTGACGGCCGAAAGGAGAAGGGCCCCAAACACGAACGAGGCCGCATGGCTGAAGGCCGGGCCGACGTAGGCTGTCGCCAGCAAGCTCATCATGTTGTCGGTTCCCAGGGCGTGCCCTTCCGGATCGATTAATTTGGCATCGGGAAGGGCATTCATCGCGGCGCCCAGGATCAGGTTCAACACCACGACCTCGGCGAGGACCGGGAGGATCGACTTCCGGGATGTCGTCCGCACCGGTGGCACCATGATGCCGGTCATGTTGGCGATCGCTTCGATACCGGACAGCGCCAGGACAATCTCGGTGAAACCGACCCAGGCACCCCCCCAGGCGGCGATGCTATAGCGTTCGCGGACGGGAAGCTCGATGCGCGTGTGATGGAGGCTAGGAAGGGCGCAGACCGCGATGATCGCGGTGAGGACGACCGTCACCAATGCCACGATCAGGGCGATGCGACCCATGCCTCTGGGGCCAAACCAGTTGGCCGCTCCGATCACGGCGATGGCGCCAATCGTGCAGAGGAGCTCGAGGGAAATCCCTATGATCTCCCCCCCCACGCCCAGATAGCGGAAGGCGTCGAGGCAGGAGAGCGCGGCGGTCACCGTGTAATCGGCACAGAGCATCAATCCACCGACGACTGCCAGGGCGCGACTCGTGCCCCGTGCCGATGAGTACACGCCGCCCCCATCGGGGTATTTGCGGCAGATGATCAGGTAGCAGATCCCGACCAGGACCAGGAGGACGTTCACGAAGGCGATGTGAAACAGCGACGCGTGGCGCGTGAAAAAAAACGCCAAGCCGAGCACGTAGAGCCGACTCGTGCCGAGGTCGCCAAACAGCATCGGCCCGGCGTGGTACCAGTGGAGTTCGCGGGGCCGATTGTCGCCGACGGCTGTCATGGGGGCATGCTCTGGTCTGGATGCGGGCGCGGTGTTGTTTGCGGGGTCCGACCCATGCCCATCGTGGAATGGAGGAGATTGTTCTCCTTGCCGGGGTGCGTTCAAGCGGCGGTCTGGTGACAAGGGCCCATCATCGTACTCGGTCGATCTCCGGGGGCCGCCCCGAATGCCTGCCAGAGCGCCGTCGCCACGCGTTGAGGGGCGGCTTGAAGCGGGGCTGGAGCCGCGTCGATCGGCAATGGCTCTCTCGATCGTGGTGCTCTTCGTGGTGATCCTGATGTCGGTAGACTGCGGTCATGAACCCATGGCTGACAGTTGGCATCGTGGCAGTGATTTGCGGGCTTCTTGCCATGCTCGCGCGCGTGTCCGGCGGAGACGAGCCGTTGTCGCCTGCCTCCCCGACCGACGAGGCCTTCGGTGAGCCTTCGGCGCCGGGAGGGCGGGTGACGACTCCGTCACGGGGATCGCAATCCATGGACGAATCGCCGCTCCCGACCGGATCGCCCCGCTGGTGGCTCGATCCCCGCGCTCGCCCGCTAGCCCTCCTTGGCGCGCTCCTTATCGCCTCGGGGCTCGCGCACGTGGTGGTGTGGGGAATCGATGGCGGGGCCTGGGAGGGGCCTGTGACCTGGCGAAAGCCGATCCTGTTTGGCATCTCCGCCGGCCTGACGAGCCTGTCGCTCGGGTGGGTGTGGTCGAAGCTCCCGCGGCGGCGGTGGGATGGCGCGCTGGCGGCGGTCACGGCCTGGAGCCTGCTGGTCGAGGTGGCGCTGATCGACCTGCAGTGTTGGCGGGGCGTGGCGAGCCACTTCAACCGGGCCACGCCTTTCGATTCCTTTCTCTACGACGCGATGGGGGTGCTCATCCTCTTCGTCACGCTCGTCGTGGTTGATCTCACCGTGCGTCTCTTTCGCACGCCGGCCGATCTCGCCCCCGACATGCTCGCCGCCGCGCGCGCTGGCCTCGTATTGCTTGTCGTCTCGTGTGGCCTCGGCATCTGGGGGAGCATTCATGGCGATCTCCAGGTGGCCCGTGGGCTTTCGCCGGAGGTGGTTGGCACGGCGGGCGTGCCGAAGTTTCCCCACGGCGCTGTGATCCACGCGCTCCAGTGGCTTCCGATGCTTGCCTGGGGAGCGCGGCGCGTGGGGCTTTCGCCCTCGTGGCGGCAGCGGCTCGTTTCAGCTGCGATCGCTGGGAGTGTTCTCATCCTGGCGTACGCGTCCGTGCAGACGCTCGCTGGCCGGGGGCGATTCGATGCGCCGCCGCCGATCGCGGCGCTGCTTGTGGCCGGGGGCCTGCTCCTGATTCTGCCGTGGTGTGTCGTCGCCGTAGGGTGGGGCCGTTCGGGAGCGGACGGGCGACGTTTCATGTGAATCGCGCAAGGAAGGTTCGCCAGAGTGAGGCCGACTGACGGGCTTGCTCGGGAGATTCGGTCGCCGGCCACGCTCGGGCAAGGAAATCGTCCGCCCCCGTCGCTTCCCCTGGCTCGCAGACCCATCTCTCGCTTGCTAGGATCCCAAGGGAACGCAGGGGATTTGAGCCTGTCGTCGTGCCCGGAGTCCGGTTTGGCGTTCCAGGGAATCCAGGGAAACGGTTGCTGCTCATGATCAAGGCGATCATTGCATGGAGCCTCGCGAATCGGTTCATCGTCATCCTCGCTGCCTTGGCCCTCGTCGGCATCGGCCTCCATTCGGCGAGTCAACTCAATGTCGAGGCCTATCCAGACCCGACGCCTCCTCTGATCGAGGTGATCTCCCAGAAACCGGGGGCGAGCCCCGAGGAGATGGAGCGACTCGTGGGGATTCCGCTCGAGACGGCGCTCAATGGGATGCCGGGGCTTGTCGCGCTGCGAAGCACGTCCATCTCCGGGCTCAACGACATCAAGTGCCGCTTCGAATATGGGACCAACTACGGGGCTGCCAGGCAGGAAGTCCTCAACCGCCTCGGCACCGTCTCGTTGCCCCAGGGCGTTGATTCGCAGCTGTCGCCTTGGAGCCCCACGGGCGAGATCGTCCGCTACGTTCTCGAAGGCCCGGGTTACACGGCCTACCAGCTCAAAGCGGTTCAGGACTGGGTGCTCAACCGGATCCTCAAGCAGGTTCCCGGCGTGATCGACGTGACGGGGTTTGGCGGCACCGTGAAGCAGTACCAAGTGCTTGTCGAGCCCAAACAACTCCGCCAATTCGGCATCACGCTCAAAGACGTCGAGGAGGCGATCCGCAACTCCAACGCTAACATCGGCGGCGATGTGCTGTCGCTCGGCAATCAGACCCACAACGTTCGTGCTGTGGGGCTTCTCGGCGAGGGCGTCGATCCACTCGACCCTGCCAACATCGACCAAGCCTTGATCATCGAGGCAGACAAGCTCGATGACATTGGCGACGTGGTGGTGAAGTCATCCAAAGACTTTCCGGTCTTCGTTCGGCAGGTCGCCAGCGTGGTCGTGGGGCACCAGCCCCGTCTCGGGCAGGTGGGGCGAGGCGAAGAGGACGATGTCATCGAGGGGATCGTCTTGATGCGAAAAGGGGAGAAATCCCTCCCCACCGCCAGCGCTGTCGAGGCGAAGTTTCACGAGATCGAGGAGGCGGGCATGCTTCCTCCCGGGATGCGGATCGCGGTGTTCAACCAGCGCGTCGATCTTGTGCATGTCACCACGCACAACGTCGCCCACAACCTCGTCGTCGGGATGGGCTTGGTCGTGCTCGTTCTGTTCGTGTTCTTGGGCGACGTTGCCAGCGCGAGCATCGTGGCGGCGGTCATCCCGCTGTCGTTGCTGTTCGCCGTAACCGCCCTCTTTCTCCAAGGGCGCTCTGCGAACCTTCTGTCGATTGGGGCGGTCGATTTCGGCATCATTGTCGATAGCTCCGTCATCATCGTCGAGAACATCTACCGCCATCTCACGGAGCACGGAGCCGACCGGAGCCGGCCGCTGAAGGACCGGATTCTGGAGGCGGCTTCGGAGATTGAACGGCCGCTGTTCTTTTCGACAGCGATCATCGTGTGCGCGTTTCTCCCGCTGTTTTTCATGTCTGGGCCGGCAGGCGCGCTGTTCGGCCCGATGGCCAACACCTACGCCCTGGCAATCGGCGGGGCGCTGCTCTTGGCGGTGTCGCTCGCCCCCGTCCTCTGCTCGTTCTTCTTTGGCGGAAAGACGGAAGAGAAAGACACGATCGTCGACGCCTTCCTCAAGGGGGTCTACGGCACCGTTCTCCGAATGGCGATGCGGGCACGTTGGCTGGTCCTGGCGATCGTGCTTGGGCTGTTCGTGTTCACGATTCTGCTGATCCCCGGCCTGGGGAGCGAGTTCATGCCGCAGCTCGAGGAAGGCAACCTGTGGATCAGGGCGACCATGCCGCGGACGTCATCGCTCGAGGCCGCAGCGGCGATGGCTCCGCGTCTCCGCCGGGTGATCGCCGAGGTGCCGGAGGTCAACGGGGTGATGTCTCATGTCGGCAGGCCCGACGACGGCACCGACGTCACGAGCTTCTTCAACCTCGAGTTCAACGTTCCGCTCAAGCCGATGGAGCAGTGGCGGAAGGGGCTGACCCGTGAGGCGATTGAATCCGAACTCCGCGCCAAGTTCGACGAGTTCCCCGGCATCGACTTCAATTTCTCGCAGCTCATTCGAGACAATGTCGAAGAGGCGCTGTCCGGGGTGAAGGGATCCAACTCCGTGAAGCTCTATGGAAGCAATCTCGAGGAGCTCGAGAGTGCGGGGGAGCGCGTGGCGGAAGCGCTCCGTCGAGTGCCCGGAATCGTGAACGTCGGGCTTTTTCGTGTCCTCGGTCAGCCGAATCTCGAGATCGCCATCGACCGCAAGGCCTGTGCCCGGTACGGGCTCAACGTTGCCGATGTGGAGACTGTCGTCGATGTCGCCATCGGCGGAACGGCCTTCTCGGAGATGGTCGAGGGAGAGAAACTGTACGACATCGTTCTCCGCCTTCCTCCCTCCTTGCGGAGCGATCCCGAGGCGATCTCCCGAATCCCCATCGACCTGCCGCCGGCGTTGGACGGCCACGACACCGGCACGATTCCCCTTTCCCAGGTGGCCGACATTCATCCCCACAAGATGGGTGCGTCGTACATCTATCGCGAGAACAACCAGCGGTATCTGCCGATCAAGTTCTCCGTCGCCGGGCGGGATTTGGGATCGGCGATCCGCGAGGCGCAACTCCTGATCGCCGACCCGAAGTCGACCGTCAGCCTCCCGCCTGGATATCGACTCGAGTGGTCGGGTGAGTTTGCCCAGATGGAGCAGGCCTTCGCGAGCCTCAAGTGGCTCGTGCCTTTGTCAGTGACCCTCATCATGCTCTTGCTGTTCACCGTGTTCGGTAGTTTGAAGTATGCCTGTCTGGTGATGTTCAATGTGCTCGTGGCGGTCATGGGAGGCGTCTGGGCCCTCCGGCTCACCGGCACCCACTTCAGTATTTCCGCTGCGGTGGGATTCATCTCGATCTTTGGCGTGGCCGTCCAGAATGGCGTGCTCCTGATCACGTATTTCAACGGCTTGAGGGCCAAGGGCTTCTCGGCCGAGGAATCGGCCTATCGGGGAGTGATGGTCAGGCTGCGGCCGGTGATCATGACCTCGCTGACGGCCATTCTCGGCCTCCTCCCCGCCGCGTTGGCGACCTCAGTCGGCTCGCAGGCACAGCGTCCTCTCGCGATCGTGGTGGTCGGTGGGATGCTCGTCGCGATGGTTTTGCCGCAGATTGTCTTGCCTGTTCTGTACACCTTTTTCCCTGCCCCGGCGGGCCCGGTGGAGGAGTCCCATTCATGAGTACGGCCCAAGGCCACGAGCCTGATCATTCGTTTCGCGCGCCTCGGAAGGCATTGTTTCCTCTCTGGCTGTTGCCGCTGGGGGTGCTTGCCTGCCTCGCAGGATTCGTTGGCTTCACCGACTCGGGGGGCGCGATCGCCCGGGAGGCCTTGGAGGCTGTCGGATTGCGGAGGCCGAACGAACTGGACGCGGCTGAATCGCGCGCTACGCAGGAGACTTCGGGGGCTTGGGCGGCGTCTGCGAAGCAGCCCTGGGACGGCATGGTCCATCTCACAGCCTCGCAGCGAGACACGCTCGGAGTGAAGATGGCCGCCGTGGCTTCCCAATCGGTGCCGGTGCGCATGGAGATCCAGGGAAAAACCGACTACAACCCCGACACCATCATCAAGGTTCGGCCCCGCGTCGACGCGCTCGTCTTGACGGTGCATGCCACCGTGGGACAGAAGGTGGAGAAGGGTGATCCACTTGTCGAGCTCTACAGCGTGCAGCTGGCCGAGGCGAAGCTGGCCTACGAATCGAAGCAATCGCAGGCCATGCATGATCGCCAGATCGCCTCCCAGCAAAGGGATCTCGTGGCCCAGGGGGTGTTGCCGCCGACGTCGCGCACGCTCCTCGATGCGGAGAACAACCAGCGTCGTAGCGATCTGGAGTACAAGCTGGCTCGGGACACGCTCGTGGTTTACGGAGTCTCGCTCGAGGACATCGACAAGGTGGCCGAGGAGGATGGCGCAGAGAAGGCGAAAATGACGCTCTGCGCCCAGGGGGGTGGGACGATCATCGGCCGTGACGTGGCGGTGGGGAACATCTACGACGTCAACGACACGCTGTTCACGATCTCGGCGCTCGACGAGCTCTGGGTGTTGGGGCAGGTGTATGAACGCGATCTTGCCTCTATCACCGAGGGGTTGAAGTGGGAGGTGCAGTTCCCTTTTACGAAAGAGGTGGTCGAGGGGCAGGTCGAATACGTTTCCAATCAGGTTGATCCCGACACGCACGCGGTCCGTATCAGGGGATCGATCCCCAATCAGCATGGACGCTACAAGAGCGATCAGCTCGTGAGGATTGTCGTCTTCGAGCCACCGGTGGCCGGGCACGTGGTCATCCCGCGGTCGGCGATCGTCGTCTGCGAGGATGATCATGTCGTGTTTGTCAAGAAGGACGACACCAACGACGCGTTCGAGCGCAGGCCAGTGAAGACTGCCCACGAGCTCCGCGACTCAAGTGTCGTGTCTGGGGGGCTCACCGCCGGGGAGCAGATCGTGATCAACGGTGGAATCCTCCTCCAGCAGCTCTACGAAGACAGCAAGCCGTGACGGCATGCCACGTGGATCGGGCGGCGGCTTTCTGAGAGTCGACTGGTGGAGGCGTTATGCTGGGCCGCTGGTTCGGTCCGGGGTCATGCCTGCTTGAGGAGCAGCTGATGGAATCATCCTCCGCATGGTTCATGTGGGCGCTCCTCTCGGCCGCGTTTGCCGCGCTCACAGCCGTCTTTGCCAAGATCGGCTTGGAGGGAATCGATTCCGATCTCGCCACCCTCGTGCGGACGGGCGTGATCATCGTGCTTTTGTCGATGTTCGTGGTGGCGACCGGCAAGTGGCAAAACCCGCTCACCCTCCCCCCTCGCACGCTCCTCTTTCTGACGCTCTCCGGAGCCGCCACCGGTGTGTCTTGGGTCTGCTATTTCCGGGCGCTGAAGCTCGGCGAGGCATCGAAGGTGGCACCGGTCGACAAGCTCAGCGTGCTCCTCGTGGCGGTGTTCGCCGTGCTCTTTCTCCACGAGCGGCCCAGTGTCCGCGAATGGACGGGGATCCTCATGGTGGGGGCAGGGGTGCTGGTGCTCGCTTTGAAACGCTGACGAAACGCTGACGGGGCCCGAGCCATGCCGACGAATGTCGAAATCAAGGCGCGGGTCCGAGATCCGGCCGCGCTTGCTGCGCTCGCACGCTGCCTGAGCGACAGCCCGCCGGTGACGCTCCACCAGCGCGACACGTTTTTTGGATGCCCCCATGGCCGGCTCAAGCTCCGGGAGCTCGGTTCGGGGGAGAGCGAATTGATCTGGTATGACCGTCCTGACACCGCTGGGAGCAAGCGGTCGGACTATCGGCTGGCTGCGATTACCGATCCAGCGGCGCTTCGCGATGTCCTCGAGCGGGCCCATGGCGTGACGCAGATCGTGGAGAAGATGCGGACGGTCTGCCTCGTGGGGCAGACGAGAATCCATCTCGACGAGGTGGTAGGACTGGGGAGCTTCGTCGAATTGGAGGTGGTGCTCCACGACGGCCAGCCGGAGTCGGAGGGGCACCGGATCGCCGCCGAGTTGATGGCGCGGCTCGGCATCGCCGCCACTGACCTTTTGACGAGTGCCTACGCGGAGATGCTGCCACGCGAAGCGTGACGGCTCGTCCTCTCTCAATCCGCTCCGCGCTGTCGACGGCGGCTGTGCGGCAATCCGGTGCTCGCGGGGCGAACGACGGGCCTCCCTTCTGACAGCGGCTTTCCACGCTTTCAGTCAGGAGCGATCACTGCGGCAGCGTCTCCTTTCACGTCCCCCCATGGGAGTGAGTGGCGGGGCGTTTCGAAACTCTCGCCACCATCGGGCGGTTAAAGAAGCAGGGCTTTGACGCTGCCGAGCGTCGCGAGCGACATCGGCATTCCTCGGGCCCGGCCACACCACGATGCACACCACGACTCGAGTTCCCGCCCCATGATCGCGACGTTTTCCCGCAGTGCAGCGCCGGCTGCGCTGGCCCTCTCCTTGGCGGCGGTCTGTTGGGCCACGTTCGCTGTCGTCGCCCGCCGCGGCGGCCGGCGGTGGCGCTTCGTCCTGCTCGCTGCGTCGCTCGGCGCCGCGGGGGCGTCGGCCTTGGTTTTCCGTGGCGCGGAGCCTGCCGGAGTCGCTACCGCCGCGCGGCTCGCGCGGCTCGTGCCGGTGCCGGGGACTTGGGCCTTGACCGACAGCGGGTCGATCGTGCCGGTCGGGGTGCCGCTCGATCCGCAACCCAATCAAGATATTCCAGAGCGGTTCGAATCGCGGGTCATAGCTGTTGGTAACGCGGAGTCGACGGCCAACTGCCACGGCTGGGTATTTGTCGAGGGGCGGTATTGGATTCCGACCGAGAGTGTCGACACGATCCTCAAAGACAACGGCTACATCCTCGTCGACCATCCGGAGGCGGGGGATCTCATCGTCTATCGCGACCATGATGGGAGGCCCCTCCATACCGGCATCGTCAAGGCCGTGGGGGACAACGGCTTCGTGCTCGTGGAGAGTAAATGGGGGCAGTGCGGCGTCTTCTGGCACACCCCCATCGATCAGGCCTTCGGCGACGAGATCGAGTATTGGCACGCCGCGCGGGATGGTCACTCGCTTC
>Ga0164295_10004797_pt1 | contig 10738 bp, 11 predicted proteins | sample GEODES006metaG_FD_111798 | JGI IMG/M metagenome (GOLD analysis project Ga0164295, IMG submission 111798) | Oligotrophic lake water microbial communities from Sparkling Lake, Wisconsin, USA - GEODES006 metaG | ecosystem: Environmental > Aquatic > Freshwater > Lake | place: USA: Sparkling Lake...
CTTAACGAGCGACAGTAAAAAATTAATTTGCCAGGCTGTAGACATAATTATCGCGTCTACAGCGTCTGGCAAATATACAGTTTGTTTACTTTATTTAACTACCTGCGACAAGTCACCTTTGGTGTATTTGTCTGCCATTTTTTCTAGTGGCATTGGTTTAATACGAGCAGCCTGACCTTCGCAACCGAACGATAAATAACGGGCTTTGCAAATTTGCATAGCCGCTTCACGCGCCGGCTTGAGAAAATCGCGCGGATCAAATTTCGATGGATTTTCTGCCAGATAGCGGCGCACTGCTGCGGTCATTGCCAAGCGTATGTCAGTATCAATATTAATTTTTCGTACGCCGTGTTTAATACCTTCTTGAATTTCTTCTACAGGTACGCCGTAGGTTTCTTTCATATCACCGCCAAACTGACGTATCCCTGCCAACAATTCTTGCGGGACACTGGAAGAGCCGTGCATCACCAAGTGCGTATTCGGAATGCGCTGATGGATTTCTTTGATGCGGTCAATCGCCAAAATGTCACCGGTCGGTTTGCGCGAAAATTTATACGCGCCGTGGCTGGTGCCAATCGCAATCGCCAATGCATCGCATTGTGTTTGACGTACAAAGTCGGCAGCTTGATTCACATCGGTGAGTAACTGCTCGCGCGTCATCGTACCTTCAGCGCCATGACCATCTTCTTTGTCACCCTTCATGGTCTCGAGCGAACCGAGTACACCCAGCTCTGCTTCGACAGTGACACCAATCGCATGTGAAAACTCAACCACTTTACGCGACACCTCAACGTTATATTCGTAGCTAGCGACGGATTTTCCATCAGCCATCAGCGAACCATCCATCATGACCGATGAAAATCCTGATTTGATCGCCGCCATACACACCGCAGGTGACTGACCATGATCCTGATGCATCACTACTGGAATGTGTGGATACGCTTCCACGGCTGCTGAAATCAAATGACGCAGAAAAGCTTCGCCTGCATATTTACGCGCACCTGCTGACGCTTGCATGATGACGGGCGCACCGACTTCATCGGCCGCTGCCATGATGGCGGAGACTTGCTCAAGATTATTGACGTTAAAAGCCGGAAGGCCATAATTGTTTTCGGCAGCGTGGTCTAGCAACTGACGAAGTGATACGAGTGCCATGTCAAAGTCTCCTGAGAAAATTCAAAAAATAATTGTAAAAAATAAGCGTAAAAAATCAGCGATCACCGATCTTGGTGATCTTCAAAGCATTCGTGCCACCGGTCTGACCCATAGGCTCACCCCAGGTCATGATGACCATGTCGTCTTTTTTAACCAAGCCGCGTGCCAACAATAATTCTTCGGCAGCTTTCAGCACTGACTCACGATCATTCGCATCGGTTTTGAGTTCAAACGGCTGCACATTACGATACAAAGCGACTTTTCGTTGTGTGGCACGACTGGTAGTCATGGCGTAAATTGGCATGTCGATATTGTGTCGGCTCATCCACAACGGCGTTGAACCCGATTCAGTCAAGGCCACGATGGCACGTGCACGCAAATGGTAGGCGGTAAACAATGCGCCGTAAGCGATCGATTCATCAATACGAGAAAAAGTCACATTCAAAAAATCAGCATCGAGCGACATAGCCTCAGCTTTTTCAGCTTCTGCACAGACGGCCGCCATCATCTCAACCGTTTCAACCGGATATTTCCCGGCCGCTGTTTCTGCCGACGTCATCACCGCATCGGTACCATCCAAAACCGCATTCGCCACATCCGATACTTCAGCACGCGTTGGAACCGCGTTTTGTATCATCGACTCCATCATTTGCGTGGCTGTAATTGCCAGCTTATTCGAATGACGAGCCATACGAATCATGCGCTTTTGCAGCGCGGGCACCATGGCATTGCCTACTTCAACGGCGAGATCACCGCGCGCCACCATGATGCCATCGGACGCATCGAGAATTTCTTGCAGCACCGGAATCGCTTCAGCTCGCTCAATTTTCGCGATCATCAGTGGTCGATGGGTGTTGTGCGCTTCTGCACCAATGTTGGCCAACTGACGCGCCATGATCATATCGGTTGCGCTTTTAGGAAATGAAACAGCGACATAGTCAGCCCCCAACTGCATGGCCGTCTTGATGTCTTCCATATCTTTAGCAGTTAACGCCGGCGCAGATAAACCACCACTCTGACGATTAATACCTTTGTTGTTAGACAGCTCACCACCCACTTTAACTGTCGTAAAAATCTCGCTGCCCTGTACACGATCAACGATCAGCACGATCAAACCATCGTTCAGTAAAAGAATGTCGGCAGGTTTCAGATCACGCGGCAATTCTTTGTAATCTAAACCAGCGCGTGTTTGATCGCCCATCTCGCAGGTCGCATCGAGGATAAAAGGCGCGCCTTTAACTAACTCGATTTTTCCATCCTTGAATTTACCGACGCGAATTTTTGGCCCTTGAAGATCAGCCATGATGGCGACTTCGCGGCCGCACGCAGCGGCAGCATCACGCACCATTTGCGCTCGCAGCACGTGATCTTCAGCTTTGCCATGCGAAAAATTTAATCGCACTACATCGACACCTGCTGCAATCATTTGTTGCAGCACTTCAGGCGTATTTGATGCAGGGCCTATCGTGGCAACAATCTTAGTGGCGCGTTGTTTTAGTTCAGTAGTCAATCAGTGGGCTCGCTGTTCAAGTATTTCAACGGCAGGAAGGACTTTGCCTTCGAGGAATTCAAGGAAAGCACCACCGCCAGTGGAGATGTAACCCACTTTGTCAGTGATACCGTACTTGGCAATGGCAGCTAGCGTGTCACCGCCACCTGCAATAGAAAAACCTTTGGAGTGTGCAATTGCCATGGCGAGTGTTTTCGTTCCTTCGCCAAATTGATCAAATTCGAACACACCAACGGGGCCATTCCATACGATGGTGCCGGCATCCATCAGTTGCGACGCTAACAGCTTGGCGGTTTGTGGTCCTATATCCAAAATCAAATCATCAGCCGCAACTTCATTCACAGCTTTTACTGTTGCTGTCGCGCTGGCTGAAAATTCTTTGGCACACACCACGTCAGTTGGGATAGGCACGCTGGCACCGCGCGCACTCATCATATCGATGATGGCTTTAGCCTCTGAAACCAAATCAGCTTCAGCCAATGACTTACCAATCGGCAGGCCGGCGGCCAGCATGAAGGTGTTCGCAATACCACCACCAACGATCAGTCGATCGACTTTGGCAGCTAAGGTTTTAAGAATCGTAAGTTTGGTGGAGACTTTAGAGCCCGCAACAATCGCTGCGAGTGGACGGGCTGGATTGCCAAGTGCCTTGCCCAGTGCATCGAGTTCAGCAGCGAGTAATGGACCCGCACAGGCGATCGGAGCAAATTTTGCGATGCCATGCGTTGTTGCTTCAGCGCGATGCGAAGTACCAAATGCATCATTCACATACACATCACACAGCGCAGCCATTTTTTTAGCGAGCTCGTCGCTGTTCTTTTTTTCACCCGGATTCACGCGGCAATTTTCAAGTAGCACCACCTCACCCGGAGCGACGTCCACACCATTAACCCAATGTTGTTTCAGTGGCACGGCACGGCCTAGTAACTCTGACAGTCGCTTTGCAATCGGTGCGAGCGAATCTTCTGGTTTGAACTCTCCCTCAGTCGGACGACCCAGATGCGAAGTCACCATCACTGCAGCACCTGCTGCCAGTGCCGCCTGAATAGCTGGCACCGAAGCTCGGATACGCGTGTCTTCAGTAATATTGCCCACATCATCTTGCGGCACATTTAAGTCAGCACGAATGAAAACTCGTTTGCCACGCAGTTGATCGTTCTGCGTTAGATCGCTAAGTCGATTGAATCGCATGATGGACTCGGATGAAGGTTGGAAAACCGGGTATTTTACCGCAGCACACCCTCACAAAAACCATTGCCAGACCGGCATGCCTATAGCGCGGGAGCAAACAGCCTGAGTAGCGTAAAGACCGCCATGCCAAAGGCCAGCGTACTAATTAAATGACGTGTAAGCAAAAAGAAAATAGTCGCTGCAATACTCGCCAGCAGCTTCGCATTGGAGGGGTTAATCGCCAGCTGCCCGCCCGACATCAGCAAATCGGGAGCGATGATCGCCGCCAATGCAATCGCCGGCACATAGCCCAGCGCATGCTGCAGCCAGGGCGGCATGCGTGAATCGGCCAGCAAAAAGAAAAAACTGCGCGTAACCGCCGTCGTCAGCGCCATTAAAACCATCAACCAAAGGTAATCGATCACACTCATGATTTGCCCCGCCCTTGGTCAGTGGCCGAACCGGTTATGCGATCAATGGTTACTGAAGCGGCAATACCTGCCAACATGGCAACCACTAATCCAAAGCGGTAAGGCAAACCTGATGCTGCCACCGCTACCCCGCTCGCAACAATCACCCCCGCTAAGGTGGCTCGATTAACTATTAAAGGAATGGTCAAGCCCAATAAAGCTAGTGTGCCGGCAAAACCAATTCCCCACTCCCTAGGAATCTGACTGGCCAACAAAATGCCAATCAAACTACCCAACTGCCAAGAACACCAGGTAGGCATCGCCAACCCCATGAAATAGCCCAGCTTGCCAGTCGGTTTAGAGAGGGTGTGCTGAGGAAAACGCTGCGGGAAGAAAGCCATCACCAAATCCGCATTGAAGTAGCCGTACCAAAGTCGGCGAGTCCAATGCAAATGGGAAAAATGGGGCCCCACCACCGCGCTAAAAATGATGAATCGAAAATTCACCAAAAGCGCGGTCAGAAAAATCAGCCAGACCGGCGCACCCGCCACAATTAACGGCAAAACTGCCAGTTGCGCTGAGCCGGCATACACCATCAAGGTCATGACGATGGCTTGCCACAGACTCAAACCTGACTGAACCAACACCATGCCAGTGACGGCTCCCCAAGCGACCAAGCCGGGCATGGTCGGTGCACTGATGCGAACACCATCCCAAAAAGCGGCTTTTTCACGAGCGGCCTGCTCGGCTTGTAAAGAATCCATGGATTAATTGGTTGAGCAGGGCTGATAACTAGCCCGCGAGGTGCTTATCTTATTGTTCTGGTTGCAAAAAGGCGTGTGGATGGCGAATTTTATAGCGAGGCTGCATAACTGTCCGAGCCAGAATGTTATCGATGAATGCAAACCAGGTCGCCTTATTTTTTACAAAGCGGTCGAATTTATTTATTCCCGCATCACCGAGGCTGGCCTAGCCAGCGACCGAATCCGCTAAAATCACGCCTTTGCACTATCCATTGGAGAACTTGACATGTCTATGGCAGACCGCGACGGAAAAATTTGGAAAGACGGCCAGATGGTCGACTGGCGCGACGCCACTCTGCATATGCTTACCCACAGTCTGCATTACGGCATGGCCGTATTTGAGGGCGTAAGAGCCTACAACACCACCCACGGAACGGCTATCTTCCGTCTCAAAGAACATACCCAGCGCCTATTCAATTCGGCAAAAATCTTTCAAATGAAAGTGCCGTTTGATATGGAAACCATCATGAACGCGCAACTAGAAGTCGTGCGCGCTAACAAACTCGAATCCTGCTATTTGCGTCCGCTGGTGTGGATAGGCTCAGAAAAAATGGGCGTTTCTGCACGCGGCAATACGATTCATGTGGGGATTGCTGCATGGCCGTGGGGCGCTTATCTTGGTGAAGAAGGTTTGGCTAAAGGTATTCGCGTTAAAACCTCATCCTTCACACGTCACCACGTCAACATATCGATGGTTCGCGCCAAAGCTAGCGGCTACTACATCAACTCGATTCTCGCTAATCAAGAAGTCACTGCGGATGGCTACGATGAAGCCTTGTTGCTCGATACCGAAGGCTATGTGTCTGAAGGTGCCGGTGAAAACATCTTCATCGTTAAAAGCGGAAAAATTTATACCCCCGATTTAGCTAGCTGCCTCGATGGCATCACGCGTGATTCCGTCGTCACCATTGCACGTGATTTAGGCATTGAAGTGATTGAAAAGCGTATCACGCGTGATGAAGTGTATTGCGCTGATGAGGCCTTCTTCACCGGCACCGCCGCTGAAGTAACCCCGATACGTGAACTGGATGGCCGTGAGATCGGCGCAGGCAGTCGTGGCCCAGTCACCGAAAAAATACAATCCATGTTTTTCGATATCGTCGGTGGCAAAGCGCCTCAATACAGTCACTGGCTCACTCGCGTTTAATTGAATCACACAATGACTCAGCAAACTCCGATGCAAGCAGTTGAACTCGATGGCACGCAACTGCCAGCCCACTGCCCCAATCCAGCGATGCCCATTTGGTCGTCACATCCCAAAGTATCGCTGGATTTTTCTGATCAGGGCGAAGCACGCTGCCCTTATTGCTCTACGGTGTACCGTCTGAAACCCGGTGCTGTTATTCATCACGGCCACTGACAATGTCGTTGGGCCTTAACCAGACCGCGCTTCAGTCTGTTGCACATACATGCCTACACCTGCAAAATTGATGTCCAGCGCTGAAGATGTAGAGAATGCTTTCTACGATGCGATTGCACGCGCCGATCTTGAAAGTCTGATGGCGCTCTGGGCCGATGATGAAGAGATTGTGTGTGTACACCCAGGCGCACCCAGACTGCAGGGGCATGCGGCGATACGCGAATCATGGGAAATGATTTTTGAACGCGGCCCAGTTCACATACGGCCACGCCAACTGCACATCAGCCACAATATGATGTGCTCAGTTCATAACCTGATTGAAGAAGTTAAAACCCCTGACGATCCTGACTGGCAGGAAGCGCATATTCTGGCGACCAACGTCTATCTCAAAACACCTCAGGGGTGGCGTATCGTGATTCATCACGCCTCCGTCGCGCCGGGTAAGGCCGCCGATGATCCTGGTTCTGCAGCAGCCATGCTGCATTGATGTAAGCCGCGTATGAGCGACTATTCCGCTCCCGGTTGGTTACCTGGTGGCCACCTACAAACGATTTATCCCGCCAAATTCATAGAACCGCCGGCCGTCACACTTAAACGTGAGCGCTGGGATACCCCTGATAATGATTTCATCGACGTCGACTTCGTTGAAGGACTGCCTGGCAAACCATTACTGGTGTTATTTCACGGACTAGAAGGCTCGTCATCGAGCCACTACGCTCGCTCCATACTCAAACATATTGAATCACTGGGATGGTCGGGCGCGATTCCGCATTTTCGTGGATGCTCTGGTGAACTCAATCATGCCCCACGCTTTTATCATTCAGGCGATTCAGGTGAAATTGATTGGATACTGCACAAGATGGTGCGCCATCCGTTATATCGTAATGCCTCAAATTTTTTTGTTGCAGGTGTTTCATTAGGTGGCAACGCATTATTACGCTGGCTAGGTGAATTCCCTGAAGACTCTGGCTTTGTCGATGCAGCCTGCGCTATTTCAGCGCCCCTCGATCTGGCCGCTGGCGGTGCCTCGCTATCGCGTGGCATCAACATGATCTACACACGCTCTTTTTTGCAAACGCTCAAACCTAAATGTTTGCACAAACTAGAGCAGTTTCCGACTTTATTCGATCGTGAAAAAATGCTGAAGGCTCGCAACCTCTACGAATTCGATAATGTCGTGACCGCACCTCTACACGGCTATAGAAATACAGATGATTACTGGGACAGAGCGAGCGCAAAACATGTACTGCCTTCCATCGTCGTACCGACACTGGTGCTGAATGCACGCAACGATCCTTTTCTGCCCGCTAAACATCTGCCACGATCGGCTGCCGACGCCGTATTACTGGAATACCCGGCGCATGGCGGGCATGTAGGTTTCGCACGTGGCCGACCTCCCGGACATCTCGATTGGTTACCCAGACGACTAGTTAGATTTTTGAATGATCAGATTAACCTGCGGCGTCAAGAAAACTCGTCGCGATCAACGTAATCACTAGCCTAAAAAATCATTGATGGATGAACTCGTAAAACAGTCGCTAACGAAATGGCCTAACGTACCGCACTGTTATGGCTGGTTAGCGCTGGATGCCCGTGGTGCCTTCCGCATGCGCGACGAGGCAGCGCAAGCTGCACACCAGCAGGGAGACATTATTCGGCATGAATCACTATTGGCTTTTATCTATCGCAACTACGATTGCGACAATCGCGGTGCCTGGTATTTTCAAAACGGCCCGCAACGCGTGTATGTCGAGCTTGAATCAACCCCCTTTATCGCGCGTACTGATCCTGAGTTAGGGTTTGTATTACATGACCGCACGCCTGTGCGTGAAATTGATTGTGTTTTCATGACCGATACAGGTCAATTGATCATTCAAAGCCAGCAAAAAATCGCCATGCTGGATCCTAGCGATCTGGCGCACTGTTTAGCTATGCTGTATGTAGAAGATCATGCGGTAGCGGATGATGATTTATTGAGATGGTTAAGCGTACCGAATCAACCATTACAAATAAAGTTTGGTAGCCAATTCAAAAGTGTGGAATGGGTAGCTTCGAATCAACTACAAGAACGATTTAGTTTTATTGCTCATCCAAGCAAAATCGAGAATAAAAACTAAACCGTCGTCTATCGGCGTTTAGATTTTTCCATCAATTCTCGCCAGCTCGCTTGTAGCTCGCGTTCGCGTGCATCGATCACCGCTTGATCGTAAAACGAGGCGTCTGATGAGCCACGTGCCATCTTTAACTGCTCGAGTGCTGCAGGTAACGCACCCGTCAATGCGTAATATTCAGTCAGTGCCAGATGCTGCAGCGCTATCTTGCCCTGCTCTGCATAGGCGCGAGCTAAGGCCCTTTGCACACCAGGATCTTGGCGATACAACTGAGCCTGATCACGTAAAAAAGTAGTGGCTTCATTCTTTTTGCCATTCATCAGTAAGGTATCAGCGTACTGCATGGTGATGGCACGTGATAAAGGAAACTGAATGCGCGCTTCTTTTGCTAGTGCCAGCGCGTTAGTCGCCTGACCTCCCAACAACTCCAACTCAATCGCAAAACTCGACAAAATCTGCGAGGCAGGATACGCCGGAGCGCGCGCCACCTCCGCTTTTAACTCAGTTAACAAAACAAAGGCGCGCGCTGAATCACGCTGACGTTGAGCCAACATTGCCAGCCCATATTTGGCCGCCATTAACTGCGCCCGCGTCCCCTGGCGCGCCTGCTCTAAAAACACGTTGGTCGCATCGCGCCAACCCTGCGGCGTATCGTCTTGCAGAACCCGCAAGCGTGATCGAATCAGTAAAAAATCTAAACTGTCGACATGCTGTTTGTAAGACAGCATACGAATACGCGCTTCAATATCGGCCATACGTTCACCCGTCATCGGGTGAGTCCGTAAATACGAAGGCAAATTGTCCGTGCGATTACGGCTAGCATTTTGTAATCGCCCGAAAAAATTCACCATCCCATTCAATTCAAAACCTGCGCCACGCAAAATCTGTAAGCCCACTCGATCCGCCTCACGTTCTGCATCACGCCCAAAACTCAGCTGACGTTGAGCGGCAAGGCCCGTTCCACCCATCATGACTGCACCCGCCAAATCAGGACTACTGCGCGCGGCCAGCGCTGCAATCAACAAACCCGCCATAGGTAACAAGGCATCCTTACGTTGATTGCCTATCATTCGCGCAATATGTCTTTGAGACACGTGGCCTATTTCGTGAGCGAGCACTGCTGCCAGCTCGGATTCAGACTGCGCTGATAACACTAAGCCAGAGTGAGAACCAATAAATCCACCAGGCAAGGCAAACGCATTCAGCGAGGGATCTCTAACGCCAAAGAAAAAGAAATCGTAACCGGCGTCACCGCGTGCCTCAGAGCTACTCCCCAACAAAATCCCGCCTAGTTGATTCAGATAATCTAGCGTTGGCGCATCCTCGATGTAATCCGGATCACGACGGATGTTGTTCATCACCTGCTCGCCCAGCCGCCGCTCCATCAATGGCGACAACTCTTCGCCATCCGTTCCACCCAAATTCGGCAAGTTCTGCGCATGCAAAAGCGAGGGCGCGATCAATACCGGACTTGCCAAGGCGAGCACTATGGTAACAGCGAGGTGAATGGCTGGATGCAGGAAACGGGGATAAGGCGCGGGTTTCATAGTGCTATGATACCTGCAAGCATGCGCATCTCGCCTTTACTCACACGCTCTTACATCTTGAAATTTTACTGATATGAGTTCTAAAAAATTATCAAACGATACAAAATCCGATAATGGCGGCCTCACTCATTTTGATGAGGGCGGTCAAGCACACATGGTCGATGTCGGCGCCAAAGCCGAAACCCATCGTGTCGCCACCGCCAGCGGCGTCATCTTGATGAAACCAACGACCTTGGCGGTGATAACCTCAGGCAGCGCCAAAAAAGGTGATGTACTCGGTATTGCACGAATCGCCGCCATCATGGGGGCTAAACGTACTGCAGACCTGATACCGCTGTGCCACCCACTGGCACTGACCCGCGTTGCGGTTGAATTCACCACCAACGACGCTGAGTCAAGCATCATGTGCAATGCGCAAGTCGAAACCTACGGTAAAACCGGCGTGGAAATGGAGGCGCTCACCGCAGTGCAGATTGGCCTGTTAACCATTTACGATATGTGCAAAGCGATTGATCGAGGAATGACGATTACTGAAGTGCGCGTGATGGAAAAACTAGGCGGGAAGTCGGGGCATTGGAAGTCGGAGTAGTCACTCCACAAATGAAAAAACCACCAAGGCTGATTCCATCCGGCTTCAAGCCTTAATGCGCAACCCCTTGTGCAAACTAACTA
>Ga0164295_10004800_pt1 | contig 10737 bp, 5 predicted proteins | sample GEODES006metaG_FD_111798 | JGI IMG/M metagenome (GOLD analysis project Ga0164295, IMG submission 111798) | Oligotrophic lake water microbial communities from Sparkling Lake, Wisconsin, USA - GEODES006 metaG | ecosystem: Environmental > Aquatic > Freshwater > Lake | place: USA: Sparkling Lake...
ACATGCTGTGCGCGTGCCAGTGTCGGCGCCGCCCAGCTGGTGGCGCAATGTGGATCACTTTGGCAACAAGATGCGCTGCAATGTGCTCTTCCGCCAGGCTCTTACCGCGGAGCAGCAGGTAGCGCTCACCGAGCAGCGCGCTCGCGCTGTGTACGGCATGTCGCTCGCCGAGTTACGCAAGCGCACAGGCCACGACAACGCGTACCTCGCTGTGCATCTTCGACATGCAGCCGTTGAGTAAGAGAAGGAGTTTTCCGGCTCTTAGGCAGCGGAAACGACATGCGTATTTTTGGCAGCACCTGAGACTTCCCAGAGTTTAAGATTCAGTCTGTTCTCGTTCACCGTCAACGATGTCCTCGACGCGTGAACAGGGGCATGGACCATGGTAATCCTCGCTTAATCCGTCGCGTGATCCGTCGCCGGGTCCAGGCTCCAGCGCGCCACGGTTCAATACATATTCAATACTTTTTTTAGTACTTTTTAGCTCGATAGTCCGCAATGAACGCGTCTGTGCGGAACGTGTACATGTACGTCGGTGGGTGTTGTGAGATTCTTCCTCTGAAGCGTTCTGTGTCGGAAGTTTCATGAGATCATGACCCACCCCTCTTGTGACTTGTCGCGCTGCGCTAGTACGGGCACATGTAGTATTCCTACGCGTTCACATCGCGAGCATGAGAATGAAGCGGTTTGTGTGAACGTGTCCTTGGAGTTTGTGTGAACGTGTGCGTGGTTGTGTTTTTGTGTTTTCTTGAACGTGTGATGGTACATGATGTATGAATGTGAATGAACGCGTGGGCCTGAGATGGTAGGCGTCGTGGCGCGTGAGCTCGCGCTTGCAGCGGTTCAGCCGCCGGCGCCCGCGGCGCGCTTAAACATGGTGTTGCGCTGCCGAGGCGGCGGCGGCAACGATCGCATCCCCGGGCAGGAAGAGGTCCTCGAGTACACATCGACGGGCCGCCGCCCGCGCATCCAATACAATTCCGATCCAGGCCGTCAAACGCCCTTCTGGCTGTGCCCTGAGTGCGGCAATATGCTTTATCCCAAGGAGAACGCTGCGACCAAGACGCTCCAGCGCGTGTGCCGCAACTGCCAGCACACAGACGCGGCCGAAAGGAACCTCGTCTTCGTTAACGACCAGCGGCCACCAAACGTCTCCGCAGAGGTGACCGCCGATGTGACGAAGGACCCGACGCTGCCGCGCACCCACCAATGCCTCTGCACCAACTGCCAGCACACCGAGGCGGTCTTCTTCCAGGCAGTCACACGCGGTGACGAGGGAATGAAGCTCATCTTCATGTGCACCAAGTGCGCGAACACATCCCCCCTGCCCCCAACCCAACCTTCGCCCGTGGCGATGAATGGCACGCTGCTGACGCGAGTGTTCCTGACGTGTGCCCTGCAGGTGTGCGTACCGATGGGTGCAATAGCGCGCGCGTTGCGACCTGACTTCACCTTGTCTAGGTGACACGCAAGGAACACTTGGCGAGCACGTCCGATCGAGCTCGCGTGCAACTGCGGCTCGCCCCGCGTGCTTTTCGCGTACCATGGAGTTCTCGTCACGTGTCACTCAGTTTGAACTCAGGGTATGAGGATTGTGTGGAAATCCAGATACGAATCCCTCCCCTGGACCCTCCCGTCGTCCCGTGGGTCATAGGAATATCACTATTATCGACTACCATGAAAGTAAGAATGGGATTTAGTTTCCGTGGGCCGGCGCGGCTCGACGTGTTCTGTAGAGTGCCGCCTTCGTTGCCTGCATTGTGTTGTGTGAGGTACATGCAAGCGAAGGGGGGTGCCTATGTGGGACTTGTCTCGCCCCCGCGGGTCGCTTTGTTCGCTTGCAGCCCGCGCGCGCGGCGGAGATCCGAGCGCGCGCAGACCGACGGCAAAGCTTAAGATGATCCCAGGGTTTCAACGCAAGGACCATGCATCAGTGCCAGACCCAGCGCCTGCGCACTGGCGCTGGAATTTTGCGTCTTTTGCCTCAGCGCCTGCGCCTGTGCCAGTGGCGGCACTTCAGCCAGCACCTGAGATGGATGCCACTGCTAGCAGGCCAACGTCAGAAGCCGCCATCGTCACCGCCGCCGCCGCCGCTGCCATAGCCCATGCCACCGTAGTCGCCGGAATCGCTCATCATTTCGCCGACCATCATCCCGCCGAGGAATCCCATGCCGGACCCCATCGCCACCGAGCCGACAGTGTTGCAGCCGCGGTCGTAGTACCCCGGGAGCACTTGGTCGCAGCGGGGTCGGACAGCGATGAGGATGAGCTACCCCTCAACAGCAGCCGCTCGCGACCATGCACGAGCTTCTCACCGCCTGCCCAGATCGCCGCCTCGAGCGTGGATCCCAGGGCCAACGGGTCCCCTGTCCGAGCTCACGACTCCGGTTCTGATTCGGACGACGTCGAGGACGACGGCGACATCCCGCTTAGGACGACGATCACGCCCCCGCTGGGGGTGGAGGAAGAGAAGCGCAAGCGAGCAGCAGCGGCAGCACCGGCGGTGCCACCTGCTCCCGGGCCCAATGTGTCCCCTGTCCGAGCTCACGACTCCTGTTCTGATTCGGACGACGTCGAGGACGACGGCGACATCCCGCTTAAGACGACGATCACGCCCCCGCTGGAGATGGAGGAGAAGAAGCGCAAGCGAGCAGCAGCGGCAACACCGACGGTGCCTCCTTGGCGCAGCGGTGGCGCTGCGGCGGTGGTGGAGATGCTGCGCCAAGGGAGTCCCTCGGTGCGCGGCAAGAAGGCACGCGTGTCCTCCAGCCTGCAGCACGCCGGCGGGCTCGGCATCGGCGACGCAGCTTCGGCCTTGAAGTTGACCGCTCCAACGAAGGTAGTCGAGGAGGTCGACTGCCCGGAGCTCGGGTGCCCGGAGCTCGGGATGGGCTGGCGGTGCATCTTGAAGAAACGCACTGGCGAAAAGCACGTAGACAAGTACTACATCGGACCGGACGGCACGCAGTACAACTCGCGCGTCAAGGCTTCCCAGCGCGCCTCCGAAGATGTTGCGACCTGGGTTCAGTGTGATAAATGTGACAAGTGGCGCTCGATGCCGACGGGCTGGAAGTGCCCCGCCGTATCGAGCTCAAGGACGCTCTCCTTCGAGTGCAAGCAGCACCCGACCAGAGAGCTTGCCTCGTGCGAGGCGCCAGAGGAGGAGTTCGAAGGCGCATGGAGCTACGGCGCCGATGAGCTCGACAAGCGCGCGGCGAGTGCGCGCGCGCAAGCTGAGGCTGAGGGTCTCGTCCTTAAGCCCTCGCCGGGTGCAGCGGCCGGCGCCAGCTCGACTTCGACTTCGAGTCGCTTCCTTCACGTGCAGCTGGTGCGCAGCAAGAGCGGCGAGCCGTTCCGTGCAAAGGTGCCGCTCGGCGCGAGCCTGCCCGCACAGACCCTCGGCCACTTTCCGAGTGCAGACGAGGCCGCCCTCGCGGTCGCGCGCTTCCAGCAGCTTCTCGATCCAACAGGCGTGCATGCGGCCAAGCTGGTCGGCACGACGATCGAGGTCTATTGGCCAATGGATGCGTTGTGGTATTCGGCGGTTGTGGAGCGGGTGCTGTCCGACGGCGCGGTGGACGTCAGCTACGTGTCCGACGGCATGAGCGAGGCGCTCTACCTGTGCAGCGAGTGCTGGCACCGCTCGTGCGACGCGCGCGAGGACACTAAGCAGCGGGGTGGGGCCAGTGGCAGCGGGATGGGTGCCACTAAGCAGCCCCGCTGCGGAGTCTGCGTCGGCTGCAATGCCACGAATTGCGGGAAGTGCAAGAATTGCCTTGACATGCCGGAGCTCGGTGGCAGTGGCAACCTGCGGCAGGCCTGCATTGAGCGCAGGTGCGTGGAGATCTCGAGGACCAAAGCGGCCAAGGTTGTGATCGACCAGCTCAAGACTGCAGCCGACGTCCATGCGCAGGCGCTGCTCGAGGGGCTCGAGCTGCTCCGCGACAACAAGCCGAACAGCAGCAGCGGCTACCTCAACGTGTCACGCCATGGCAAGACGTCCTTCAAGGCGACCGTGAACATGCCGATGGAGGAGGAGAAGAGTAGCGAAGGGAAGGTTGTGGGGAAGGTGAAGACGCTTGTACGGAGTGAACTGGGCAGCTTTCGAATGGCCGAACAAGCGGCGCTTCTAGCCGCGCGCTGGCGGGCCGCCAGGCTTGAGGTCGTCAGGATCGCCGCTGCGGCAGCGCTGCAGACCGTGGAGGAGCGCGAGCTGTTGCAGGCGGCGTGGGAGGAGGCGCGGGCAGCAGAGGCGCGGGCGGCAGAGGCGAGAGCAGCGAAGGCCAAGGCACGGGCGGAGGCAGAGGCGAAGGCCAAGGCGAAGGCAGAGGAGGCCAAGGCGGCAGAGGCACGGGCGGCAGAGGCAAGAGCAGCGAAGGCGGCAAAGGCGAAGGCGAAGGCGGACTCTTCCGAGCGCTCCGATAAGTTACTCGCGACACTCATTGAGTACCTCGAGAACTGCGGCGGCTCGGCGGAGATGATCGCTGGCTGGTACATCAAGACCGAACTCCGGAAGGAGGGCGCAACTGGACGCACCTGTGACTCGTACTTCATCACTCCGCAAGTGAGCGGGAGCGCAGCGCCGTCGTGCGCACAGCCCTCGCGCGCACAGCCCTGCAGGCCAAAATCAAGCCTCACGCGCCGCCCCACCCTGCCCCCACCTGCGCAGGGCAAGCGCTTCCGCTCTCGCGCAGAGGTCGCGCGCTATTTCAACCTGGAAGCCGCTCCCGGTTCGACGCTGCCGCCGCCGATGCGTCGGCATGTGCCGCCGCTAGGCATCGAGAAGACCGACGTTCACATGCCCACCTCGTCAAATGAGGACATGGCGCGCTCCGTTGGGTTCTCTGCGGCGGCCGTGCAGCCCGTGCAGCCCGTGCACCCGGTGCAGGGGCCGGTACAGGGGCAGGAGGGGTCGGGGGCCGCGCAGCCGGTGCAGGGGCTCTCTGCGAGGGGCGCCGTGATGGGCGCGCATCTGTTCGGACCCATGCCTCGCGCATCGGCGGTGTCCATTTCCGATCCGCCACAGCCCTCACAGGCAGACCCCATGGTCAGCGCATTCGACGGGCGCGAGGACATGGCGCGGATCCGCGAGGTGCTCACGCGGATGGGCCTCGCCATCTACGCCGACCAATTCGAGGATCAAGGGTACGACGACTTCGAGTACCTCATCAAGATGTCGGAGCAGGGCCAGCTGGCCCGGGTTGCGGACGACGTCAACATGAAGCCCGGCCACAAGGCCAAGTTCGTGCAGCGAGGCTTCCACGCACAGTGCTGATTCTGGCGAATACATCCACACCGACACGCACCACCCGGGCAGCCGCCCGAGGTGTCGATGATTGTGATCACTTTGCGACCGGATCGCTCGACAGTGACGAAACTGCTTCGTGGACCAAGGAGCGCGGAGCCGTCCCCCGAGACAGAGCCGTGTGGTGGGCGTGTGTGTTTGGCCCGCGGAACAACAAGTGAACGACGTGTTCCTGACCGCTTGAGAAAAACGCAACTTCGCTGAAAGACCGTACATTCAGAGAAAACGGCGCGCTCCGTTTGGGTTTCGTGCTTTCGTCAGTTTCGTCAAAGTGATGTGCGACGACATCGAGCGGCGCGAGGTACGCCGTAGCCTCACGGCAACGGTGAACCACCCACCACCCCTCCCAGGAGGATTACGTACGGGTACCGTATGAAGGCCTTCATACCAAACTTCTGTAACTTCATAACAACAGGTGCTCGGACGCGAAAGAGCAGTCCGATGATTCCGACGCTCGCTAGCAGCAGGCGCAGCTTTTCCGCCGAAGCGAGCAAATGCCGGCGGAGCAGTCCGATACGCTCGCTCAGGTCGTGGCCAAGGGTGGCGACCTCGCCGCGCTGCGAGCGCTCTCCAAGTCCGAGCTGCAGCAAGCGCTCAAAGAATTGGGATACGCCAAGCTCGGGGAACGCGTGCGCCTGACGGCAGCCATTGCAGCAGCTGAGGTGCCTGCAGCATGGTCACCAGAGCCTCCGGCTGACGAGGAGGCATGCGACCGCACGATGGTCGTGCATGGGGCAGTGCAGGACATTTTTGACGACGGTGGCCTACTGAAGACGACGCTGCGTAAGGGCGACGCATCCACCAGCATGCCGCCGCGGTTCAGCAAGGTCAAGGTGCGATACATCGCGTCGCTGCTGCCAGAATGCCGCAGCTTCGAGGCGGCGGTGCGCGAGTTCGTGCTGGGCGAGCACGAGGTGCCAAAGGGCCTCGAAAAGTGCGTCGGAACAATGCGCCGCGGCGAGACATGCGAGCTCATCTGCAGGGCCGAGTATGCCTACGGCGCCGTCGGTCGGCCTCCGGATGTGCCGCCGGGCACGTCGATCCGTTACGAGGTGGAGCTGATCTCGATGGTGCTGCCCAAGAAGGATCGGTCCGAGTACACCGCCGCCGAAAAGATCGCGCTCGCGCAGGCGCTCAAGGCCAAGGGCACGCGCGAGTTTGGCTCTGGCCTGTGGCTCGAGGCCCAAGTGAGCTATCACGAGGCGAGTAGGCTGCTGCTGACAGAGTACGAGGAGCTCGTGGCGGAGCCGGGAGCCGAGGCGGCGAGCCGGCAGTTGCTCGTCGCGTGCCTGCTCAACATCGCCCAGTGCGCGCTCAAGCGCGACGAGTGGTCGGCGGCTGAGCGGGCGTGCACAGAGACGCTCGAACGACTGACCGACCCGCTCGGACTCGAAAAGGAGAGCCACATCAAAGCGCTGTACCGGCGCGCCAAGGCGCGCACGGGCCGCTCCGAGTTCAGCGACGCGCGCGCGGACCTAAAGGCAGTGCTATCGCTGCAGCCGAGCTCGCGCGAGGCGCGCGAGCTGTGGGAAAGTCTCAAGGACAGGGAGCTGAGTGCGAGCCGGAGCGAGGGGAAGGTCTACGGTCTCATGACGAGCAAGCTGCTGTACCGCGAGTACAACGTGGGGCGCCGGCGGCTCTCGACCTACCCGCGTGCGTTCTTCGAGCTGAGCATCGACGGAGTGCGCATGCCGCGTATCGTCTTTGAGCTCTTTGTAGATCGTGCGCCCAAGACGTGCGAAAACTTCCGATGCCTGTGCACAGGCGAGCGCGGCGTCTCCACGAGGGGCACGCGGCTGCACTACAAGGGGACGAAGTTCCACCGCGCGGTGCCGACGGACGACCTGCCGTCCGAGTACATCAACGAGAGTGCGGACGGCACCGGACGCAATTTCGAGATTTGGAAGGGCTTTCTGGTGCAAGGAGGCGATATCAGCCATGGCGACGGCTCAGGCGGCGAGAGTATCTGGGGGGGTCCGTTCGAGGACGAGCTGCCGCTCGACTACGTGTGCCACAGCGGCCCTGGGCTGCTCTCGATGGCCGGGAGCTTACCGATGCGCGACAAGGCCTCCGAGGAGATGATGCACGTGCCCCACCGCAACACGTCGCAATTCTTCATCACGACCAATGCTAAGAATGCAGCGCAGGGCGGCAGTGCGATCCGTCATTTTGATGGGCATCACGTGTGCTTTGGGCGCGTCGTCGAGGGCATGTCGACAGTCAACCAGATCCACAAATGCCTCGTCGACCCGACCGCGTTCCATGCGATCGATGAGCGCCACTCGGTCGAGATAGTCGACTGCGGCCATTTGAAGTCCAAAGAGGACGCCGAGCTTGAGCGAGATGAGGCCGAGATCCAAAAGCTCCACCCTGCCTCCAGGATCCTCGACAAGAAGGAGGCTGACGAAGACGAGGCCGTCGAGGTCATCACGCGCGCGACGTGGGCGGTGCTTGGCGCGGGCGACACCGACCGAGCCGCTCCGGCCGCTCAACCGCCAGCCCCGCCGCCCAAGCTGGAGCTGCCCAAGCCCACGCCCAAAGATGACGGCGCCATCACCTCGGCCGAGATCGATGAAGATGCGGATGCCTGAAAGGAACTGAAAGAGATCTAGATAGTTCTATAGCGTTACCTCGACTCGGACTCTATCGCGCCTCATTCGATTCGTATTTGTAAGTGCGGTGATAAGCGCGCGCCACGTTCCGAGCAAGCGAGCTTGAGTAGTAATTATTCGTACTAGCCCGTACCGCCGACCGACGATTTCGAATCCGCGCGCGCGGTATTTCCGCGGCATATTTTCCAAAAGAGTCCCTACGCGGCACAAGGCATCAGGGCCGACTGCAGTCCGCGCCCCTTGGTCATGCCGTGTCGGATTAATTGGCAATTGGTGCGGTGCATGTCCCCGGGTCACTCGAGGCGCGAGGGGTCGCGGGTGCTACTGATGAGTTTGAGAACTGCTCGACGTACTTGAATCTTTGGTATGAGGAGCCCATCGCTCCGGCCGACCGTAGCCCTCAATAATCTCGTACGAGTCGACGCGGATTTGGAAGAGGCCGACGCCCTCCGACGCGAGAAAGTTGGCCATGTTCGGATTGCGCGCGAGAAAGCGAGCACTCGCCCACGGGAGCGCGTCCACCTCAGCTTCGGCCGTTACTTCGGCCGCCTGACCGACGGCGGTGACGAGCAATCCGTCTGCGTGGTCCCGGAGGTTGCCGGTGCGGTTGTCCCAGAGCAGCGAGACGGCCGGCCGCTCGCGCATCTGCTGCGCCTTGCGCGCTCCCCCATGCGTCGCGACGACGACGAAGCGCAGGCACGGTGAGATGGCAAAGGCCATGAGGAACGTGGCAGGTCTGAGGTCGGCCGTTGTCGTGGCGAGCACGCACTGCACCTGCGACGTCAGGACGGCATCGATGCGCCCAGCTACGTGCGCATCCCCTCTCGCACTGGCTTCTGCGGATGGCTCGGGCTTGCGCATGCGGGCTTCTGGCCGGCCAGCAGGCCTTGACAAGGCGACAAGGCGCTCCATGTCGGACTCGAGCTTCGCAACGCGCTCACGAAGCTTGCGGACCGTCGAGCCCATCTCAGAAGCGTCGCGCAGCATGACGATCGACCCACCACCATCGGCCGTGTGCAGGTCATTTACTGTAAACTCAGCCGTGAACAGCGTACCATCTGCTCGAAGAGCTGGCGCACGCCGCAGGTGTCGACGGTCGTATTGCTGCTTCACATCAAGCGGTCGTATGTGCCGGACGTGCTTGGGCATGATTAAATCGTTTAGAGACGAGCCCACCGCCTGGCTCGCGGTGATTCCAAACACCTCGCGTGCTCCACAATTCCACGACTGAACCCTTCCGTCGGGGCAAACGTGAATTATTGCGTCCGCAGCCGTCTGCACCGCGTGAAGTGCGAGCGTTGGAGACATGCGGCCATCGGGAATGCAAAGTTGGCTGCTTCTCCGTAGCCAGCGCCTCGAGCAAGATCGGCGGGCGAACGACAACATGAATTTTCCATGAGGTCCGGGTCCGTTGTGGGAAAATTCGGGTGAAGAAGAGTTGGTGCAGAGGTGCTACTGGAACCCCGCCGTGTGGTTTGCCGCGGCGGTGCCCACCAAAGCTGTTCGGACATCAGCGGCAGCACCAGCCATGGGACGCGGTGTAAATCCGAATATCGTAGAGCGCGACGCCAGCGGAATGAAGTTCTTGTGCGTCGTGCGCTTGACAGACCGTGTGTCGGTCGCCCACTACGCTCACCATAGCACGCCCAGCGATCAAATTGAGCACAAGATCAGTCAGGTGCTGCTCGCCAACGCCGCAACGATTCACCCACGGCTATCGGTGGCCGATAAGGAAATTGGCACGATGCACTATGAGACCGATCGGTATGCCATGTACCTCGCCGTGACAATCGCCGACTACCCGCAGCGCATAGCCTTCAAGTGCCTCGCCGAGCTGAAGGAGCGGTGGGCGGACGCCTTTGGCGAAGTGCTGCACAAGGCGGAGCAAGGTGGGCTGAGCAAGGCCGCCAAGCCGGTGATGACCGAGCTATGCACCAAATACGCCGACGCGGGCTCGATCGACAAGACACTCGGCCTCATCCGGGAGGTTGACAGCGTCAAGGGCATCGTGAGCGAGACCGTGCATCGCCTCCTCAACACGCACGAAAATCTCGAGGTGCTCGAGGACAGATCGGAGCAGCTCAAGGCGCAGACGCAGACTTTCCAGAAGGTCGCGCGTGAGACCAAGAACATCCAGAAAAAGAAGAACAATAAGCTGTGCCGCATCTTCTGTTGCGTGATTCTCTTCGGCATCATAGGGGCGGGATTGCCGCTGGCCATCACGGCAAGCTCACCCTCGAAGACCCTTCGCCTCTGCTGCGTGCCCTGCTACGTGCCCTGCTGCGTGCCCTGCTGCTCGGTCCGCGGAGCTGTGCTGCTCTCTCCCCTTACGACCCTCCCACCTCGTTCACACGTGTTCTCATCGTCGCTCGCAACTGGTCCTTCGCTCAGAACTGGGACACGATCAAAGCGTTCCTCTTGTCCATGTTCCCGCCCGAGGAGCCGGGCAGCGGCGACTTTGGTGTCGGCAGTGGCGAATGGGACTGCGGAAACTGGACGAATGGGACTGACTGGCGACTCGGCAACGTTGATCTATCGAATTATACGGGCAACTGGTCCTGCGCTCAGTATGTACGAGACAGCACTCCCGATGACGACTGGTTCGACTTTTTCGAATGGAGATTTCCGTGGTCAAGCGGGGCTACGGGGTTCGGGCGGTGACCCGCCTCCGACCCATATTCACATGGCATGTACCTACCTCTTGCCTCAGAGTCGACAGAGCCCTGGGCGCGGTTCTTCTCTGCGCGTGAGCGTGTGTCTCCAAGAAAGCTGTGTACGTGCGCGTGTAGAAATAGTGTTAATGCAGGGGTCGACCCAACC
>Ga0164295_10004801_pt1 | contig 10736 bp, 22 predicted proteins | sample GEODES006metaG_FD_111798 | JGI IMG/M metagenome (GOLD analysis project Ga0164295, IMG submission 111798) | Oligotrophic lake water microbial communities from Sparkling Lake, Wisconsin, USA - GEODES006 metaG | ecosystem: Environmental > Aquatic > Freshwater > Lake | place: USA: Sparkling Lake...
ATGATGACTGATTCAACTAGTACAGCAAATAACTAATAATTTTTACAGCTTATTTTACCTTTAATAATATGCGTGAATTTGTAAATGAATTTCAAAGTGTTTATAAAATTACACCTGGTGCACCATCAGAAGCACAGGACATTAAAATAAAGGGATACAATAGTATTACAATCATTAATAACACTATTGGAAACATACCACAATGGGACAATACAGAAAACTATATTTTACCAAATGGTGTTGTTTTTTTAAAAGGTGATACAGATGAAATTATTACAGGTAGCTTGCGTATAATAATGGATGAACAGGTATTTGGATTTCCAGCACCAAAAGTCGTTTTGATAAAAAAAAGGTATAATAATGCAACAATATAAAATTGACGTTTTGAATTTGTACGAACCTAATGGCAGCATCAGATCAGACTGTGCTGATATTACTTTTTTTAATGCTGGTACTGCAAATGTTTTATTAAATGGTGCATTAACTATTAATCCAGGATCATCTTTAACTTTGTCAGCAAATAGTGGTGAAATAGACCGCACAATTTATACATATTTTTTTAGTGGTGCTGGTACAAGAAAATTTATAATTTTTAGAAAAGTTTACATTTAAATTATGGCAATATCAATAAATAATGGAGTAGCAAATATAGTTGGAACACCTGGTGCAATATCAGGTGTTTTCAGTAATAGACCAGCCGCAGCTGATGTTGCAGAAGGTACATTATATTTTTCAACAGATACAGCTGCAATATATCAAGTTGTAAGCGGATCATGGATTATATATACCGGTGGTGGCGGTGGTACACCTGGAATAGATGATGTATTAGCTGTAGGGCAATTTTTTTCTAATGATCGTGTTATTAATGTAGATAATTTTGAATTTTTAATAGAAAATATAAAACTTTTTAATTTAAAAGATACTTCTGTAAATACTGAATTTAAATTTAGTCAAAATCAAATACAGTTTTTTAGTAACAGTTTAGGTTTTCAAACTGATAACGGTGTAGAAGTTACTATTGGTGATTTATCAATAGTAAATGGTTTTGTTCTAAAATTTGATAATACAAATCAACGTTTATCTATAATAAGACAAACAGCATATAATGGATTAGATATAGATTTTGGCGCTGGTTATTATCAGTTTGGTGATTATGATAATTTATCAGGAAATGTTAGTATAAAAATTTCAAGTATTCCCCTTGATAGATCAATTACAATTACAGATAATTTAACTTTAAATGGTTTATTATTAAACTTTAGTTTAAATCTATATAGTTTTGGAAATTATTGGAATGGTATTGATTTTTTAACTATAGATGGTGCAACAGGATTTACATTACTAAAAGCAACAAATGATATAACATTATATCAAGGAAATGCTGGATTAATTTTAACTAATGGTAATAGTTTACTTTGTGATCCTGACGGAAACGGTAATAGTAGTTTTTTTGGTTTAGATGATAATGCAGAGAAATTAGTTGGATCAACTAATTTATTAGCAACAATAGGTACACCAACAACAGACAGAATAAAAATTGAGTTAAATGGCATTTTGTATTATATTGTATTAGAAACAGCATAAAATAAAAACAATGAATAAAGAACAAGCACTACAAGTAATCAAACAAGCATTAGACCAGGCTGTAAAAGCCGGTGTATTTACCAGTTTATCAGATACACAAATTATCATTACAGCATATCAGACAATAGTACAGGAATTAACAAAAACAAATGGGTAATATTACTACACAACAAAAACAAAAAAATTCAACATTGTACGTTCCACAATTTGTTGATATTTTTTTGCGTATGGGTGTTAATCCTGATGTTATACCATTTATAATTTCGCAAATAGCATTTGAAACAAATTATTTCAGCAGCCGCGCATTTAAAATAGATTTTAATATTGCTGGAATGACATGGAATGTTAATTATAAAAAACGTCCTGGTACATCAGTCGGAATATCAAGAGGTCGCGAAAAAGGTAATTATGTACATTTTGATAATTATACAACAGCTGCAAAAGATTTAGTTAGGATATTATCTAAAAAATCCGTATTTGGTGCACCAATTGATGCAACAGATATAATTGATTTTGCACAAAGACTAAAAGCAAATAATTATTTTACAGATTCAATTACTACTTATTCAGCTGGGATAAGATCAATAAATAACAGACTAGATCAATGGGCCAATTTAACAGCATTAGCAAAAAAAAAAAATTAGTTTAACAATGGCAGCATTACCAGCTGTCTTAATTGGATTAGTAATTGGAACGTTTATATTCAAAAAATAAATTTGGTAGTATTGAATTAATACCTAATTTTAGGACAATAACAGGATATGCAAATTCCCAATTTAACACAAATACTGCAAACATGCAGAATTGATGCATCCACACCCATACCGGATGATAAAATCTATTTTGTAATTCAAAATAAATGCATAGGATCAACAGGTAACTTTGTTTCGTTGGTAGGTGCGGCAAAATCCGGTAAATCAAATTTTATTTCAGCAATTATTGCAGCCGGTATTAGCAAACGTGAAATATTTGGAATAAATATTCTTACATATCCCCATTTAAATAAATTTAAAATTGCATTGTTTGACACAGAACAAAGCAGTTTTGATTTTCAGACAAAAGCGCGCAATATACAGCGCATGGCAAAGACTGACAACATTTACGAAAAGCTTGATGTATTTTCAGTTGTAGAGCATGGTAGCCGCATGATTTTACACCTGGTAAAACATTATTTGGAATCAACACCAGAATGTGCGGTATTGGTGTTGGATGGTTTATTAGACTGTATTGATAATATGAATAATGAAATAGAATCCAAAAATGTAATTAAGGTAATTAGAAAGCTAGCAAAGAAACATGATGTGTTAATTATAACAGTATTGCATTTAAGCAAAAAAGATAAAATGAGCATTGGCCACATTGGAAGCGCATCAGATCGTTACGCGCAAAGTACATTGGAAGTTGAAAAAACAAAGGATGGTACATTTACATTATCACCAAAATTATTAAGATCAGCTGGTCATTTTGATTTTATTGAATTAATGTATTCAGAAGATAAAAAAACATTTATCAACGTAAACCCATAAATTAAAAACCATGACACAAAAACAAAAAGATTACATCATTATTTTTATTGTTATCGTAATTGCATTATTAATAGAAAACTTTATAAAATTTTAAACCATGACTGAATTGTATAGAAAATTACACGAAGCACAGGTAACGTACACCAATGATATATTGGAAGCAAGCAAAACATTACAGCGCGAATTGCACAGGGTAAACAAATTATGGGATAAAACAGAAACAATGCGTTTTACCTTATTTAGCAAAAAAGAAATTTTAAAATTACTGGATGATGAAATTTACGATTTTCAGTACATTGTAAAAAAAAGAACAGCACAATTATTGATTGATCTGGATGCCATTGTAAAAAGCGAAACGGCCGGATCAAATGAATGATTCAACGGCCGTTGTATTAGCTTATTTGAAGCAAGTTAACAATTATTAATTATAAACCAAAAAAAAAAAATGACAAAGTACACAGTAAAAACAGATCAAACACATGGGCTAATTCTATGTAAAAATGGATCAGATGCCATTTGCCCTTTTCAACCGGCAATTCCGACACAATCACAGATGGGAGGATTAGCCATAATGCGTATTCCATGCAGCACTAGTTGCGCACATGCCGAGTATAATAAATTTAATTTAGCATCCGGTCATGTGGAGGAATACACCATGACATGCACAGGAACCAGGATTGATTTAGAATTAGAACAGGAACCAGAAATTGAATCAAAACTAATAAAAATTTAAACTATGTACACACTAAAATCACCTTACGTAGAAATTCCAAATGTATTTGAAACATTAGAAGATGCATATTATGCAGGCCAAAATTTATTGAAAAAAGATAATGCAATTAAATTTTTAAGCATAGTACAGGGCAAAGAAATTATAAACACATTTGTTAAACCTGGTTACAAAGCATGTACCTATTCTATGTTTAAACACATGGATGAATACAATGGCATTGCTGATTATTTTATTTTACATCAGGATGGACATGACACATATTTTATTAAAACTAAAAAATTTTAAACAATGGCATTAACTAATAACATAGACAACATTTTATTTTTAAACATTAATAGAGGTTTATTTGTAAAATCAATAAATAAAGATGAAACATATAAACGTTTAACCGGCATTATTACAGCAATGCATTTTAAAAAAGATTATTACAAACAACATGAACAGGATATTGCAATGATCAGCATCATGGATGGTGATGAAAAATACATTTTAGCAGTTAAATGTGCAAGCATGTATTTTAAAGCAATTTGTAATTCAATTAAAAATGGTGATATACATGAACCATTTACTTTTGAACCATCATATAATGAACGTGAAAACAAATCAACAGTATTTGTATCACAGGCCGGCAAAACATTAAAATGGTACCATACAAAAGAAAATCCTGGTGATATGCCATTTGCAGAACCATTTGAAGTAAACGGTAAATTAATTTGGGATTCTACAAAGCAAAATGAATACTGGATTAATTGGTGTAAAAATCAAAGCTGGAACAATGAGCAGTAAATATTTAACAGCTTTGTGCTGTGATGCAACAGGCAAATGGATGAAATACCGAAACATTCGTGAAGATAGAACAACAAATTTTGAACGTTTTGCTAAATTAAAAAATGTCAAGTACATTAACTATTATGATAAGCAAACAAAGGCCTATGTTAAACGAACATATCTTTAATTTTTTGGCCTATAATTAGCATGTAATACAGGAACCATATAATGATTGAAATCATTACAGGAAACAGTATAAAACATGCAATTATAAAAAATAAAAAATCCATCATCCCAAAAATACAAAACCATCCGAAAAATCGGATGGTTTTTTTTTTTCGCCAGGATATGCAGTCAAGGTGAAAAAGTTAAATTTCAAAAAATTAAAAAATCTATGCAATGCAAGATAAAAAAAAATCAGAATGTAGAAACATTCTGATGGACTAAATTATTCATAAAATAAAAACAACCTGATAAGAACAAAAGCAAAATACATTTATTTATCTATAAATCATAATTATTAAAGGTAAAATAAGCTATAAATACAAAATTTGGTTATTTAAAAAATATATATTAGCTTGCGTGCGCGCCCATCAGCGCGCACGCAAGCTAAACTGTGTTTTTTCTGCGTTTTTTTTTATTTTTCTTTTTACTTTCAATTATTTTTTGTATATTAGTTATGATGAAAAATAAAAATTTTATTTTTTTGGGATTAGGTGCAGCCGTTGTTTTGTATTTGTTTAGCAAAAGATCGGCAGCTAAAAACCTACGTATTTATTTTCAAACCATTGGCTTGAAAAAACCAACTGGCCTTAATTTACCTACAATTACTGCCACATTCCGTATAGTAAATCCGACATCATCAACACTAACAATTGATTCGTTAGCTGGTGATCTAATGGTAAACAATAAATTACTTTCTACTTTGCAAAACACAGAAAAATTTAGTGTTGCTGCAAAGTCAGAATCATTATATACAGTTAATATCAAAACACCCATATTTAATGCGCTAACAACAGTTTTACAACTTTTAAAAGCAAAAACAAAAAACATTAAAGTGGATTTTGTTGGTACAGCTAATAGTGGTGGGTTTTTGCTGCCAATTAATGAAACAGTATTTGTTAGCTAATGAAAACTGAAAGTTTATTAGGTATATTAACACCATTTGCTAATAAAAAAAGCATGATAGTTGAAAATCAATCAACACAGGATATCATGCAACAGATCATTGAAACGCATAAACGATACAAAAATGACTATGATAAAATCAGTAGTCAGTTTTGGAAAGGATCAGTAAAAGCAACATGCAAATATTTGTTTGATTTTTTAAAATCAAATGTAAAATATGATGTTGAACCGGATTACAGCCAAAGTGTAAAATCACCAGCTGCAATTTTATCAACTGGTAAATATGCAAATGGTAAAAATGATTGCAAACACTATTCATTATTTCAAGCTGGAATTTTAGATAGTTTAACCAGGATGGGTTACAAAATTGACTGGTGTTATCGTTTTGCTAATTACAAGTTATTTCAAACTACACCACATCATGTTTTTGTTGTGGTTAAAATAAATGGTGTTGAATATTGGTGTGATCCTGTTTTAAGTTACTGGAACCAAAAAAAACCATACATTAATAAAATAGACAGAAAAATGGGATTATATAGTATTTCAGGAATTGGAAAGCCGCGCAGACGCAGACGTATAGCAGCTAAAATTGCATTATTTCCAGCGCGTAAAGCATTTTTGTTATTGGTTAGAATTAACTTTAAAAAATATGCATTAAAGTTATACAGACGTTTAACTGGGCCACAAAGAGTTGAATTATTACAAAAGTGGATTCAATTAGGTGGTAAACCACAGTTATTAGAATCAACAGTTAACAAAGCAATTGCTAAATACAAAAGAAAATTTAATACCAGATCAATTGGCGCAGCACCAGCAGCAGCATCAATAATTGCAGCAGCAGCACCTGTTATTTCAGTTTTATTAAAATTTTTGAAACCAGAGCGTGCAGATGAAATTGAAGAAGCAACAGAAGCAGTTACAAATGCAGCTGAACAATTTACAGATCAGTCGCAGGAACAATCAGGTGAACAGGAATCAGTAGGTGCAATGAATCCGTATTTATTGTATGGTGGTCTAGCATTAGCCGGTTACCTTATTTACAAAAACAAGAAAAAACTTTTTGCATAATGAACAGATTAAAACAAATCACAACAAAAGCAAAACAGCTATATAAGACTGGTAAATATGCAAAATGGACTGATGCAATAAAAGCAGCTAGCAAACAAACTGCAAAAGTTGGTGCAGTAAAAAAGAAAGCAGCAAAAAAGAAAACAGCACCAAAAAAGAAAACAGCAGTAAAAAAAGCAGCAACAAAAAAGAAAGCAACAGCAAAATCATATCACAAAGACACAAAAAGTCATAATGTTAGAATTAGTGTTGTATCAGGTATTAATCCAACAAAATTTTATTTATAATGGAAAATATAGTTATAGGATGCAATGTTTTAAATGGTTATATTGTTAAATATCCAATGGGTACACATTTAGATTTTTTTGCAAAAAGTTACAAAGCATTAAAAGATGGAATAAAAACTAACAAATGGCCATACAAACCAACAATTTATGCTGTTGATACACATGGTGCAAAACCTAAATTGAGAAAATTAACAGGATTGCAATTGAAAACTATAAATGAAGAAATAAAAAAATAGATTGGATTGATTTTTGATTTTATTAGTTCAAACCGTAACCTATGAACCTAATACATCAAAATCCGACCATGAACGTAGAATTAATTGTAACCGTTGTAAATATTTTAATATCATTTGGTTTTTTAGCCGGTGTATATAAAAATAAAATAGACACATTAAATAAGCTTACTGATAAATTTCAAGACATTGAAATAAAATTAGCAAGATTAGAGGAAAAAATAAATAGTATAGTAAATGAGAAACATTTTTAAAAATATTAAAACAACATTGTTTGGAACCATTGCAGGTTTACCAACAATAATTGAAGGTGTGCAAACGCATAATATTAGCCATATTTTAGTTGGCATTGCCACATTATTACTAGGCCTGTTTGCAAAAGATGTTACAACAAGTGAATCATAATTTTTAAATAAACAAAAAAAACAAATAAGATGGCAAAAAGACGTTCAAAAAAGAAAACATCGCGCAGACGTAGAAGTTCAATGTCTGGTGTTGGTGGTGATATGACAAATGTATTAGCAATGGTAGCTGGTGCAATTGCAGGTAGAATGGTACAAAACAAATTTGGTAGTACAAATCCAAAAGTTGTTGCAGCTGGTCAAATCGCAGCTGGTATATTCTTACCAAAAGTTATTAAAAATAAATTTGTAGCTGGCATTGGTACCGGAATGGTAGTAAATGGTGGTGTTACATTAGCAAGTCAATTTGGTGTTGTATCGGCAATTGCTGGTATTGGTGCCGATTCTGAATATGCATTAGATTATGTATCAGGATCAGATAACTTGTCAATTTTGGCCGGTGTTGGTGTTACTGATCAGGGAATCATGACAGGTGACACAGATAGACTATCTGTTGTTGCTGGTGATATGGAGGATATGGGAATGATGGATGATGATGAATCAGATTTTTAATATAATTAGCTTATTTTACCTTTAATATAATTTTTAACAACAAACAAAACTAAAAAGACCATGAGTCAAGTTAACGCGCGTTTAGTTTATCGTAACGCATTAAAAGCAATGCAAAGAGCTGGTGCCGATCCATCAACAGCTATATTATCACAATCATTTTTACGTTTGGAGTGTATTGCACAAACAAATGTTACTTCATACCGTTTTGGTGTGTTAATTAATGATACATCAACAGGATCAGCAAATGTAAGAGCCACAGAAACACGTTTGCAGTTGCAAGATGCGTTTTATTGTGGTAGTATTCAATTTTTTCTAGGTATTGCAACAACTGCAGCAGATACAGCTTACGCACCAATTACCTGGAATAACCCATTTCAATTTACTACACCATTGGCATCAACAGCATTGAATAATTTTTACAATGGTAGTTATTCATTAACAGTAAACAACAGGGTAATTACACCAAATTTACCAATGTTAAGACACAAAAACGTGCCAATTTTACAACAAAATGCAGCAGCTGGTGCTGGTGTAAATGCAGATGCATTTGATGGTATCAATCAAACAGCATTTGCAACAGAACCAAATTTTGTGTTCATTGGATCAAAGGGTAATCAATTTGTTTTGAATTTGCCATCAGCTATCGGAACATTACAAGCTGGATCAACAACAGTTATTACATGTTTGATGTCTGGTATTTTAGCGCAAAACGTTACATCAGTTGTATAATTACACAAATCTATCTTATAACAAACTACCTGGCATTTGGACCAGGTAGTTTAAAATTTTATAAAAATGCCAAAAGTATTTAGATCACAATTGATTGAACAAATCATACCGGCCAATAGTGGACTCACTAAAGTCCAATTTAATGATCAGCCGTATCTCAGACAGCGTCAAATTTTCGGAATAGAAGCGATTAATAGTCTAGATATGACATTATCACCTACAAACAATGTACCATTGACTGCGGCAAATTTTGCAACAGCATATTTGACATTGTATTTAAATGATGTTAATGCGCCTGATTCAGTTGGTGAATGGATACAACAAATACCATTTAATTTATTACATCGTGTGCAAAATGGTACACCATCACCTTTTGTTCGTAACGGTTATGAATTAGTTGGACAAGTTGTATACTGGGAAAAATGTTATGTAACATTCCCTGTTGCATTAGGCAATGTGGCGCCAGCATCAATATTATTGAACGTTTATTTTAAGTAAACAAATGAGTTATCAAGCAAGATACATAGGATTAGATGAGGTGTTGGAAGCATTCCAAAAGAAAGCCAAAACACCTTATTTTTCTTTGTGGTTAAAAGGTCAACCATTAGCACAATATTTTGAAGGTGATACAATGGATGATGCAATTGAAAAAATTACTGATGAAATTGAAAAAAGTACAAAACATCAGGTAACTCATGAACATGAATTAATATTACATTCAAAAAAAGAAAAACAATATACACGTAAATCAGAAGCTTACACAGTTATTGGATTTCGTTGTTTTGAAGTTGCAGCTGTTGCTGGTACTGATCCACATCAAGCATATAACATGTATGCAATGAATACTGAATTGAATAGATTAAAATCTGAATTGTCAGCTTTACAAGCTGCAAAACAACAGGATGATGATGATGATGATGATAAGGAACCAAATGATTTAATGTCAGGTGTTAATCAATTTATGGAACACCCATTAGTTGTTGGAATGATAAACAAATGGTTACAACAACCGGTTAAAAATTTAGCTGGTGTAAATCCTGATCAGAATTTACAGGATACAATAAACATATTATTTTCAAAAGGTGTGCAATTGGAACATTTACAGAAATTGGCAGCAATGCCAGCTGATAAAATCCAAATGCTATTAACAATGTTATAAGATGGCTATATTTTCACCTGGTCAATTAATAGGAAAAACATTTTTTATTACTAGGCCATTAGAATTTTATCGTGTAGTTGATATTAATGCATTTGGTGACAAAGCAAAACCAGTAGGCAATTTATTAAAACGCGGTTATTCATTCGTTTTAGATAGTTTTTTATTGCCAACAGAAAGTTTTACAAAGTACGGTACACGTTATGCAGCCAGATCAAACCCATATTTTACATTTAAAGGTAATGATGGTGGATATTATGCTGTTATGCAAAAACCTGATGGTAGATTTTCATTAGACAAGCTAAAAGAACAGGGCGCAAAAACTGATGTTGAAATTGCACAACAAAAAGCAGCAGAACAACAAACACCAGCACAAAACTTTTTTACAAGTTTAAGCACAACCACAAGAAATTTACTTTATATAGCAGCCGGTGTTATAGCAGCCGGTTATTTATTACCAAAATTTTTAAAAAAATAAAATGGCAAAGATAAAACCGATATATTTAATTGGTGCCGCTGCATTAGCTGCATATTTGTTTCGTGATAAATTATTTGGTGCAAAATTACCACAAACGGAAGTTGAACCACAAGAAGCAGCACAACCAGATGC
>Ga0164295_10004802_pt1 | contig 10734 bp, 7 predicted proteins | sample GEODES006metaG_FD_111798 | JGI IMG/M metagenome (GOLD analysis project Ga0164295, IMG submission 111798) | Oligotrophic lake water microbial communities from Sparkling Lake, Wisconsin, USA - GEODES006 metaG | ecosystem: Environmental > Aquatic > Freshwater > Lake | place: USA: Sparkling Lake...
ACCAAAATGTCTCAACAATCCGCAACAACACAAACATACACTTGTCCAATATGCAACAAAATCAAACTGTATAAAACCACCTTTGAACAACATATGCTATTATGCAATTATAGAGAACATTTAAACATGTTCAAATCACAATATACCGAAAAAGAACGGAACGAAACAACGACAATCCAAGAATTATTGGCGATTATTACCCGACAAGAACAACAGATTCAGAGAATGACGGCCCAATCGATGCAAACCATACAAACATTGAATCGCCAAGAACAACAGTTCCACCGATTGTCGAATCAATTATCCCAAATCAACCAAACACTGAATCGTCAAGAACGACGAAACATATGCGAACATTTGAATAAAACCGAAACCCACTTTCAGACATTTACCGATTGGATTGCCGATATTGAAATCTCGTTTTCATTCATATTGAGTATGTGTCAAACAGATATACGTGATGCATTGTTGGAACGATTCCGGAAATATTACAATAGTGCTCAGAGCCAACACGGTCCCATTCCAATCAAGGCATTTGTGGAAAACCGGTCTAAAATATACATTTATGACATAGAACCCGTTCCACAACCACCACAAAACATCCCCACCCATACACCAACCCCAAAATGGTTCATTCTTACCAATGATCATTTGGGCAAAATCGTGTGTGATATATACAAGAAATGGAAACGAGAATTTGCCAAATGGATGATGGAAAATGAAGACGAATTTGATGTAAATTACGATATGAATGAAATGAAACAGGCGTTTATGAACAAAATGGACCGATACAACCATTTATCCGAAAAAGAGAAAATCGTGAAAATCAAAAACTGGGTCGTGGAAAAAGTAGAAACCAATATGCCGCAAATTGTGGTCATTGATGCATAACAAGACAACCCAACAAATAATACTGTAGGACAATCCCACCACCCCCCTACCACCACTCTCCCACCAGTCCCCACCACTCCACCACTACTCATTTTTACGATCCAGTCAGGGTTTAGAATCTTCGCAACAATCCCAACAACCAGGATTTGTATTATATATGTATATAATATATATAATAACATGTTAAAAAATATAGGAGATTTCAATAATATAAATGATTATTTACCATTATTTAATGCGGTTTTAATTACCGATTTATTTGTAATTTTTTTATTAAATACACGAGTGATTAAATCACCCGTTTTAAGGCAATGGTATTCACAATATAATTTGTCCGCAGTCATTGCGGATATATTAATTATTTTAATTGGTTTAATTATTACAAGAGCAATTTATTATTACATATTTGATCGTTTTTCAATAGTAAAATTTGTTATTTTAGCTGTAATCGTACAAATTACTCATGATGTATTATTTTATGTATTTTTTAGCAATATACCCAGAGGAGTGAATAAAATGATGGATACATTTAAGGATTATGCAAATGAAGTATCTTATAGAGCAATTTTGGCTGATAGTGGAATGATGATAATGTCGTGTTTAATTGCTTCCTATCTTGTAAATAAAAATACAAATACCAATATCATTGTATTAGTTTCATTTTTATATTTGTTACCATATTTGTTATACAACTAAAATAAAATTGAAAATGTTTTTATGACTGGATTCAATAGTATTCCAATAAAAATATGATGTTTACAAGAATGCAAGCAAAAGCGCAAAAATCGAGCTATTATTTGGTGGTGCATCGTATAACTCAATTGTATAAAGAGTTATACAAAACGTATGTGTTTGATGAAAGGATTCGGATAATTACACGGATTTTTAGAACGGCGATTGAATTATACGGATTATTTGAAATGTCTGATTCAAATCAACAAATTCGTGAAAAACTCGCAAAATCAATCATCAATGCAAATAAAAGATTGGTTCCGCAAATCCAGGAACGGATGCTCAACAAGAAGGAAATGGATGAAGAATATATGAGGATGTGCAAATGTATACATTTTATGAATCAGTGTAAGAAAAAGTATGAATCTGTAGTTGGTTGAATTGATTGATTGATTGATTGATTGTGCGTAGTTAGAGTGATTTGATTTGATTGAAAAAAAAACAGTAAAATTAAAAAGATTTTTTGCTCTTTGATGTAAAAAATAATAATAAAATCGAAATATATAATATAATATTATATGAAAACAAGAAAACACAACAGAAAGACAAAAAAAACGTTAGCAAGACAAAAAGGTGGTTCACCAAAAAATAAAACAGAAATTGAAAGTACGATAATCCCTAAATAAAAAAAACAAAATTGAACCAAAATAAAATAAACACTATAAGACAATACATATAACCCCACGACCACTACAATATGTTCCTATCTATCCAAAACAAGCATCCAAGAGATGAACACATTTCATTCGAAGAAAAAGACCATATATATACCATTCACGGGAAACGAGGCGAATATACCTCTGTGACCACATGGAACCATTCCCACTTTGCACATTTCGATGCAGACAAAATCATTGAAAAAATGAAAAAGGGAAAAAACTGGGATAATCCACTGACCAATAAATATTATGGAATGACCGACGAACAAATCAAACAAGCGTGGGATGATAATCGGGACCAAGCCGCCAATGCAGGAACGAAAATGCACGAGGATATCGAACATTTCTATAACCAAATCCCCATTGACAATACCAGTATCGAATTCCAGTTTTTCGGACAGTTTGTAAAAGACTACCCCGAATTAATACCTTATAGAACCGAATGGATGATTTATTGCGAAGAAATCAAACTGTCCGGTTCAGTAGATATGGTCTTCCAAAATCCCGATGGAACTCTTCTCATATATGACTGGAAACGATGCAAGGAAATAAAATACGAAGATGAGTTTAATAATACGTCCTCCATTACAGAATGTATCCGTCATGTCCCAGACACCAATTTTTGGCATTACGCTCTACAACTGAATACATACAAAATGATTCTGGAAAAGAAATACGACAAACGGGTTGTAGGACTCTATCTGGTTTGTCTGCATCCGGATAATCCATATAAAAAGTACGACCGTATTGAAGTTCCCTTTATGGAAAAAGAAATGGAAGATTTGTATAATCTCCGACTGTCCATTGTCGAATCGAAAACCAAAAACCTCAAAACCCCCAAAAACCCCAACAAAACAAAATAATTCTGTAGGACAAAATACATAAACATATCATATTCATATACACCATATATGAATATGACCCCATTCGAAACCATAAAACGATTATGGTTATTTATAATGTATTACATATATAACATATTCGTCGTCACTAAAAAACTCCCTTTACAAATCAAAAAAAGCGAAACCGAAATATACCTGTTGGACAAAACAAACTATTTTAATGAGAAAAAAATCCACATACAATCCCAATCCCAATCCCAATCCCAATCCCAAATAGAACCTTTTTTTTATGACAAACAAATATACACAGAAACTATGAAAAATCCGGATAATCCATACGAAAAACAATGGAAAACTAAGATTCTGTTTGAAAACACACCCAGAGGAAATGTCATTTTCACATATGATATTTATAAAATGGGATTCTGTTATTTCTCTGACCAACAGGCAATTACTTATGATATTTTAAACGCCATTGCAATGAAATATGTGATTACGTTTAGATGTCTGGATTTTTTCATTGATGAGAAATATCATACATCTCCCTTTTTGGAATTATACGAAAAAGAACAACTGAAAGAAACCAAAACACAACTACGAATCAATCAACAGAATAATACCATAAAAAATACATTGAAATCGCAAAATATACCCCTCAAAACAAAAACAAACAAACCATCCGAACCCCCCGCCGCACCAGACTCAGACCCAATCACGATTAAAAATCGGTTCCTGTATCAAGGCAAAATCGCCAATTTTTCATTTTGCCAAAAAATACAAAAGAAACGCACCATAATCAAACCCACTACTATATACAACGAACTTTTTGAAAAGAATCCACAAATGTCGTACCGTGATTTCAAAAATTCGCAAATACAAACATCCAATCCACAATCGAATCCATAATACAAAATAACCTGTATGACTACTGATGAATGATAGGAGGAACCGAAACCGGAACCGTACCTGAAATAACCTCTTTTTTCTTTTTCTCTAACCAACCAATGAATCCATTACTTTTTCGCAAATGAAACGTCGATCCCAAATGATCTTTGGCAATCTCGTATCCCTTGTATTCTTTTTCAGACAAACTGGATAGATATTCTTGTTCGATTGCAGATATACCACTGTTTGACATTGTATAAATCGTATAGTTATAATTATACGATTTACATGGACGAATCTTTTTTTTTCAATTTTATAATATCCTATCCTATCTATCTAATCCTATTGGATTAACACACAGATAGTTTTGCACAGGGTTTTGTAACACGTAATACTTTGTATTTATCGTATTGAACACACGAATTATTCAAATTGTCTAAATATTCCGTTTGGGTTAATGCACCGGTACTCGATTCCGGTTTTGTCAACATTTTGCATTGATAATAATTATCATATACTTGATAATTCGATTGTTTTAAACATTTTCGAGATATAACTACTTTGGTAGAAGACGGACATTTCGCAATATTTTGAATGGTTGTACGACTTAATCGAGTGGTATAATCACTGGCCGAATTCAAATTCAAGGTGGAATCGGGTTTTACAGACGTAAATGGTTGTGGTCGACGAATCCATCTGTATTTTGTACTGATTAATCCCGTATTTGAAAGAACGGATGGTTTCACCACATTTGGGTTATTTGTAGACAAAACCGCCGATTGAATAATGGGACGTTTCAAATATGTGCCACAACAACCTCCCCATCCTTTCGCAACATTTCCTTTGAAAATGGTTCGAGGTAGAGAACGAGATAACATTGTTTGACCCACCCATCCTTGACTACGGTGTGTTCCGTTTAATGAAAATTGTTTTTGATTCACGCTCATATTGTGATATTGAGTATTTGTTTTTCGTTTTAAAGTGGCTATGGACATATAGTTAGTTATAATTTAAGATTATATATTTATTTTTTGTTTCAATTCGTTCAATTCTGAATGTATTGTTTGGACCTGTTTTTTCAATAGTTTGATTTCATTGGTCAATATTCCAATCAATCCATTATAATTCAGAGATTGATAATTGTTGCCGTCTTTTTCACCTTGCACTAAATAAGGATAATACTGTTGTATTTCATGTGCCAAGAAACCAATATCTGGTTTATTTGTCAATAAATTGGTGTATGTAAGTGGGTTCAAATGGTCTACCGTAAAGGTTCCATCTAAATTGACGGGATTGTATTTTATACGATAATCAGAGATGGTTGTAATTGTTCCTTGGACACGTAAATTCCCTGTAATATTTACATTACCGGATACATCTAATTTATAAAGAGGATTCGTTGTTCCAATACCCACAAAACCAGTTCCTTTTATTCTCATCAATTCGGTTCCATTTGCATTTTTACCACCTGCATAAAATACATGATCTGTAGTGATAGCATAAGTATGATAATTTATTTGATTTCCTGAAATAGCAAAACCAAAATGATTGTTTATATCGGCATTATCCCAAAGCGTGATTTTTGCAGAGATAGTAGTGGGTGTTATTGATAATATTGTTAAAGGATTCGTTGTTCCAATACCCACATTACCGCTCGTATTTAAAAACATTTTTGTAACATTATCAATCGTAAATGATGTTCCATAACCTGCTACTGAATTAATTCTCGTATTACCTAAATTATCTTGTAATATAGAATATCCGGTTGTTGTAGATAAACCTGCTGCCGAATTCATCAATTTAAATCCTGTTGTAGCACTATCTGTAATAATTTGGCAATTAGTTGCACAATTTAAATTTCCATTAATAAATGTTCCTCCATTCACATATAACATATATGAAGAATTCGAAAGACCTTGTGCACCAATATAAACGCCATTTATACTTGTATTTACATAAGCATTACCATTATATAAACCAATACCACCAATATTTGTGTTTCCATTATAATAAAATATTGCATTTGTAGTTAATGAATTTCCAAGAAAAATACCCATTTTATTTGTAGACGTTGCCGAGTTTCCTTTAAAAAAAGCAATCGGATTTGCATCTACGTTCGAGCTTGCAACTTGCATTGTTCCACTTACATCTAATCTATATCCTGGGGTTGTGATCCCAATACCTACATTCCCCCAAACAATTGCATTTCCATTTAAATAGGTTGCTCCATCCACTTGAAGATCATACGTCGCGCTACTTGGTGGTTTAGTATATGAACCAATATACACTCCACTGGTATCAAATGTTATTTGATTTGAACTTGCTCCATTTAATCCAATTGCACCCCAAATATTACCTGTATTATAAGTCCAATTTATATTTGTTGTAGGGTTACTAATACTTAATGACGAACCTACTTGTAAAGTATAAGATGGACCTGTAACAATTGCGGAAGAATTATAAAATGATGATTGAGATGTAGTAGATGAAGCCGTTACTGACCCACACGTTAAATTACCAGTACCAGCATTGATTAAATTATTCCCTGTAGTAATGCTGGTAGAAATAATATTACCACATGTTAAATTTCCTGAAAACGTTCCAAATCCACCAGTTAAATTACCAGTACCAGCATTTATGGCAGTATTTCCTGTATTAATTCCACCAGTTGCATATAATACATTTGCTACTTCAACATTATCCCAAAAATAATGCGTTCCAATATTAGGCATTTCATATTGAACGTAATTAGAAGTTGCTACATCTGCTTTATAACCTGGTTTAATTGATAAAAAATTCGATACATTTGCAATAATACTAACATTTCCTTGAACCGTTAATATATTTCCAGCAGTTGGAGGATTCGTGCCACCTAATGCCAAATTGCCATTATAATAAATACCATTTGGATTACCTGTCATAGGAACAAACGGAGAAGGACCTGTATTTCCCGTATTTCCAGTAGGTCCTATTGTTCCTGCAATTCCTGTATTACCTGTTTGTCCAATAGGTCCAGTATTTCCTGTAGTACCAGTAGGTCCTATTGTTCCTGCAATTCCAGTAGGACCAGTAATACCTGTATTACCAGTAGGACCAATAGGACCTGTAGTACCAGTAGGACCAGTAGTACCAGTAGTACCAGTAGGACCAGTAATACCTGTAATACCAGTAGGACCAGTAATACCAGTAATACCAGTAGTACCAGTAGGACCAGTAGGACCAATAGGACCAGTAGGACCAGTAGTACCTGTAGTACCAGTAATACCTGTATAACCTGTAGTTCCAATAACACCCGCAATACCAGTAGGACCCGTAATACCTGTAGTACCCGTATTTCCAATAACACCCGCAATACCAGTAGGACCCGTAATACCTGTAGTACCCGTATTTCCAATAACACCCGCAATTCCAGTAGGACCTGTAATACCTGTAGTACCCGTATTTCCAATAACACCCGCAATTCCAGTAGGACCTGTATAACCAGTAATACCAGTAGTACCAGTAATACCTGTAGTACCAGTAGGACCAGTAGGACCAGTAGGACCAGTAGCACCAGTAATACCAGTAGTACCAGTAATACCTGTAGTACCAGTAGGACCAGTAGGACCAGTAGCACCAGTAGTACCAGTAGTACCAGTAATACCTGTAGTACCAGTAGGACCAGTAGGACCAGTATTTCCAATAACACCCGCAATTCCAGTAGGACCTGTATTTCCAATAACACCCGCAATACCAGTAGGGCCCGTATAACCAGTATCTCCAGTATTTCCAATAACACCCGCAATACCAGTAGGACCCGTATAACCAGTATCTCCAGTAGTTCCAATAACACCAGCAATACCAGTAGGACCAGTAGTACCAGCAATACCAGTAGGACCAGTAGTACCAGCAATACCAGCAATACCAGTAGGACCAGTAGTACCAGTAGGACCAGTAGGACCAGTAATACCTGTATGACCACTACAACCCGTATTACCAGTAACACCCGTAGGACCACTACAACCCGTATTACCAGTAACTCCAGCATTACCGGTGGGACCAGTAGAACCCAAACCTGTAGGACCAGTATTTCCCGTGAGTCCAGTAACGCCCGTAGGACCCATCGAACCAGTAAACCCTGTAGGACCCGCTTGCACAAATGATGTATGTATATGTGAATATGTATTCGATGATTGAAAATAAACAAATGCTTGATGCGGATTACTATTTCGATTTCTGGAAGTAACTACCACTTCTAATAAATCGTACGCACTTATATCTATGACTTGTTCAATATACATGGATAATGTAATTTTCTGTGAAGTGACACTGTCATACAAATAACCAATATCCGAACCATTGGCTACTAAATTTGTATATTGTAAAGTGTTTGCATTTCGACCCAATAAAAAGAAACGTAAACCTATATTGTCCTTGTCATTATCTTTATCTGCTTTTGCATATATATTCATATCCCATACACCAGGTGGAATATAATTTGGATATCCAAACAATTGATTCTTATAAATTCCAAATTGAGATAATATCATATCAGTCGTATTGCTATTAGTAGTTGTAAATACAATTGTTTTTTGAGGCAAGATTAGGTCTGGAACCAATGTTAATAAACTGGTCGTATTTTGAGAAGGATCAATCAAACTGAGTGAACTAAACTGTTGAGGATACGCGATTACATTCATACTTGCATCCGAAAGTAGATTTATGGTTGGAGATAAAGAATTCGAATACGTCATGTATAATGTCAATCCACCGGCAGAAGTACCTGCCACACCATCATTACCCGTACACCCAGTAACACCAATCGGACCTATAGGACCCGTTGTTCCAGTCGAACCAATACCTGTAGGACCCGTTATTCCAGTAGACCCCGTAGACCCTGTAATTCCAGTAACACCTGTATCTCCAGTTATTCCAGTAGACCCCGTAGATCCAGTAATTCCAGTAACACCTGTATCTCCAGTTATTCCAGTAGACCCCGTAGTTCCAGTAACACCTGTAGATCCAGTAATACCAGTATTACCAGTTGTTCCAGTAACACCTGTAGGACCTGTAGATCCAGTAATACCGGTAGGACCCGTTGTTCCAGTAATACCAGTATTACCCGTAGACCCAGTAATACCTGTTATTCCAGTGCAACCAGTAACACCTGTATTACCCGTAGACCCAGTAATACCTGTTGTTCCAGTGCAACCAGTATCACCTGTATTACCCGTAGACCCAGTAACACCTGTTGTTCCAGTGCAACCAGTATTACCTGTAGGACCAGTATTACCTGTGTTTCCTGTTACACCAGTATTTCCGGTAACACCTGTATTTCCTGTTATACCAGTATTACCAGTTACACCAGTAACACCTGTAGTACCAGTATTACCTGTTACACCAGTATTACCAGTTAGACCAGTAGTACCTGTTATACCAGTAGTACCTGTTATACCAGTATTACCTGTTACACCAGTAACACCGGTATCTCCAGTAATACCAGTAGTACCTGTAGGTCCTATATTACCAGTTGTTCCTGTAACACCAGTATTACCGGTTGTTCCAGTGCAACCAGTATTCCCTGTAACACCAGTATTACCGGTTGTTCCAGTGCAACCAGTATTCCCTGTTACACCAGTATTACCTGTAGTACCAGTTTGTCCAGTAATACCAGTATTACCTGTAGGACCAGTATTACCAGTTAGACCAGTAACACCAGTATCTCCAGTAATACCCGTAGTACCTGTAGGACCAGTATTTCCTGTAACACCAGTATTACCTGTAGGACCAGTATTACCAGTTATACCTGTATTACCTGTGTTTCCTGTATTTCCGGTTACACCTGTATCTCCAGTAATACCAGTAGGACCCGTACATCCAGTAACACCAGTATCTCCAGTAATACCATTAGGACCAGTAGGTCCAGTTAGCCCAGTAACACCTGTAAAACCAGTAACACCAGTAGGACCCGTAGTACCAGTTTGTCCTGTAGGTCCTATGCTTCCAGTAGTACCAGTAGTACCAGTAACACCTGTATTACCAGTATATCCTGTAGGTCCTATGCTTCCAGTAGTACCAGTATTACCAGTTACACCAGTATTACCAGTTACACCAGTATTACCAGTTACACCAGTTGGTCCTGTTGGTCCTATACTACCAGTTGTACCAGTATTTCCGGTTACACCAGTTGTACCCGTATCTCCAGTAGGGCCAATTGTTCCGGTAGTGCCAGTAATACCAGTTGTACCAGTAAAACCAGTATTACCAGTTGTACCAGTATAACCAGTTACACCAGTATTTCCGGTAGTTCCAGTATAACCAGTAGGTCCTATATTACCTGTACATCCTGTTGTTCCTGTAAAACCGGTTGTTCCGGTATTACCTGTTGTTCCGGTTTGTCCAGTTTGTCCAGTAGGTCCTATATTACCGGTTGTTCCTGTAGTACCAGTTTGTCCTGTATGTCCTATATTACCAGTTGTTCCAGTAGTACCAGTAGGTCCTATATTACCAGTTGTTCCAGTATAACCGGTTGTTCCAGTAGTACCAGTTGTACCTGTAAGACCAGTAGTACCAGTTGTACCCGTATCTCCAGTTGTTCCAGTTGTACCAGTTGTACCCGTATCTCCAGTTGTTCCTGTATAACCAGTTGTTCCAGTATTACCAGTTGTTCCAGTATAACCGGTTGTTCCTGTAGTACCAGTATTTCCTGTAGTACCAGTATTTCCAGTTGTTCCAGTTGTTCCAGT
>Ga0164295_10004803_pt1 | contig 10733 bp, 6 predicted proteins | sample GEODES006metaG_FD_111798 | JGI IMG/M metagenome (GOLD analysis project Ga0164295, IMG submission 111798) | Oligotrophic lake water microbial communities from Sparkling Lake, Wisconsin, USA - GEODES006 metaG | ecosystem: Environmental > Aquatic > Freshwater > Lake | place: USA: Sparkling Lake...
CGCCGCGTCGGCGCCGGCCGTGGTCGCGCGGGGAGATCAAAGCTCAAACGAATGTCGAATCCGCGTACCATGTCTCGTGCGTCGGTATGCCCCGTACATACTCGCTCAACCGAACAACGAACCGATACGCTGCTCCGCGTACACGCGCCGGTAAAAAGCAAAACTTCGAGGTACGATCGCGCGCGGCCGGTGCCATTCTTACCATTTTACGCGTACTTCATTTTCGTCCGGACCGGAGGACCGACACCGAGTTTGCGGTTTGTTTGCATGCGCTCGCCAGTCGCGGCGCTTGTCCGTGGTTGTCCACAGCAGATCCGCGGGTTTCCCGCGGGTACGCCCAGCGCCCACGCCGCCGCCCACACTGTCCTTACAGCCACACCACCTATGTCCCGTTCCTGCGAACGACGCCCAGCCCGATGCGCGATGCTTTCCAGGATACCGCGTCAAAGATCGCTCTCAGAGCGAATCACTCAACTTCTCGGCACTGTCCCCTACCTGTCCGCGGAGGCTTCACCACTTCATGAGCGTCAACACATGCGCCGCCGGCGCTCTCGCATCCGAGCATTGCCCCCACACCCCGACGTGAGCTCAAGGGATCGAGTCTTTCACTCCGCAGATGGCGCCCGAGCTCAGTCCAAGTCCAACTTTGCGGATTTCGTCCAATCAGTCCAACTTTGCGGATTTCGCGCCTGGGGCTACCTCACGCCGAGGTCGGCCGCGCCAGAGGAGCCGAATGGGTGATCCCTCAAAGCTGAGAGCCTTGCGGAAATGGCTCTCGAGGTAGCGACGGTATGTGCCCGTGAAGAGCTCAGGATCGTTGCAGAAGATGGCGATCGTGGGTGGCTGCTTGGCCACCTGGGCACAGTAGTAGATGTTGCCCTGCCGGCCAGTCGAGGTGGCGGGCGGCTTCTGCCAGCGCACCCCATCCTCTAGGATTTCGTTCATCACGGCGGTGCTCACGCGCCGACGGTGCTGTGCGGCGGCCTCGCGGCAGGCATCGAAGACATCGCTCGTGCGCAGTCCCGTCTTGGCGGACACATAGAGCGACTTGGCCCACGCGATCTGTGGCAGCCGTTTCTGCAGGTACTTTTTGGACGTGCGGTACAGCGCGTCATCCTTATTTGGGACGAGGTCCCACTTGTTGATGAGGACGACACACGCGCGCCCCGACTCGACGATAAAGCGCGCGAGTCGGCTCTCCTGCTCCGAGACGCCCTCCGTCGCGTCGATGACGAGCAAGCACACGTCCGAGCGCTTACCAGCCTTGAGCGAGCGGCGCACCATGAGCTCCTCGATGCCTTTGCGCACCTTGGCGGCACGACGCACCCCCGCCGTGTCGACAAACGTGAACTTGGTGCCGTGGTTGTACACGGTCTGGTCGATGGCGTCACGCGTGGTGCCGGCCTCGTCAGACACAATGGAGCGCTCTGTGCCAGTCAGCTTGTTAAGCAAGGAGGACTTGCCCACATTGGGGCGCCCGAGCAACGCAACGCGCAGCTCGTCCGTAGCGTCGTCGTACCTGAGCGCCCAGAAGAGGAGGCGCTCAGCATGCAATGAGGGTGGCAATCATGAGCGCCCAGAAGAGAAGGCGCTCGACCAGCATGCAATGAGGGTGGCAATCAGCATGCGATGAGCTCAGAGAACTTCACACAGAGGCATTCACACCGAGGCAGCCCCGATGGCCATCAACGGCCCATGAGCAGGCGCAGCACGCACCCCTCTCCCTCCTCGGGCGGCGGCGGCAGCGGCTTGATGAGCTCATCCATCACGTCGCCCATTCCTGTGCCGTGCAGACCAGACACAGGGAACGGGTTGCCCAGACCAAGAGACCAAAAGTCGGCCGCCTGCATGGCGCCGTCGACGGTCGATTCGCACTTATTGACCGCGAGGACCACCGGCACCTTCTGACGGCGCAAAAAGGCGGAGATCTGCTCGTCCAGCACGGTCTTGCCCGTCTGCCCGTCGACGACGAGGAGCACCGAGGACGCCTCGGCGATGCCGAGCATGGCCTGCTGTCGGATCTGCGGTAGGAAGACCTCGCCCTCCTTGTCGTCAAAGACGATGCCGCCCGTGTCCACCACCGTGAACTCGTGCCCGCCCCAGAAGCCCTCGCCGTACGTGCGGTCGCGCGTCACGCCCGCCTCGTTGAATACGAGGCCGCCCTCGTGGAAATTTTGGGTAAGGCGGTTGGCGATGGTCGACTTGCCCACGTTGGGCCGACCAACCACGGCGATCATTGCCTTCTTGCGCCGGCTCTTGCGGCGTGTAGAGGCTGGCTCCTCTGCCGCTTCGGCATGCGCCGCAGAGGCGTCCGCCTCCGCTGCCGGCTCCTCGAACAGCGAGGCAAGCTCGTCAAACGCCTCGGCCGGCTCGGGCGAGGGGGCGAGGGCCATGGGCATGCTGCACCGCGGCACCAATGGGGCCTTCGGCGGGAGCAGCCCGGTCAGCGAGGTGCACGACGCGAGGACGAGGAGTCCTCGCAGATTGAATGCCGCCATCAGTCGAGCTACAGCCTCCTCGTGGGGTCTCGACCTGAAACTTGCCTGAAAAAGACCGAAGAGATGGGAAAACGGCGAGGTCACTGGACAGTAGGAGATGCACTGTAGACGACTCTAGTCTAGACGACTCTCCCCCGCCGGTGCGCACGCCGCCGTGGAGCTTGGTCACCATATGTAGCGCCTGCCGCTCGCAGCCGAGAGCTGACCTGGCGTTATGTTGCAGCTCGTACGCACGCCGTCGCGCGGTCACTCAACATGCACATGCCGCTCGCCCCGTCAGCCTCCGCTCGCCCCCGCCGCTACCCACGAAGACTCGTCGAGTACCTGCCGCGCCGTGAGCCGCCGCTGCGGCTGCGCGTCGAGCAAGCCCTTGATGAGCTCGCGCGCGTCGGCCGGCACGCGCTTGTCAATAGGCGCGTGCTTGGCGCGGCGGATCAGGTTTTCAAGCTCAAACCGCTCCTCCGCGGCGAACGCCGGCCGACGATGGAGCATCTCGAAGACGACGCATCCGAGTGCCCACATGTCGACGGGCTTGCCCAAGTAGCCGTTGGCCTGTGTCTGCGCCGGAGAGGCGATCTCGGCCGCCGCATACATCGGCGTCCCAAACCATTCGGTGAGCCGTTCCTCGGCGCCGTGATGGGCGCATACGCAAGCAAACCCAAAGTCGCAGAGCTTGAGCTGGATGGTCTCTGCTGTAACTGCTGTGCCGCCGCCGCCGCCGCCGCCGCCGCTGCCACTCGCGCTCAGTAAAATGTTCGCGGGCTTGATATCGCGGTGGCAAATGTCAAGGGAATGCAGGTGGGCGAGAGCGGACCCGAGTTGGCGTGTTGCAATGGCCACGACGCCCATCGGCATCCCCGGCAGCTCAGTCTCGGCGACCGCAGCTCCTGTGGCAATGGCTCTCGTTAGGGCCAAGGCCATCGCGCGCGCATTCTCCGACCCCTTCTTGAGCGATTGAAGGTGCTTCGCGAGCGAGCCTCCAGCGGAGTATTCGAGCACCGCGTGCTGGTGCTGCGCGTGCACGTCGCCCAGCTCTGCGAGCATGTTCGCAATATGCGGATGGCCGGACGGGTACGGGTCGCACGCCGCCTTTCGCAGCAGTCGCAGCACGCCCAGCTCTCGGTCGCGCGCCTCGCCAACTTCAGGGATGCTGCTGCACTTGAACATGTCGAAGCTCTTCACTGCCACAAGCTCGCCACGCCCACGGCCACTCTCGTCACGCGCCTCAGCGCTGCCGCCGCCAGTGCTGTCTGCGGATGGTATTGGAATGGCCCTACGGCGACACCGCAGGATGGTTGAGAAGGCCCCAGCAGCGATGGGACCTAACACCTCGTAGCCCGCGGCAGCGAGCGACCTTGAAGGGTCGGAGGCCGCACGGCTGCCCTGCTGCAAGGCAACCTTGGCCTTCATGTGCCCCCGAAGCTTCGCCTTGGCCTTGGCCGCCACCGCACGCCGAGCGTGGTTGCTGCTGCCGAAAGTGCTGTCGCGACACTCACGCGACGGCGTGCTGGACTGCGGCGCGCAAGGCTTCCTGTTCGACGGCTGAAGCGACTTTTTGGCTGGCCGCGGTGCCGACGCCGTCGAGGCTGGAGTCGGCACACCAAGCGCCACCTCTGCGTCTCGAGCTTCGGCCGCGTCCAATCTCGCCATGAAATCATCGGAAGAGACGCCGTAATCGCTGCTGCCGCAAACACGCGAGAGGACGTCCCGCATACAGAGGCTTCGTCTTATTTTGGTTTTTGGCGCTCGCTTTCACCCTTCATAGGTTGTGCACATAGGTTGGGTCTGCACACAAGTCCGAGCGCGGCCCTCAAGTGTATAGGTTCGCAGCGTGGCCCTAGTTTCCGGATTGGTAGTCGCTCTTCAGGACACGAAGGCTTCCTTCCCCTACATCGACCTGGTCCGGTTCCTCCCGGCAAGGGCCTCTGCCTCCCGGGCACCTTGCCCGGGCGTACTGTATCGGTACTTTACAAGTTCTTTCCAAGCTCATCGACGTGGTAGACGGTGGACAGTCCCGATCTCACAAATCTTCTGTCAGGCAGATGTTCGAGAATACACAAGACAAGACGCTCGTCGCAGAACACAAATGGTTTCACAACTTTATGTTTGCGAAACGAAGCACTTTCGCACTTTCGCCGCGGAAGGCGAACAATCGAAAGCTTCCCGAACGCGCCGGGGGAAGATCCCGGCTCGAAAGTCGTTCGCGTCGGGCGAGCGGAAGGGGTGAGGCCGCACACCATGAGCCGGAGCCCTAAGATCGCAATCCTGAGCTCCGATGGTGGTCTGAATGATGATGCTTCGGCTGAGCAAGGATCATCACTGAAAACCAAAGGTATCTCGCGCCAAGACACCCAAGGTGAGCTGCACGAAAAAGCCAAAGGCGCCAACGGCTCTCCCAATGATATGAATGATGTGGTCGAGGCGGCAGTTGCAGCATCAGCGCTTGCATGGAAGAACGACAAGAGAGCAACGGCGGCATTGGAAGCTATGCTGAATACCTCAGCTACAGCTCAAAGAGCGGTCACCAAGGTGGCAGAGCTGGTAGCAGAGAAATCACTTGGTGAGGTATTCGACGAAGAGACTGCCGAGCAAGCAAAGCGGATGGCGATGCATGCAATTGAGATGGTGGAGAAGGCTTGCGCCGAGGCCGAGGAAGCGCATATCCTCGCGGAAGATTCCAGCACGGAGGCGCAGCTGGCATGGAATAAGGCCGTGAGCGCAAACAAGATCCGCGCCGAATATGAAGCAGCTGCGGCACGGGCACGGGCAGACGCCACGCGCACCATGGAGGAGGCGTCTACAAAGGCGGAGGAGGACGCAGCGCTGCGACCCTCATCCGAGGCAAATGCGAAAGCATTCCTTGCAAAGGCCGCCTTTGCGCGCGTGACCGCCGCAAAGGCCCTCTCCGAGACTGCTGCAAAGTCCCGAATAGATGCTACGCTGAGCATGATGCAGGCTGCTACCGACGCCGGCGCCCTGGCCGCGGCACAGTCTGCGGCGCGCAAAGCGGTCGAGGTCGTCATCACGTGCTGGGAGCTAGTGGCCAAGCTGAACGCGGGCAAGGCGATCGCACGAGCAGCCGCGGCAGCGAGGGACGCATCTATGCTTGCGAACAAAGTCCTCGAAGAGGCCGAGGCGGACACTGTGAAGGCTCGGCAGGCTGCCTTGGACGCTGCCGCTCGGGTGGTGGCGGCCAAGTCCAAGGCTGCCAGGATGACCACTGGCAGACGCACCGCGGAGGACGCGGCTGAAAAGGCGGCGGCAGTTCGTCTTTCCAGACCTGGCGTCGAGGCAGTGAAGCAGGAGGCCGATGCAGCCGTGGCGACACTTGCAGCAGAGGAGGCGGCGGCCAAGGAGGTGGAAGCGGAATCCATAATGGAGCTCAAAGCTGCAGCAAGTTCACGAAAGGTGGCACAGCAGGCCAAGAGCGTGTGGGAACAAGCTGCTCGCGTGGCGCAGGAGACCTTTGACAAGAAGCTCGAGCTGGAGCGCGATAAGGCGGCCCGGGTCGAGCTCATGAAAGCCACGGAGGTCTTGGCTGCCGAGAAGAACCTCGTACTCGCCGAGCTCGATGCGAAGGCTGAAGTTGCTCGCAAAGCGGCCCGGGGAGGTGCGAAATCCGGCAAGGCGATCGCTGAACGCACGGAGTACGAGAGTCGAAAGGCTGACTTTACGGCCAACAAGGCTCGAGAAATCGCCACGGTGGTCAACAATGAGGTACAGGCGCACCAAGCTGCAATCAACTCGTTCGATGAGAAGATTGCCGATGTGATGGTTGAGTACGCCGCACTTACGGCGAACACGGACTCGCTCCTGCTGGAGGCGAATCGGTTGGACGCTGATGCGTGCGAGCTTGAGGCGATCGCCGACAGGGCGAACCAGGCCGCAAAGAGGGCGCGTCAGAAGGCACGCGACGCGCATGAGCGAAAGGAGATGTTGGCGAGGAGTGTGGTGGAGGAGTACGATGCAATGATTCAAGACCAGAAGGATGCCGTAGATCTCGCAGCTGCGATCCGGGAAGCGCAGAGCCTGGAGCAGGCCGCCATGGAGGAGTTGCACAAGGAGGAAAAGATGGCCCACAGCTTGAGCGAAACGTATCAGGAGCTGGAGCAGCTACGGAAGGCTGCGGATCTCGATGCCAGGCAGAAGGCTCCTCTGGCGCTCAATGCCGCCGCGGACGAAAAGGGCGAGGGTCGGATGAAGCTTGAAGCGGTCAAGTCGGCGAATACTGCTGGTCAGAAGGCGATGACGGCGGTCGCGCTCTCGTCCAGAGCAGCAGTCAAAGCCGAGGCATCGACTGCGCAGGCAATGGAGGCACATCAGACGGCCTCAGCACATGCAGCGCTCGCACGCACCAAGGACGATCGAAATGCAACGAGAGCTTCGCCGACCGAAGCGAAGTGGTGCCGACTCTCGGGCGACGGACTTCGAAGAGGCACTCTCGGCACTCCGACGCAATTCACGATTGAAGCTTTCGATGAGACTGGCAGCCAGCAGCCGGATGGCGGCGACACCTTCCTGGTATGCATCCGCTGCACGTCCCAGGGCACTCGCATCCATGCAAGGATCACGGACAATGGCGATGGCACCTACACGGTGCGCTTCAAGCCCATCACGTGGGGCGCTTGCACGGTGAGTGTCTCGCTGCTCAAGAGCCACGGCATCTTCGGGGAGCCGCTTCCCGGCAGCCCTTTCCAGTGCTACATCTCGGGCGTGACGCCGTCGGCTTCACAATGCTCGGTAAAGCCCCCCATGGCGCCAGCAATTGCGTGCGTCCCGACGCACTTTTACGTCAGCTTTCGAGACGAGCGCGGTGAGCTCGCCCATGCCACAAAGTCAGAGCTGGAGGTCTGCGTGCAGCACGAGGAAGTGTACAACGAATGTGGCCTTCCCCTGGCCTGGCGTCCCTCGCCACGTTCCATGTGGATTCCTCCTCACGTGGAAGGGCTCTCCCCTCGTCTGGACGCGCTCTCCAAGATTCAGGAGGAGACTCAAGAGGGAGCCGTCGGGACTCTCACGGCTCGCTCGGCTTCGTCGCAAGGATACGGTGCGCCGCGGGTCAACACGTCGCCCCGAAAAGATATTGAACTATGGTCGCGACGAGTTGCACTTGATTCTGAGAGGGAGCGCGCACGCGCTCGAGAACGAGACGAACTTTACGAGCAGGCATCTGGTGGCCGCAACTTATCACCGTTGCGGGCGCGAGCGCTTGTCAAGCTGCCTTCGCTTCATCTTCAAGATCTCGGCATGGATCCTGAACACATCGGTTTTGCATATGGCGGCATCGAGGGCGGCGAGCGCCATCAGCAGCTTCAAGAGGAGTACAAGGTCGCCTTCTCGGTAGCTGCAGCTGGCGAATACGTCCTCCATGTGCGCCTCCGCCAGAACAATTGCAAGCCGGGCGACGGCACGATCCCAGGCTCGCCGCTCTTCTTCACGGTCGAGCCTGGCAAACCATATGCGCTGTCCACCCAAGTGCCGGTGGCGGAGCTTCCCCTTTGCGGCCAGTACATGGAATTGAAGACGCCCAGTGCTCCGCAAGACCACGGTCCTATCTCATTTTACGAGGCCCTGGTTAAGAAGGCAGGCATCAATGCACTCAGCCGTGGCAACACGACTCTCATCAGCAGCGCTCCGTCCGTGCCCGAGCCGCCTCCTGCCCAGGCCATGAAATTGGCCTCTCAGGAGGCCTCTCAAAACTCTTTTGCTCTTGGTCGATCGTTCAAGATGTCGGGAGACGCTCTTTCTGCCAGCCGAGAAAGCTTCAAGCGCCCGGTAACCCCCACCAACGCCTCCATCGCCGAACTCCTGGCCGTCATGGCACCAGCGGTGCCAACTCTCGCCGCACCGGCAGCCACTACTGCCCCGCCTGAAGTCAAGGATTCCGAATGGAAGGGCTACGTGTGCACCTTTTGCCTGCAGACTCGCGACAAGGCCGGCAACGATTGCAAAACAGGGGGTGGCAATGTCACCTGCGGCGTTGCCAGCGCTTCAACTGACGTCGAGTCGAGCTGCATCGATTTGAGGGACGGCAAGTATCAGCTGACGTGGCGTTCGTCGATTCCACAGACAGACGTCCTCGTTTTCGTTCGCATCGATGGCATCCACATCCTTGGCTCGCCCTTAAGCTTGGACCTTGACGGTGGCCTCCAGACGATGCAGGTCGTGGAACAAAAAGCGCCCAGCCCTCGAAAGAAAAAGTCCCCGAAAAAGATTGTCAGCCCTGACGGCAAGGATGGATTCGGCAAGTCAGGCAGCCAAAAGAACGAGAGGAAGCTGTCTCCGAAGGCGTCGGCCGCGAAGCTGGCGGCCGAGAAGGCGGCGGCCGAGAAGGCAGCGGCCGAAAAGGCGGCGGCCGAGAAGGCGGCGGCCGAGAAGGCGGAGGCCGAGAGGTTGGCAGCAGAGGCAGCGGCAGCAGCGGCAGCAGCGGAGGCCGAGGCGTTGGCAGCGGAGGCGGCCGCCGCCGCGAGGGCAGCCAGAAAAGCAGCCAAGAAAGGCGCGAAGAAGTGAGAGGGCGATGTGTGTGTCGAATGACGGCCACGGCGCGCGTCCGTGCAACTCGCGCGCGGCGAGCACGCTGTGGGTTGCGGCATTACCACACAGACGTAGGACGAAACTAAATACAATCTGAATTATGTACCGTACACCGCGGGCCGTTCACCATATGTGGGTGAAGTACCGTCTGGTTCGGAACTCGCTGGTCGCTGGACGCTGCGATAATGGATAAATCGCGGGACCTGGGGGCATACGAACGGCGCGGCGATGGCTACATGGCTTACATTACAGTCCGACAACTGTCGTGCCATCGTGCCTCCCGCGTTTCCCTTTTGGATGGATTCCGCGAAGACCAAAAGTACGGAACTACGGAAGATCGATGATGATATGACCTGCCCCCCTTTTTCTTCGCTCCACTCTCTCTCTCTCCTCCACAAACCCATAGTTACTATTGTGTATCGTATATCGTATGGCTTTGGGTCGATGCATGCCATTCTTTCTGAGAAGTTCAGTTGAAGACGCGAACGTTGCCTCTCGACGGGTCGGTCAGCACTCAAGGATGGGCGGCTCTGCCACAGCGCCCGGCATTAGTAACAAGAGCCGCACTGGGAGCACGAAAGGCTCTTTCAAGCGCAACGGCGAGGTCCTGGGCTACGCGCACTTTACCCCGCCTGCCCGACCGGCCGCGTCGCGCGAGGTGATGACGAGCACTGCCAAGGCCTCTTATAAGGACCCGAATGAGAAGCAGCCGATTGTCAAATACGACCCGAACGCGCTTCGCAACCGGCTGCCCGTTGTCTTCGAAGGCGCCGCGAAACCATTTGCGCGCTTCTGCCAGGTGCGTAACAACCACACCTACGACTTCATGAACCCGGGCAACGGGGCAAAGCCACCCGGCTTCAACCCTTATAGGACGACGTCGCAGAACTTTTTCGCGTACGACACACAGATGCTCGCGGTGGGCGAGTCGAACCAGGGCATCGTCTCCGAGAAGGCAAGAAACCTTCACCGGCAGATACTTCAGTGATTGAAGTAGGGCGAGACGCGGAACCCGCGCCGGAGATAGATGAGGCGGTGTGGCAAGGCAGGCCACACACAAAGGGCTGTGTCTTTCCTTGCGATGGGAGGGACAGCACTGCGCGCTGGCGGAGCCATTGTGCGGTCTGAAGTTGCAGAGAGGCTGATGCGGGGTCGGGCTACGGGGTGGCGCTGTAGAGGCCTGAGCGCGCTGTGGTCATGCGACATGCCGCTTCCGATCGCACTGCGTGCGTGCCACTCGGTGAGAGTGTGTGTGCGAGCAGTGTTGGCGTTGGCGTGACAGTAGCGTGACAGTTTGGGACTCTCCACGTCGGTCGGGGTCTCGCGTCCGTTCGCTCATGTGCTCACGGCCGCTAGCCTCCCCAAACACGTAAGTCGTAACGGTGGTCCTGACTCCTGTCAGTGGCACACGCTGACGCTCGACACGGACTACCAAACTACGTCGAGATCGTCGTGTCCGCCGCTCTCGCTTGATTAGCGTCGCTTGGGGCATGGGCCGCGGCCGGGAGCGCAGCCGTTTCACAGTTTCACACATTCGACATTCACATTGGTCTCCCTCCTTAGTCCTTTGAGCCTGTGCGACGCTCCGACCTCCGTCGCGAGGTGCCTTGACATCCGGCTGAAGCGTGTCCACCGCATACACGTTGTCGTACTTTAACTTTTCGCGGGACGTTACTCGTTTTAACATTTACGAAGTGTTTC
>Ga0164295_10004808_pt1 | contig 10726 bp, 8 predicted proteins | sample GEODES006metaG_FD_111798 | JGI IMG/M metagenome (GOLD analysis project Ga0164295, IMG submission 111798) | Oligotrophic lake water microbial communities from Sparkling Lake, Wisconsin, USA - GEODES006 metaG | ecosystem: Environmental > Aquatic > Freshwater > Lake | place: USA: Sparkling Lake...
GCGATGACGAGAACGATTCCCGCGATTGTCCGAGAGGCGGCCAATTGGCGCCGAAGGAATGAGAAAATTGAGTACACAGGACTTCCTTTCCGCAACCTATCGTGGGGCTGGTTGGTGTGTTCGGAAATAGTTATCCACACACTCTGGTTTATTCAGCCTCGGCTTACGAACTCGTGCCACTCTCGTTGTATGACCGAAGAGTGGCTGTTGACCGTCGCTGATGCAGCCGAGGTGCTGGGAACGTCCCGCGAGCAAGTCGCAGGGTTCATTGCCCGCGACGAACTTCCCGTCGCGCCCGGACGCCGGGTTCGGATCGCTCATACCGCCGTCGTTGAATTTGTCGCCGCGATGCAGCGGGACGCGTTGATGTTGGGCAAGGAACCGGATTTTGTGCCGTCTATTGTGGGGTCAGGGCCTTTCGCCATCGTCGACGAGAATGACACCTAGTGCTGAACGAGGCACAACCGCTTCCCGGCGGAGTGAACGCACCGTCACGGCATCACGCCATACACCGGTGATGCGACCTCGGACTCCGAATCGCTCACCTACGATTGTGACTGACGACGAGCGGCGTTCGATATCCCGCAAAACTGCCCCGAGCGGGACTAACTCGTAACGATCTGGTGCAGACGAAGCACACCCGCAGTCTGATGGGGAAAACGCAGTGAGTATCGCGCCGAACGGAACAATCGCCCGTTCACCCGAGCCACAAACAAACCCATCAACCCACATCATTCCGATACGACGCACATGAATGACGCGGTCGAGTGACGTCCCCTGAACCGTGAGCCCGTCGTGTGCACGCAGCGCCAACATTGCGTCGGAGAAATACAATTCCGATTTACGATCACGTTCTCGCTCCCGCGCGACATCCCGTTCGATGTTCATTTGTTCCACATCCCACAGTGAACCCAGACCCAAGAGGTTTTCATTTCTGGACATGTGTCGAATAATAGGTAGCCCAAACCATCCTCTTCAACTTATCCACAGATTTTCACGACCTGGCTCACGCTTCCGCAAAATGCGACAAGGTTGTGGCGTTATGAGGCAACGCCTCTGTCACGAATCCACGCTCCGGAATCGAGTACAGCAATGGTTGAAACAATCTCCTCATCAGAATCACCCCGGCACAGCACATCCCGTGCTATGGAGTTCTTTGATCCACAACCGACACCGCGAGTCGAACTTCCGGATCCGCGGGAAACAATCGAACGGCTCGCGCTCATCGGTTGCGAAATCATTGCGGGGATCCGTCCAGTTGAACAGATTGGGCGGTGGGTCACGGAAGACGTTTATCGCGTCGTGGCCGAACGCTCCATCGCTGCGCGCCGAAATCGTGTTGCGCGTGCCGAAACAATCAAATCAGGGCCGCTCATTATTGTCGGGCTCACTGTCGTCACCGAACCCCGCGACGGCGCCGTCGAAGGCGTCAGTTTGGTTCGCTTCGGCCAACGAACGCGGGCCGTGTGCGTGCGCCTCGAAGGGCTCGACCACCGCTGGCGCGCAAGCGCACTCGCGTTGCTCTAGTTAGTCGAGCGACTGACCGAACGCACCCTTCGCTCCACCGCCTTGTGCGGGGGGCGGTGGGTTTCCGCGGCGAGGGCGAAGTCGCTCTTGAGGGGCGGTTGGTTGGCCGCCGGACTGATCGAGGATGACGGTTTCGCCGTCCTCGTTCGGTGCCGAATACGACAGGCCTTCCGTCGGGATTGGCGCTGGTGCGATGCCGGGTGCCTGAACCTGGGTGACGCCCCCTGCCGGAACAATCTGGACTTCGAGGTTGAAGACGAAGCCGACCGACTCTTCGCGAATCATGCCCATCATCGCCTGGAACATCGTGAATCCCTCGCGCTGGTATTCGATCAGCGGGTCGCGCTGCGCCATCGCTCGAAGACCAATTCCGTCTTTGAGATAATCCATCTCGTAGAGGTGGTCTCTCCAGCGGCGATCGATGACCGACAACACCACTCGGCGCTCGAGTTCACGGATGGCGTTTTCACCGAGTGACTCCTCACGGATTCCGTACTGAACCATCGCATCCGAAATGAGCTCACGCGTGACGTCAGCGGCCGTAATTTTCGCACCGTATTCGGCAAGGACCTCGTGCACCGAAATCGTCACAGGGAAAATCTGACGAACATCCACCCAGAGCTGTTCCAGGTCCCATTCATCCGAGTTACGGGCGTTACCCGTGTGCTGGTTGACAACCTCGGTGACGCTTCGTTCGATGAACGATGTCACTTTGTCCTTGATGGATGCACCCTCGAGAATCTGACGGCGATCACCATAGATGGCTTCACGCTGGCGGTTCAAGACGTCGTCATACTTAAGAACGTTCTTTCGGATTTCGGCGTTGCGGGCCTCGACCTGTGACTGCGCGGATTGAATCGCACGGGACACCAGTTTCGACTCGATGGCCATGTCATCATCACCCGTTCGGCTCATGATGGCCGCAGCTGCGCCCGAGTTGAACAAACGCATGAGGTCATCCTGCAGCGACAAGTAAAAGCGGCTCTCGCCCGGGTCGCCTTGGCGCCCTGAACGACCGCGAAGCTGGTTGTCAATGCGACGAGACTCGTGGCGTTCTGTGCCGAGAACGTACAGTCCACCGGCCGCGACGACCTTCTCGGCTTCGACAGAGACGTCCGCCTTCACCGCGGTGAACACCTCGTCCCATCGCGCTTCGAATTCCTCTGGATTTTCGGTCGGGTTGAGCCCCGCCTGGTGAAGTTTCGTCACCGCGATAAATTCAGCGTTTCCACCGAGCATGATGTCGGTACCGCGACCCGCCATGTTGGTGGCAACCGTCACAGCACCCAAGCGCCCGGCCTCTGCGACAATTGCCGCTTCGCGCGCATGGTTCTTCGCGTTGAGCACCTCGTGCTTAATCCCGCGCTTTGCCAGCAGTTTCGACAGGTTTTCGCTCTTCTCGACCGACACGGTTCCTACAAGGACCGGCTGACCCTTCGCGTGACGCTTGGCGATGTCCTCGACAACCTGGCGGTACTTCGCGGCCTCAGAGGCATAAATCAAGTCAGACTTGTCGAGTCGAATCATCGGGCGGTTAGTCGGAATCGCCACGACACCCAGTTTGTAGGTCGACGCAAATTCGGCGGCTTCGGTTTCGGCGGTTCCCGTCATTCCCGAAAGTTTTTCGTAGAGACGGAAATAGTTCTGCAACGTCACCGTCGCCAGCGTCTGGTTTTCGGCCTTGACCTCGACACCCTCTTTAGCCTCGATGGCTTGGTGAACACCTTCGTTGTATCGCCGACCCGACAGGATTCGCCCGGTGTGTTCGTCGACGATGGCAACTTCGCCATTCATGACGACGTAGTCCTTGTCTCGGCGGAACAGCTCTTTCGCCTTGATCGAATTGTTCAGGAACGAAATGAGCGGGGTGTTGGCTGATTCGTACAGATTGTCAATTCCGAGATAATCCTCTACCTTGGAGATTCCGTCCTCCAGAACGCCTATGGTTCGCTTTTTCTCGTCGAATTCATAGTCGACATCTCGAACTAGTTTCTCGGCAATTTTTGCAAATTCACCGAACCACCGGTTCGCCTCGTCGGATCCAGGACCGGAAATGATGAGTGGGGTGCGTGCCTCGTCAATGAGGATTGAGTCGACCTCGTCAACGATGGTGTAGAAGTGTCCGCGCTGAACCATGTCCGGGCGTTGCCACGCCATGTTGTCACGCAAGTAATCAAAACCAAATTCGTTGTTCGTGCCGTATGTGATGTCGGCGTTGTATTGCTGTCGCCTCACCTCGGGCGATTGATTGGCGAGGATACAACCGACCGACATCCCCAGCATGCGGAAAATTCGACCCATGAGCTCCGACTGGTAGGCCGCCAGGTAATCGTTCGTTGTAATGATGTGAACCCCGCGCGATGGGATTGCGTTGAGGAAGGCGGATAGGGTGGCCACGAGCGTTTTCCCCTCACCCGTCTTCATTTCAGAAATATTGCCAAGGTGAAGGGCGGCTCCACCCATTATTTGAACGTCGTAGTGGCGGAAACCAAGGGTACGTTTCGATGCCTCGCGCACGGCGGCAAACGCCTCCGGCAGTAGGTCATCGAGTGACTCTCCGGACGAATAGCGCTCTCGGAACTGGACGGTTTCATCACGCAATTCCTCGTTGGTTAGCTTTGCGAAGACATCCTCAAGTGAGTTGACGACGTCTGCGTAGTGCTTGAGTTTGCGAAGGGTTGCACCCTCGCCAACGCGCAGGACTTTTTCCAGAAGATTTGCCACTCGGCACTCCGTTTCATGAGTCAATACGGCATTTGTGATTCCGTATCGGCGTACTTTCTATTCTACGATGAAACGTTTTGGCCCACCACGCAGTCAGAACACGCAAACCGACACGCTACGCGATGAATGGTGCGGTGGCCCGTTGCTCAGCAATCGCAACGACGAGCACTCCCACCACACGCAGTCCCACCCTGACGCACGCGTCGGTCGCGGCATCAATCGATGCACCCGTTGTCATCACGTCATCGACGATGACAACACGAGACCCAATCGGAGGTCGCCGTGAACCGACATGGATGTTGCGGCGGCGGCGCTCTGTCCGATGGCGGCCCCGTTGCGTCCCGAGGTCGTCCATTAGCAAACAGTTCGCAACCGTGAGTTCCGCGGCCCGCGCAATTGTCGACCCGAGTCCGTACCCGCGGGCAAGGAATCCTGGTCGCGATGACGGTACGGGGATCGCAATCACGTCCCCCCATTGCAGCGCCGCGTTGCGAAGCGCACCACCGAGACGCCGAATCACTGCGTGGGCACTGCGATGCTTCGCGGCCAAGATGAGGGCCCGAAGCCCCCCACGGTATGCCCCGAGCGCGACGATCGGAATACCGCGTGACGTGGTTGCGCGGTGGGGGGTTGCGGTGAAACGCCCGATACAGGTGTCACACACCATGGCGCCCCACGTGGCGCATCCGACACAACGAGAGTCAAAGAATTGTTCAATGAGATGCACGTCTCAACAGTGACGGAACCACCATGGAATGTGTCGCCTACCCCGCTAACCGGTGGATAACCCGTCCTAGTGCTGGGTTGCGAGCACGTCGGCGAAAACTCCGGTCGATTCCCATACCCCACCACGCGGTTTCCACAGTTGGCCATCTCCAGAAATGACAATCAGCCCCGCTTCGCCCCTGTTTCCTCCGGAAATCCCAGTCGGATTCGGCGGTTGGCCAATGAGTCGTGAGCCCCCACCTACCGTCGCCAACTCGGCGTGAACCACACCGTTACGTTCTCCGAGCAAAGCGACGTGTGTCGAGTCCGCCCACGCGAGGTCGACAATGGAATCAGCGGAAACGGCGAGCCGACGATAGGCGGACACATACGTCGGCCTACCGAAGTTGTCAGCCGCGATTGCGCCGACTAGAACGTATCCTTGCCCAAGGTCGTTGATCGCGATAGCCACACGAGTATCGTCACGGGACACCTCGAGCCCGACGATGCGTGCGGAACGAGACCACGGTCCGTCAATTGTGAAGTCCCGACCGGCGTTGTCTACAACAATCCGAGCGGGCGAGTCAGGATTTACCCACCACACTGATTGTGAACCGCCAATCTGGGGGTCTACCGCGGACACCTGCCTCGATAACCGGTTTACCCCGTCCTTCACTAGGTAGACCCCCGTGGGCGAAGAGATGGCCGCAGTGTTGGTCGACGCGTCAAACGAAACCGACGTCGGCTCGAGGTTCACGATGTTCGCCTCAATGGAAGAGATCGAGTTAGTCTCTGATCCGGTTGAGTAACCGAAAGAGTTGTTGTAAAGGATAAGCGGGCGATCGTCCACGCGCCAATCGGGCTCAAGCCCGGGTAGGGTCGCAAGCGACAGTATTGACTGGTTGACCGACATCTCTGTTGCGCTGACATCGGCGAATTCCGCGAGGCTCACTCTGAGCTGCGCCAGCATGTTCTGCTGATCTGTGATTGAGGCCCCACTTGCGCTACCGGAAACGTCGACGATCGTTTTTCCGTTTTCGGCATCCACCAGCACACTCACCAATTCAGAATCTTCGGGAAACGCCGTCGACGAGCTGGGCAAAAACGTTGATGGTCCCGCGATCACCGCACGAGCAACGGAGGCCACTGGGTCGCCTTCTCGCGAAAAGACTCGCACATCTGGAACAAGTGCGGTTCGATCGTAGTTGAAGAAGTAAGCGGAGTATTCGCCATAGTTCGAGGAAAATGTCGTTTCCGAGATCAGGGTGCCGTCAGGGACATTGGAAAGTCGCCACTCGCCGTTGACGCGGGAAAAAATGAAATTCCATTCAAAGTTCTTCGCTGGCTCCATGCTGATCAACACTCCGTCTTCGTCCACCACAGACACAAGCTTGGTTGCATAAGTCATCTCAGTGGCTGAGGTTACGTTGACCGAGTCATAGACCCCGCGCACCATTGTTGAGCCGGTCGGGTTCCAGACCAGGGCCACCTCATCTGTGAGGAAACTCCGTGCAATTCGAAAATTGTTTTGCGGTGCGGAACCAGCGCTGATAAAGCCATCAAGAATCTCACGCTGCGTGGCACCCTCGGCCGGTCCCGCGGGCGAAAATCCCGATTCCGTTTGTGACCCAACCGTGTTGGGGCCAGCAACAAGGACGGGTCCCATCTTGGGAATCGTCGCGCACCCGGTGAGCAAAAGTACAGCGAGAATGAGCGCAACTCTACGCATCGACTTCCTCGGCAATCGGTGGAAGTTCGAGCGGTGAAACGGGATCGACCGCGCCACCCAGTGGAATCGTCAGACGGAAGCAGGCGCCATGTTTCGGTTCAGACCAGACGTCGATGACGCCGCCGTGAAGTTTCGCGTATCCAAGCGCGATTGCGAGACCCAATCCCGTTCCCCCCGTTTGGCGTTGGCGTGACGGATCCGCCCGCCAGAACCGATCGAATACCCGCTTGACATCGTCCGGTGACATCCCGATCCCGTGGTCGCGAACCGCAAACGACACTGCCGTGGAAGTGGAATCAACCCACACCTCGATGGGTCCGCCTTCTCCGTGATCGAGCGCATTGGACAAAAAGTTTTGCAGAATCCGTCCAACCCGACGTGAATCAAGATCTACTTGTATGTGCCCGCCCGGTGCGAAGAGAGTAATCGTTGATCCTTGGGCACGAGCGAGGGGCATGAAGTCGTCAATACACGATTGGGCAAGTACCGCCGGCGAAATTGGGTCAAGTTCAAGTTCCGCTGCGCCGGCGTCAAAACGAGACATTTCAATAAGTTCCGTTAGCAGTCCCTCGAAGGTTTCAATTTGTCGATGAAGTAACTCGGCTGCACGTGCCGAATCTTTGTCAAAGGTTTCGCGCTGTTTGAACAACATGCTGCCGGCGAGTTTGATTGTTGTTAGTGGAGTCCGTAGTTCGTGCGAAACATCGGACACAAATTGTTGTTGCAGTGTTGAGAGGGTTTCTAAGCGATTGATTTGACCAGAAATCGATTCCGCCATTCGGTTGAACGATGTGGCTAACTGGGCTGAAACGTCAGTGCCATCGACTTCGATTCGCTCGTCAAGGTTACCGGCGGCAAATCGTTCCGCCGTCGCTGCGGTTGTAATGATGGGCTGGATTGAACGGGTTGTGACGAACCACACAATGAGCCCGGTAATGGCGACGAAGAATAACTCGCCGACTACGAGAGCACTTTGCACAAACGTGAGACTCGCCTCGACGTCCGCCAGGTCGTACACCAAAATAAGGTCGTGACGACCCGCGAGCGGAACGTCGATGTTGGTTCCCGTGACAATTCCCGGCGACCCACCGGGCACCTCCACCGATTGATAGTAAACATTGGTCCGATCGTCATGGATTGCCTCTCGAAGCGAGTCGCTCACGACTGTCAGAGGGAAACCAATGGACGAGGAGCTGGTCATAACCTGGTCGGTGTTTTGCCCCGGCGCGCGAAGGATGGCGAACCCGAGCAGGCCGGGTGAATTTGTTGTCGCTCGAATTGTCGCTTGTGCGTTGGAATTTGCCTCTTCGATACCGATGGAGCTCTCGGCATTCGTGACGCCGTCAAATTGTGACTGAACAATGCCCATTACGGCTTGCGTTTCAGAAACCACTTCGTTGCGACGCGACTCGAAGAGATTACTTTCGATTGTGACTGACAAGAATCCTCCGATTGCGAGGACGGCAACGAGCGAGAGCCCGACTGAGATTGCCGTCATGCGCAGGCGAAGAGACCCGACCCACGACTCCCGGATTTGTCGGACAATTTGGGCGATAGATTTCATGCGGAAATGATTTCTCCCGCGCGATAACCCACGCCGCGGACCGTGAGGACGATCTTCGGGTCATCGACGTCGCGTTCCACCTTGGAACGCAGCCGCTGCACGTGCACGTTGACGAGTCGGGTGTCCGCTTTGTACTGGTAACCCCACACCTGCTCCAAAAGTGCTTCGCGCGAGAACACTTCGGTTGGACGTGCTGCGAGCGTGTGCAGCAATTCGAATTCGAGAGGCGTGAGTGAAATAGGGACTCCGTCGCGCGAAACAGCGTGTCCGCGCAGGTCGATCACGATGTCTCCCACCCTGAGCGAACTGGACGAGGTGGAGAGTGGCCGCCGCATACACGCCTTGATGCGGGCGCTGAGGATCTGCTCGTTGAAGGGTTTTTCGACGTAATCATCCGCACCCGCTTCGAGCCCGTGGATGATGTCTTGCGGATCCGTGCGCGCGGTCAACATGATGATAGGAGTTCCCGCGTGCTCGCGAATCGATTGACAGACTGCGATCCCATCGACCCCGGGCAGGTTGAGGTCGAGTAGAACAAGGTGCGGGTGGTACTCGGCAAAGAAATCCAACGCTTGGGGTCCACTCGTGGCAACGCGAGTGTCGTACCCTTCTGCATGCAAGAACATTTCAAGGACCTCACCGATGCTCGGGTCGTCGTCGACAATCAAGATGCGTGCGACCAAGACAACTCCTCCCTCTCGGTTATGTTCATCGTTCTAATTCTGACGAATGATTGCGAGTGCTTCGTCCCGAACTGATGTCATCAGCTCGGGTGTCCCGCCCTCGACATTGAGTCGAAGCAGTGGCTCGGTGTTGGATGGGCGAACGTTGAACCACCAAAATTTTCGCACCTCACCTGCGACGGGCGGAAGCGCCGTGTCGTCAATCGAACCGCCTGACACGGTGAGCCCGTCGAGCGTATCAACCGTTCCGCGACCGTCAAAAGCTTCCCGAATCCGGTCCAACGCGGCGGGTACATCCGTCACGGTTGAGTTGATTTCCCCGCTTTGAGCATAGGGCGAATAGCCCGCAGAAATGTCGGATAGTGGGCTTGCCTGAGATCCAAATTCGGCGAGGACGTGCATCGCGGCGAGCATCCCGTTGTCGGCTCCCCAAAAATCGCGGAAGTAATAGTGCGCGGAGTGCTCGCCACCGAACACCGCACCACTCTCACGCATGATGTCTTTGATGAGTGAGTGCCCGACGTTCGTTCTCATCGGCTTTGCGCCAGCACCGCGAATCACCTCGGGAACGATCATCGACGTGATGAGATTGTGCAACACAGTGATTGACGAATCACCCGCCGCGCGCACCCGTTCGATTTCCCGAAGTGCCACGATGGCTGCAACGGCGCTCGGCGAGACGGGGTCACCGTTTTCATCGACGACAAAGCACCTATCCGCGTCGCCATCGAACGCGAGCCCGATGTCGGCCTTGTGGGCAACAACGGCTTTCTGCAAATCAACCAGGTTAGCCGGCTCAAGCGGGTTTGCTTCGTGGTTAGGGAAGGTGCCGTCCAATTCGAAATAGAGCGGAATAATGTCGATGGGCAACTCCGGGAGACCGGCCGCTGTTCCCAAAACAGCTGGCACTGTCAACCCACCCATTCCGTTTCCGGCATCGACAACGACCTTTAGCGGTCGAATGCTCAACATGTCGACAAGTGTTCGAAGGTACGTCGCGTACTCGGCAAGGACGTCGCGGGTCGTCGATTCACCGGGTTTGGCCACGGGCGAGATTCCCGATTCGAGATACGCCGCGGCGCGATCACGAATTGCGGCAAGCCCCGTGTCAAGGCTGATTCCTTGAGCGCCTGCGCGCGAAAACTTGATGCCGTTGTATGCCGCGGGGTTGTGCGACGCCGTGAACATCGCCGCCGGCGCGTTCCATGATCCCGAGGCGAAATATGACTCGTCCGTCGAGCAGAGCCCAATATTGGTAACGTTCGCACCACGCGCCGTAGCTCCTCGAATGAACGCCGCCGCGAAACCAGGCGACGAGTCGCGCATGTCGTGGCCGACAACAACTGTCGCGCCCGCTGCACCGACCTCATCGACAAAACCTGCGGCGAGTGCTTCGACGACGTCATCCGTCAATTCGGCACCCACAAGCCCGCGCACGTCGTATGTTTTGACAAAGCGGGTCAAATCGACAGTCATTCGTTACCTTCCATCGGTCTGTTCACGATACCGCACGAGGTTCCAACGCGAGGAGGTGGCGAATAGGCTGGATGCATGTCCGGCTCACGCACAACCCGAAATCGGCACGGTCGTCAACTCCGTTCCGATGTTCGAGGCATTGCCGCCATCGGTACGGGCAGCCGAAACACCAGTTTCGCGGAAATCGCGAAGGACGTCGTCAACTACCTCTGCGACGTGCAACCAACATTGATGCACGACATCCAGGTCGAGATGACGCTGCTCCCTAGCCCCGAACGCGCCGACGGAGTTCCTCGCCGATGGACTGCACTTCGGAGC
>Ga0164295_10004810_pt1 | contig 10725 bp, 6 predicted proteins | sample GEODES006metaG_FD_111798 | JGI IMG/M metagenome (GOLD analysis project Ga0164295, IMG submission 111798) | Oligotrophic lake water microbial communities from Sparkling Lake, Wisconsin, USA - GEODES006 metaG | ecosystem: Environmental > Aquatic > Freshwater > Lake | place: USA: Sparkling Lake...
AACCCTGCATCTCTGAGCCCGCACCGCCATCGGAGCATATCCCGTCGTTGACGGTCGCGCAGGTGTTGGTGCAGCATGCGCCTGCAGGCGCAAAAGGACCCTTGGCGACGGCCAAGAGGAAGAAAAGCAGCTGTACGAGAAGGGCCGGAGCGGCCCTCCCTGCCCATTTGATGGCCATCGCTAAAGGAAACTGTAGGGCGTACCAGTTGGCGTCTCGTTATATATACAAGCTAATTTGTGCATGCATCACACAAACACACAATTTTACTCCAATGCGGCCTGTCGGCCACGCGCGTCGGACCCAAATTTCACAAGAAACACAGCCCTTTCACAGGAACAGTTTTCGATACTTCCCCGCAGGAGCTCCTCTCAGTTGTCGGCGCTTTCTCCACGCCGCGATGCCCGACTACTTATCGTACAGCGGCCACGTGTACTACTCGCAAAGCGGCCAAGAGGCAGCTGTTCTGTCGTTGCTCGAACGCAACACCAACGGGTTCTTCATTGACATAGCAGCTAACGAGCCATTCCAGAACTCAAACACGGCTCTGCTGGAGCGACATTATGGATGGCGTGGAGTTTGCATCGATGCGGCGAAGCGCTCAAGGAGACGTTTCACAGAGACAAATCGCACTTGTACCTTTATGCTCGCGCTGACTGGAGATCCCACATCCGAAACCAAGTCCCTTCTCTTCCGTGAGATCGTCCCGCCACCAAATGCGTCGCCTTCGACTGCGTGGATGCACGGCCTGTCAAGTGTCGTTTCATCTACAGCGGCACCCACTTGCTGGGGTCGACACTGTCTCACTGTTCAAGAATTCACCCGGCGCGGGGTGAAGCTGATGCACCGTTCAATGACACCGCGAAGCTTGGAAGATATTCTCGATGAGGCCAAGGCGCCCCCAACGATTGATTACATGTCGCTAGACGTGATTCCTCTTGCAGAGCTCTCGAACCAGTGCCCTTCGAGTACCGCACCCGAACGACCTAAGTTGCCCTTGCCCCTTGCCTGTGGACAGGTCGAAGGCCACGAGACGAACGTATTGCGTGGCCTCCATCGAAAAGTACGCGTGCTCACCGTCGAGCGTCCTGACGCTGCCGCACGCACCATCCTTCATCAGCGCGACATGGTGCATGCATGCGACTTTGATTTTGGTGAGGAGCTGTGGATCGAGCATAGCCAAGCTTCGTCGCTCATGCCGCGTGGAATCAATGCAACGATGCTCTGTGCAGATGGACAGAAGACGAAGAAAAAGTTGGAGCGTCAGAAGAACTGAAACGCTTTGCGAAGACAGGGATGACACGCAGATGAGCTTAAGATGAGCTTTGGGATCGGTAACATGGGTCTCATGGCCCAACTGATGCGACAGTACAATCTTCCAGGGAGGCGTGCCGGGGGGTTCTTAATTGTTGCCCTTGGCGGTACCCTCGGTGTTGGACATTGTGGTGGTGACCGTCGTCGGTGCACCTCTGTTGAGTGTTGTGTGTGCTCTGTGGTACATCATCGGTGCGTGCTGTATCCGAACGGATGCGCACGTTGGTACTTGCACGGTCCGCTCCAGTTTCGTGGAGTTCTTTAAAAAATGTACAATGAGCATCAAGCCCGGCCTAGCTAGCGAGAGGGCAGGCTGAGGCTCGCGCTCCGGCTCGGCTCGGCTCCCGTGCCACAACGCGACGCTCATAGGTAAATGGTACATAAATGTTACGTCGTCGGCGCCGCATCCTTGCATGCAGCTCGGGCGCGCAAGGCGAAGCTTTTTCACTTGTGGAGAGCGACGTAATGGTCGTCGGCGCTTTGCTCCGACTCATCTGCCGAGGGCGCTGACCGCGACTCGTCGGCACCTCGTGCTATGCTAAATCGCTTGTCAGCAATAGCTTGAATGTGCCTGTAGATGCGCTCGCCCGAGCCGAGCGCTACTACGGCGACAAGCGCCGCAAAGAGCATCAGCGCGCCAATCACGAGCAGGGGCGGCACAGCCCTCTGGGTCAAATGATCCATGTCCGGTAGCAAGGTCTGAAGCGCGAGTATGCCGGCGGCGGGCTGGTCCGCGAAGACCATGTGGCCCGAGTCCTCGATTTGCATGTACGTGAGCAGCCCGTGCCGTTGCACCTGCCCGATCTCAATGGTGCCTTCGGCTAGCAGCGGTTCGAGTGGTGCGGCACGGAAGGCGGACGCGCCTCCCCACTCCAGAGTCTCCATGACCATGCGATGACCTCCCACATAGGGTACCGCGAGGTCGTTCTTGCCGTACACAAAAGTGAGCCGGAGGCCCGCTTGGAGCGCTCGCGAGAGCGCGGCGCTGTACTCAAACTCGTCGTGCTCGTCGAATGGGAGCAGGGGGGGGTTGCCGATGCACACGTGGCAGCCGCCAGTGCAGCCCGCAAACGAGTCGGCGCCGGCCTTGCCGCACACATGGAGCGCGCGTCGGAAGGGCTCGCTGTACAACGTGCTGGCCCAGCGGCTGTAGTCGTACCCGTACGCGCCGCAGCCGTCCTGCGACTCAAGCCGGAAGTCGTACATGTTCGGCTCGTAACCCAGATGCGCCACAACGTCGGTCTTGTCAATGCTCTCCGACGTCACGCTGGGGCTGATGATGCCCTCCGCGTGGCAGAAGGTGTTCCACGAGTGGTGCGACTGCTGCACGCTCCGGTTGACGAGTGCATTGCCGAGGTAGATGGCGCGCAGCGGAAGCACGTCCTCGTGCGCCACGTCCGGCGCCGCGTTCGCGTTTAGCGTCGCGTCGACCCACGCGGGAACGTAATGGCCGCCATAGGACTCCGAGGCGAAGATGAGGGAGCGGTGCGCATGCTCAGGAAAGAGTCGGCGCCAGCGGCGCAGAAAGACGACCATATCGAGCCCCGCCTCGCGGCTCGTGGTCACGTACGGGCCCGTGCCCGTGGAGAAGCCAACGTAGCGCGGCTGATCCACGAAGAGCAGCGCGGCGTGCCTGTGCCAACCCCAATGGTTGGACGTCATCACGCGCGAGAAGCCACCATGCGCGCCAGGCTTGGCGTTGAACAGCATGATCGGGCTGAGGCCGGTCGTCGCGCCTTCCATGCTCGAGCACCCTGGCCCGCCGTTGCTCCACACCAGCAACGGTGCGTCTGCCGGTGCGGCCTTGTGCGGAGAGAAGAAGAGGAAGAAGAGGTAGTCGCGATCCGTGACGGGCACGTAGCCGCTCTCAGGTGTCGAATGTAGTGCCAGCGGCGTGCTGTTGAAGGCGTGGTGAAATTCAACCTTCTGGCGGCCCACCAGCTGCTGCTTGTCGCATGGCAGTGCAGTTGGTGGCTGGCACAAATCGCTGGCTTCCGTTGCCGTTGCCTGGCTCGCAGAGCCGTGACTCAAAGCCGAGTATCGCTGGTGCAGGCGCGCATCTGCGACCAGGAACAGCGGAAGGCCGACGAGGAGGCGCACTGTGCCGGGCATGAGTGAATTTGCCGGACGGATTTCCACCGCTTGTCGCGCTGGTGCAGAGCGGCACGGACAGGCTGAAGGAGAAAGCGGCGGGGGTACTGAACATAGAAACGCGACCAAACTTGGCTCCAAACTTGGCTCCAAAAAAGAAATGGCGGCCCTCCACGTTGTGTCTCCACGGGACCTGAGGTTGTGCGTCTTGCCGAGATGGCAATTTACGACGTGAACATGCGTTCACAGGTCGGCCCATCCAACCGCCCGGCGACTGTCCCGGGTAATGGCCACCGTCGCGGCCGAGGAAGCCATCGTGCGCGATCTCGAGCGCACTGGTCAGCTGCACGAAGACCCGCACTTCCCTCCGCCACCCGGAGAGACGTGGCTGCGGCCGACAGAGTCTACGCTCGGTGCCTCGGTGTCCCTCTTCGCGGACAGCGTGGCGCGTGAGAACGGCGCGTCGATCAGCCTCGGCTCAGCTCGGCTCGGCGACAGCTGGCTGCTTGGCGCACTCGCCACTGTCGCCAGTCGGCCTTCGCTGCTCCACCAGCTCTTCCTCTCCGTGCGCGGCTGCCACTGTGGCGTGTACACTGTGCAGCTCTTCATCGGCGACTCATGGACGCCCGTCACCGTCGACGACCGGCTGCCGTGCGACGCGTCGGGCGTCCCGCTGTACGCGCGCAGCGCCCATCCGGGCGAGCTGTGGGTCTCTCTCATGGAGAAGGCCTACGCCAAGCTGCTCGGCGGCTACGCGGCCTTGCGCATCGGTCACCTGCCGACGGCGCTGCGCGCACTCACGGGCGGTCTGCCGCTTACGGTGCCTCTTGACGTGGACTCGAGCGAGGCGTGCTCGGGCGAGCCGCTCAGCTGGGAGCGACTGAGGCGCTTCGCCGCCAACGGCGCGCCCATGAGCCTCTTGCGACGCAGCCCGTCCGCAAACGACTCCGCAGGTGGCGGCGTGGGAGGTGGCAGCGGCGGCGACGTGGACGCAGCTTCGGTTGGGACGGCTGTGAAATCGGGCATGATGCACGGCCTCGCGTACCCGGTGCTGCGCACGCGCGCCACCAACGGCAGCCGCGAAGTCCTCGTCAGCTGCCCCTGGTCGCAGCCCGAGGCACCCAGCACGTGTCAGTGGATCGCGTTCGACGAGCTCCCTGCCCTCTTCGACGTGCTCCACGTGGCGGTGGCGCCCGCGGTGGACGCGGCGGTGCTCACCGCCGACGGCGCCGACCCGACGATCTCGGGCACCAAGCTCGCCGTCTCGGGCGAGTGGCCGCGCCCTCCGAGCGCCAATCTGAACGACCTACCGGTTCCCGCCTTCGTGCTCCGTGTGGCGCACCCAATTCGGATCGCGCTCCTCCTCGAGCAGCAGCTCGCGCCGCGTGCCACGCCGCCCGGCAAGGTGGGAATCGCGCTCCTGCTCTGCACGCGCCCCACCGACGACGGCCCCCCGCCGCGCCTGATCGCCCACACGATGCCAGCGCGCTCGCACCGACGGGCAGTGCTCGACGTGCCCGCGCCGCTGCCTCCCGGCGAGTACCTCCTGTACCCGCACCGCCTCGCTCCGCCCGGCACCCAGCCGGCCGCCTTCCGCCTCGAAGCCAATGTCTTCTTCAGCAGCGAGCTCGAGGGCGAGGGCGAGGGCGTGGGCGGCGGCGGTGCGAGCGGCGACGCGAGCGCCGGCGAGGCGGGCGGCGCGGTGTCCCTCGCGGGGCTGCCGGGTGGACTGCCCAACGGAGGCGCCGACCTGCTCGACGCGCTGAGCGGAGCGCTCGGCACGGCGCGCGCCGGCCTCGCGCCGAGCGAGGAGCGGCTGCAGGACGGTCGCGCGTTGCTCTCGCAGCTCGACGAGCGGGCCCAGCGCGTCCGGCAGGAGGGGGCAGCGTGCACGCTCCAGCGCACGCTGCGCGGCCGGCAGCAGCGACAGGAGCTGGCGGAGCTCGCGGCGCTTCAAGTGGGACGAAATGAGGAGACGGCCGATGCGGCGCGGGCCGTACAGGCGGGCGTGCGCGTCAAGTTGGCGCGAAAGGAGGTGGGCAAGCGCCTCGAAGTGAAGAGCCAAGCGCTCAAGGCTAAGGAGCACGCGGAGGAGGCTGCTCAAGCGGCGATGCGCGCGATGATGCAGAGCCAGCAGGCGGCACTGGAGGCGGCGGAGAGGGCGGCGCGCGCGCACGCGGCGCAGGCGGCGCAGGCGGCCGTCACGGCGATGCTTTCACAGCTCGGCCTCGGCGGGAGCGGCGACGATGCCGTCCTCGGCAGGCTTGCGAGGCTTGAGGCGCGCCTCGAGCGCCTCGCCGAACTGGACGATGCCCATCACGGCGCCGAATTGGACGTCGGCAGCGTTGGCAGCGGCCACTCCGACGACGACACGGCCGCCGCCGCCGCCTTGGCGGCAGTTGCGGCGGCACGGAGCTCTTTCAGCTTGAAAGCGGCCACTTACGGCCTCGAGCCGGAAGCGGCCGCGGCCGCCGCCGCCGTAACGGCCGAGGCCGAGCGCGCGGAGCGCCTTCGTGAGCGCGCGCGCCAAGCGTATGGCATGCCGCCGCTTGGGGCACGCGCCGTGATGGGCATCCCTGCGCCCCCAACGCCGCGCGCGGTCTCGGCGCCGATGGCACCCCGAATGCCGAGGGCGATGCCGAGGGCGATGGAGCCGTCGTCCACGATGGCTGGCTATGCGGAGGCGGCCGCCCTCTTCATACAGAGCGAGGCGCGCGGCATGCAAGCCCGGCGCCGCATCCACAAGGCGCAGCGTGCCGCGACCATCGTCCAGTCTGCAGTCCGCGGCCACGTCACGCGCGCTGGCCTCGTCCGGCAGGTCGAGAGGGAGCAGTTGCACTCCCTCGACGAGTACGAGGACCTCACCTCACGCGCGCGTGCCCTGCTCGTGCAGTCGCCCGAGGCCGTCCAGCTGATCGCGTCGATGATCTGGCGGAACCACGTCGAGGACGCTGTCGGATCCCAACCGAGCACACGACGTAGCACACCGAACCCACGACGGAGCCAGCCTCCCCTACGTGGCCTAAGTGGCCCACCCACCACGAACAATCGTCGCCACGACGACGCGCCTGATGCCATTCACAGCCCCCACAAGCATCGTGTTCACAGCCCCCACACGGATCGTGGTTTCGCGCTCGAACGCTCGATGGACGCGGCGACGGCCGCTGCCCACGCCGCCGCTGCGGCGGCGCACGCAGCAGCAAGGGCGATGCGCATTGCGACAGAGGAGCCTGAGCGCCGTCTCGAGCGCGAGCCCCCTGGAGAGGACGAAGGCTTCGGCGCCATCCCGACAGGAGGTCCTCCGCCTGCGCCCATCACGGCGCCCATCGAGGACATCCCGCGCCCGCCCACGCGCGATTCTCGGGACGACGAGCTCGATCATCTCGCTCTCGAGGCGCAGCGGCTCGCGGATCGTCATTCGGACCTCGTGGGCGCGCTCCTCGGCGCGCATGAGCCCAGCACGGCGCTCGAGGCGGTGCCGCTCGAGGCGATCGACCCGTATGGATATGGGATGCTCGTTGATGAAGGGCGCCACGCCATCGAGCAGGCGGTCGGCGAGCTCGAATGGAAGTACGATCAGTCGATGCGCGCGCTGGCCGAGCGGTACGAGCAAGTCGACCATACCCTGGATGTGCACCGCCGCACGCTGGACGTGCGCCAGCTCGAGGCGCTCGAGCGACTCACGCAGCACCTTGAGGGCGCCCTCGCGCGCGTCTCCGAGGTCCAGGCGCGGCAGCAGCAGTCGACACCTAGGGGCAGGCCGTCGGCGGCCTGCATCGTCAGCTGAGCAATTGGCGCGACTACAGTAGCGATACAAGCGCGAGGCGGCGCCGCCGCCGCGCCGCACATAATGCCGCACCCAATCCCGCGTCCGCGCGGGCGCAGGCTCTTCCAGCGCAGTCCGAGCACGGCTCCAGGTCTCGATGCCCCAGAGCGTGCGGTGGTGACGGACCGGACGTACGCCACGCGGAGAGAGACCGCGGGACCGGGAGAGTTTTCACCGGAGGTACACCCTCCGACGCGCTTATCGTCGTCGATGACGTGAGACCACACTTTCACCTCACCTTAAGTGCATCTTGGTCTAGCATCACCTCACCGATCCGCGACGACTGCAACTCAATTTTTTGTAGAAGTATACTCCCGACGCCACACGCACGTCGATCACCGTCCCTACGTCCGGTCGCCACCGAGCACCGTACGGTTTCCGTTATCTCATGGAACAGGGAACACCAGCTGGCCTTTTAGGCGATCAGTGCAGTTTCGCCATGCGGCCACAACGCGACATTTGGCACAATCATATTCGATCCTCGCCCCACCGCGCATCAGCGCGGCGTGCGGCGAGCACGCCCGAAACGGCGGTGTTCGGCTCCTCCGTACCTCTTGCAAATGTGCGGTCGCAAAAGGGGGAGAGCTCGTGTCCACATGGAGTGACCTCTCTAACCCACCCTCTTCCGCGCCGCCATGACGGCCTTGTTGAGATCCTTTTTTGCTGGCTCGAGGACGTCCTCCACCTTGGCGTTGATGGCCTTGCGCCGCACACGCGCCGCAGCCCTGGGCTCCTCGTCGAGGTCGCCGAGATCAATCTCGTCCATCATCGCCATCAACTTGCCGACGCCGCCGGCCGCCGCCGTTGCGCGGGTCGAGATGGCGTCCACGCTGGCCATGCTGGTGGCCGCAGCGAGCTCCGTGGTGCAAGCCTTGAGCTCGGTCTCAATAGCCTGCGCCTGCGCCTCAGCCTTGCTCAGCTGGCCGAGTGGGCCGCTCTCTACGGGCGCTGCAGGCGGCGGTACCGGCGGCGTGTCGGCCGATGGGTCAGACGCCGCTGCAGCGTCATCCGTGGCGCCAGCTGCAGCGCGCTTGGCGGCATTCTCAGCCCGACGCCGAGCCTTGAGCTTGTCCACCTCGCTCATGCCCTCCGTGAACACGGGCATCATCTGCTGCTCCGCAAAGGTGAACTCGATGTGGACGCCTTCCTTGGAACCAAGGATGGTGGACGCGGCCACCGTCGGATCCTTTGCCGTATCGATGGTCACCGGGCCATCTGGGCAAGCGGCGCCTGTCACGTGAATCGAAATCAGCGACTCGAGGGAGACGGGCACGTCGGTCTTCTTGTTGTAAACTTTGATGAACGGATTGATCAGTGCCTTCTCGAGCGGCTGCGCGAGGAACTTGGCGTTCAGGGTAATGAAGACCTCGACGGATGCGCTCTTGACGCGGATCTTGAGCTCCTCCGCCGCAGGCGTGGCTGGCTCATCGGCCATAGGAGCAAAAGCGCTCTCGCGCCACAATCGTGTTTCTCAAAGCGCGCGCGAGTGTCAAACGCGAGATGCTGGCCACGTGTCGAGATCGCACTCTCCAAATTTGGAACAAACCTCACGACACGACCGATCCACGCACGCAGCATCTACGCCGTCGCCGAGAGCCGTACCACCTTGCCGGCCTGCTTCGAGCGGGCCGAGACTAAGTTGAGCCGATTCTCAAGCTCGGAGAGGAGACGCTTCTTCTCGGCGCGGAAGGTGAGGGCCAGGTCCTTGCGCGGCTGGCCCGCCTTGCGCGCGACCTTGGCGGCGTCGAGGTCCACCTTGCGCGGCCCGCCCATTGCGGCGCGCGCCATCTTGCAGTACCCCCGCAGCGCGGCCCAGACCCGTTCCTCAGTCTCAAGAGAGCCAGCAGTCGCGAGGAGCTTCAGGTCTCTCTCCAGCTCCTGCTTCGAGCCGAGCAGGACGCGCAGCGCGTGCATCATCGGCGGCGGCGCACCCGTCGGTGTGAGCTCACCCAGCAAGGCGCCCCCCAGCCCAAGCCCATCGAGGATGCGGAAGCGTGCCTGATGAGGGAGGCAATCAGAATGCACTCAGAATGCACTCAGAGATGCACACAGAAATGCGATCAGAACCCATCGAGCATGCGCAGAAGCTAACTGACAAAGGAAGCACTCAGCATGCACTCAGAGCCCCTCAGCGTGCACTCAGAGCCCCTCGAGCATGCTCGCCAGCGAGCGCGCACCTCCATGGCCGCGTCCGACACGAAGAAGCGTTCGCCTGCTGAGCAGACGAAGTCCTCGAGGCCAATCGAGAGGAAGACGTCGAAGGGGTTACCCTCCTCGACGAAGCCAAACAGCTGCAGCAGCTCGTCGTTCGACTTGTCGCCGTACGAGATGAAGGCTTGTTCGCCGCGCTGCAGCGCCGCTGTCGCCTTCATCACGAAGGCGTTGCGCTCGCCATCGTATGAGCACTGGGTCGCTGCGCGCGAGGCGTGGTTGAAGGCATCGAGCATGGGCATCATGGCCATCTCGAGCCCGTCGCCCAGCGGCGGCGGCGGCGGCGGCGGCGGCGGCTCCAAAAACATCTTCCCAACCACGGGCAGCCCGCCAAACCACATTCGTGCTGCAACCTGTGAAGGTGAGGGCGGCGGCGGAGGCGGCGGCGGCCTTCGCTTCGCGAGCTCCGCTGGCGTTGCGATGGTGGAGGTGAACGCGCGGGAGAGCACGAGCTGCATCGCCCAGCGCAGCTCGTACAGCGTCACCGTCGACGCGAGCGGTCCGCCGCGCCCACCGACGAGCGCCGCGTGCAGCGCCCTCAGTTCGGACGCCTGCTCGCGAACGGCGACGACGACCGGCGGGTAGCACAGCTCGGCGAGCTCGTCATCGGTCCAGACGAGCGGCGCGTTCGCAAAGGACTCGGGGCGCGGCAGGTAGCCGAGGTAGCCCACGATGGGCGACTCCTGCCCGCGCCGCTCCTCTGCGAGGAGCCAGCAGGCGAGGCGCTCGTACCAGCGCAGTGTGACCCACAGGCTGGTTGGCACGAACGCCTCACACGGGGAGCCAGAGCCCTCGACCGCAGAAAGGTCGAGGCACGAGGTGCGTGGAACGCAGCACAGCTCCTCGCCCTCCTTTACATCCTCAAGCACGACAACGCCGCGCAGATCCTCACGGCCAATGACGGCAAGCTTTGGTGCATTGATACCGGTGGCCTCTGCCCAGTCTTCAAAGGGCGTGACCGCGCCCGAGGTTGCCGACAGCTGCATGTGCACGGCATGAATGCGCGCAGGAACTCGAGCGGCGAAGGCCAGGGTTTGAAAACAGCCCAGCAGCATCGCGCAACAATTTTGCATCTCGCTGCTAAAAATCCTCACTTTCCCTAAAATGGATAAGTTTCGAATCCTGGGTGGAGACCGGCAAAGACCGCCTACGGACCCTTAACGTACACACAAAACAGGCGCACGTCACGTCACCCGATTGGCCCTCGCGGCGGCGCTCCGGACGTGTCCGGACGCGACGGGTTGACGGTCACAGTGATCTCGGTGAGTCACCTGTGTAAACTTCC
>Ga0164295_10004812_pt1 | contig 10724 bp, 11 predicted proteins | sample GEODES006metaG_FD_111798 | JGI IMG/M metagenome (GOLD analysis project Ga0164295, IMG submission 111798) | Oligotrophic lake water microbial communities from Sparkling Lake, Wisconsin, USA - GEODES006 metaG | ecosystem: Environmental > Aquatic > Freshwater > Lake | place: USA: Sparkling Lake...
AGAAGTGTGATGACACATACGGGTGGTTCGAGCAAGGGTTCATGCATAGAGATATGCGTGAAAGAATCTGCTCCCGGGAAACCGGCGGTCTAACCAAACCGGCGTTAGCAACACGAGAGCGGTCCCTGTCGGGAAGCGGGTGGAGGGTGTAAGTGATGAATAGACTAATTGGTGAGTCATTGGCTTGCTGACCAAATTTCTGATACACTATAATTACCGCCGAGGGACGCAGAGCATCTTATAAATAAAAATACAATGCACCCATTTAAAAATTTTGCCTACGCAAAACTCAACATCGACTTTGACCCTACAGTTTTCATTGAAGAATATGACAACTGTATTTTACCAGCGGCATTACCAATAAGATCTCTCGAATCAGTCTGGCGTGGCACACGACAACTTAATCAGAGTTGGGGCATGGTAGAGCCGGACATATACGATAAAATCAGCGTAGATACAAAGTGTGGACATACAGATGGAATCTCACAATTTGACATAATTCAATTACTACAACTCCAGACTATTGACTCAGACTCCGACTTTGTAAAAAATTGGTGCATACATGGTGGATCGACCATGCGCAATCATCATTTGCATAGATTCTTTAAGTTAAAGTCTGAATTTAAGCAATTGAAAATTGTAGAATTTATTTTAAAAAATTTACCGTTTCAAAGAATCGTGAGCATACACTGTGTAAGCATGGAGCCAGGATCGTTTGCTTGTATACATCGAGACTTGAGATTTGAGTTTGACGAGAATTCACCTTTTACTACAAATCTAGGTGCCAACAATGGTGTGTACCAACAAGGACATGTAATTATTGTACTAAACCTCAGTGATGGTGGTGTTCCGCTGTGGTGGAGTTTGGATGGTGTTGACAACCAAAAAGTTTTAAAGTCTAATGATCCAGTGTACTTGTCTAGTGATTATTTTTTACACGGAGTTCCAATCTGTACCTCTAGGAGAAGACAAATTAGAATTACCGGAAAACCCAAACCTCAATTGCTCGATTTAGTTGACCACTCAACTAAAATCGAATTGCCAACCGATTATAAATTCGACTCTCCAGAAAACTGGTTTCCTGGTTGACAAACAATTTTGTTTGTTGTACAATACAAATTAATTTTATCGCGGGATGGAGAAGCGGTAACTCGTCAGGCTCATAACCTGAAGATCGGCGGTTCGATTCCGTCTCCCGCAACCAAAAACAATTGACAACAAATGATAAATAAACTATAATTGATACTATGAAAACACAACTCTGTTTATTGCAATCCAAGAATATGTTCAGTCAGACATCTGCCTGGTCACATGCCTATGGTCGCCCAACAGCAATCATTCTAGGAGACACAGGGTCTTAATGTAGTACGCAATCGTATCTAATTCAAAGACCCTGGAACTCGAAACTCCAGGGTTTTTCTTTTTAAGGAGAACTGCGATGACAACAGAAGAGTATTGGAAGTGGATTCACAATAACGTGCAATAAGCGTTATTCAAGTGCAATGGCAACGCGAGCCTGCATCACTCAAAACTGCACATGGGCGGCCTGTAGGATGAAGCACTTTTTGTAGTGTGAAAAATTACAGCGTATCAAAGCATATCAGTACCGAAAAGGTTTGTGCGGCCATGGAAGGTCGGGGTTTGTGATCTTGGTGTGCTTTGATACACACATTCGCAAGAGTGTGTAGTGGCTCGTTAGTATAGTGGCAGTGCGGAAGTCTCCAAAACTTCTAGCGGTGGTTCGATTCCATCACGAGTCGCCAGGTCATGGGCTGGTAGTTAAATGGGATAACGGTGGCTTTGCAAGCCTCAATTGGGAGTTCGATTCTCCCTCGGTCCACCAAAAAAAAATTCGGAGAGTGAGAAGCATTGGCGACTTCAGGAGACTGTAAATCTTCCACCTTACGGTATACGGGGTTCGAATCCCTGACTCTCCACCAGATAACTGTTGACACCCAGCGGTGTCGACTATATAATAGTAGAGAGGAACGTGGGCCGGATGGTAAGGCACGGGATTGCTAATCCCGCGGTGGTGACGAGCCGCTGATAGGGTTCGACTCCCTAACGTTCCGCCAAAGTTTATAGTACATTCTATTCCGCAGAACCCGAGCAAGGTGCATGGGCGGGACTGTTAATCCCTGGTTAGTTCGGTCCGATTCCGAAATGCGGAGCCAAAATTTGCCCCTATAGCTCATTCGGTAGAGCAACGGTTTTGTAAACCGTAGGTGCCGTGTTCGAATCATGGTGGGGGCACCAAGCATACATATTAATGTATAAAAGCGGGATTCGTAAAATGGTATTACCCTATCCTTCCAAGTTAGAGTCAGCGGTTCGATTCCGCTATCCCGCTCCACTCAAAGGAAAAACTTATGGACATGGATCAAGCGGCAGTATTTTTAGCCGGTAGTGTTTTGACAGCATTGGGATTTATTGTGGTAGTAATTGGTCTTGTTGTAATCAACAACATCATTGCTCGACACTGGCGACCCATTAGAATCTTTACCGAAGACAGTTGGAAAGGACTTGGTGGCAATGCAAGATTTGCCGAACCGTCGGAAGTAGAAAAGTCACAAGAACCCCCACTGGACCAGAAAAAATAACATGTGGACTTACATCATAACTTTCTTTGCAGTATTTGCCACTGATTTGATTTACGTTTATTTTGTAAAGTCAATCCAAGACAATCGTCCCATGATGGCCGCATGGTGGTCAATGGCAGTGACCTTCACAGCCAGTGTAGCAGTAATCAACTACACAGAAGACCATTGGGCCTTGATACCTGCATTAGCGGGCGCCTACTGTGGTACTTTGTTTGGCATGTGGATCAAGCGAAGAATCAACTCTCTATAGCGTAACCCGGCAGCGTCCATGGTTTGGGACCATGTGGTCTAGGTTCAAATCCTAGTAGAGAGACCAATAGCGCACTGGTGGCAGAGTGGCCCAATGCAACGGATTGCAAATCCGTAAAACCGCTGGTTCAAATCCAGCCCAGTGCTCCAATTTAGGAAGATGATGCAGTGGCGTTGGTGCCGCGACTGGCCTTGAAAACCAGGTTCTCAGAGATGGGATGGGGTTCGACTCCTCCGTCTTCCGCCAAACATGCCTCGTTCGTCTAATGGTAGGGCCGCGTCTTTACACGGCGCAGACGGCAGTTCGATTCTGTCACGAGGTACCAATCAAGCCTCTTTAGCAGATGTGGTCATAGCACCGGACTGAAAATCCGGGGAACCAGGGTCGGAACCTGGAGGAGGCACCATGAACGTAGTATCCAGCGTGAACTCTTTTGCAGGATTAATCAGCATGGTATCGAGAGTGAACTTGCGTGTGGTAGTAGAATAAAATCGTTGTTGATAATCGCCTTGTGCCTCTTGGTACAAGAATATCATAGCATCGTCAGCAGTAATCATACCGATATTTATAGCCGCGTAGCTCAGTGGTAGAGCAACCGCTTGATAAGCGGTAGGCCGTTGGATCGTTCCCAACCGTGGCTACCAACTTTTTTATAAGGAGAACTGTCATGACAAGTGACAAGATAATGGGATCGTAACTTAAAAGTAAAGTATCGGACTTTTAATCCGACTAAGAAGGGGCAGTACCTTCCGGTCTCACCATATGTAAACACACTGGAGATAAGCAGGAACTTGTGGCCACAAGGTCGCCTCGTCCAGTGTGTTTACATATGATAAGTATCTGTATGATTATTGACGCTGACGCACACTATACACCAACACCGGATATTTTCAAACAAGATCCAGTCATTGCCGATTGGGCTGATGAATATCACCGGCGCAAAGCACACTGTTACAGTGACATTCAGCAACGCCATCAAGAATTGCCGGAGTTGGGTGTGGATAAACAGTTGTTGAATCCCATGGGCATTAGCCTGGGTATTGATTATTTGCTGGCACCTAAGGTTGCGCTTCGTGTAGCCGAACGATACAATGACCACATGAAAGAAATTTGTCATGACCAACGTTACGATTGGAATCTATGGTTGCCATTACAAGACCGTGACTGTGCGTTTCAAGAACTACAGCGACATGATCCCAGTAGTTATTTTGCAATTTTTTTGAGTGATACTACTCAGTGGGGTTTCATACAGAACATGCACTGTATTTTTGACTACGCACAGCGACATCGTATACCACTGTGCTTGCATCAAACTCACATGGAAGACTATTTGCCAATAGATCAAGAATTTCATACGGCACAGTCTCAACTGGATGACATTTTCAACAAACAAGAATTTTGGAAAAAGACCTTGGCCAGTTTGTTTTGCTCGGGTGTGTTTGAAAGATATCCCGATCTGAGATTTGTAGTGGCTGAAAGAGATATTGATTGGGTACCAGACTTTTTGTCCACCTTGATCAGTGCCGGATTAGGCGACTATGACCAAGTCATGCGCACAAATTTTTGGTACACAATAGAACCTGAAATGCCGCATTTTTTAAGTATGGCACAGAATCTGGGTTACGATCGTTTGTTGTTTGCCACAGACTGGCCACATGATCGTGACATAGGCGGTAGAAATTCTCGACACGATGTCAGTACCGTGAATGCATTACCCATAGATGAATCTGCACGTCAAACAATTTTTTCAAACAACTATAACTTTTTGAGACAAAAATTATAACACATGACTAAACTTTTTTATCCTGTAAAAGTTGTTGGAGACATTAGAACAATCAATATTACCAGAGAAATGCTCTATTGGTATCCTTGGATTGATAGCATCCGACACAAAAGTGTTTATTTGGCATTAAGTATCAACTGGAAACATGACGGTAGTTACCCAGATGCTCCTCCGCCAGGTTACGAATATTATATAACCAGTGGTGACAGTTTGATGTTTGGCTGGCCTGAGCACATAATCGACAAGATCGATGGCCGAGTGATTCATCTAACTGGCGCAGTAATGCCTGATTCATTTGAAACTGATCGTATAAGATATGTGCCGTACAATGCTATTCATAAAATGATTCAAGGTATCCCCTGCTCAGATATTGATAAAAAAACACAATTCAAAGTCAGTGCTTTGACCAATAGAGTTAGTCAAAGCAAAGCCATTATTTTTGCGGCTATTATGTCTATGTTAAATGAAAAAGACCGTGTAGTATCACTAAATCATACACACAATCAGTCTAATCATGGAGTGCATAGATGGGAATTGTCTGGACATTCAGTTTGCGATCACTACACCTCTATGTTCAAACAACATTGGTTGGATAAAAAAATAAGTTTGCCAGATGATGATAATGTAGATCATTCATACAACAATTCCGCTTACAAAAATGCGGCGTTGAATTTTACTCAAGAAAGTTATCACTACAGTCTCATGAGTAACGGAACACGTAGTTACATTGAACCTGGACCGTTTGTGACAGAAAAAACTTTCAAATGTTTGTTGTCAAAAACAGCATTTGTACCAGTAGGCCAAGCATATACGTATCAGTGGCTTGAACAACTGGGTTGCCGATTTGACTACGGTGCATTAGACTTGGAGTTTGATTGTGACCCGGGTAATCTCACTAGATTAGAAAAAATTGTTGCCTTGATTGAATCTTTAGATCAGTGGTCAGCGCAGGATCTATATGAGATGACTTTAGATAGCACCTTGCACAATTATGAGTTAGTCACTTCTGATCGATTCTGGAACATCTGCGAAGAGTCAAACGCAGAAACTTACAAAATTTTAACAAAAATATAATACACGGTGCGTGTCGTCAAGTGGTCAAGACCTCGGATTGTGATTCCGATATGCGTGGGTTCGAATCCCATCATGCACCCCATGGATGAGTAGCATAATGGTAGTGCGCCTCCTTCATACGGAGTCAAGTGGTAGTTCGACTCTACTTACATCCACCAGATAGTTTTGTTCGGGAATAGTGTAATGGTAACACTACAGACTTTGACTCTGTCATTCTAGGTTCGAGCCCTAGTTCCCGTGCCAGTATTTTTGCCCCGGTGGTGTAATGGTAGCCACGCTAGTCTTAGGAACTAGTGCCGAAAGGCGTGTCGGTTCGAGTCCGACCTGGGGCACCAACATGCGAGAGTGGTGGAATGGCATACACAGCAGACTTAAAATTTGCCGCCGCAAGGCTTACGGGTTCGAGTCCCGTCTCTCGTACCAGTTAAACGTAAGGTTTGATCAATTCGTAAAACTCAGGAAACGTAGATTCAAACGACTGTCCTCGAATACGGTCTAGTTCTTTTGTAATTTTCCAAAACTTAGGCCAAGCAACGTCGCATCCTGGTATGGTCTGCATCAAGAAGTTCACGGTGCTTGGATTGTTTGCTAATTTTTGTGCAATTATTTTTCTCACAGACACAGGTATATGCCTCACATCGTATTCAGTGGGACTATATACAAAATTGTCAGTTCCTACTGTGAGTCCGTGTGTTGATAAATTCTGTTTGATTTCATCAAGATAGAATATGTTGAGAGGAGTAGGAGTGACACAAATATAAAGTTCTATATTGGAATGGCCTGCGGCCCAGGTCTTGTAGCGTTGCAAATTTTCAAATACTGTTTTGGCCTCAACTGGATATCTAATATATTCAAGGTGTTCTGGCTTATCACTGTCGATGCTTATGCCAATTCTCACATGCTTGTATTTGCTCAATGTGTCTAGGTAGGCTGGATTCCATATTGTGGCATTGGTATGTAGTTGTAAACTGACTGAAGAACTTTTTTCAGCATCTGCCACGGTTTTTAATGCACGAAACAACCCCGGAGCCAAAAACGGCTCGCCACCATAGATGTCAAAAAATTCAAGACCGGGCAACCACTGTTCCATGGTTTCCCATATAGAGTTGTCCCGGTCAAACGCAGATCTGATGATTTCAAATTGACTAGTATAGTCTTGTTGAGTGCCAGTGAATCCATCATGTGCCACTGCCAATTTATACGCATCCTGATACCAAGTGGTGCTAGTGGCAGGGTTGCACATTCTGCAGGCTAGATTACAAACGTTGCCTGGCTTCATGATCAACACACGTGGTTGACTGGGTGATGATTCAAGTTTACCAAATAACCTATTGAATGTTTGTCTGGCACTGATTTTGCCGCTGGCTTCTAGATTGGTACAAGGGCTACAACTGTCCATGATTTTTCCATGATCTAATCCGGCTGCCAACATTTTTCTAGTGGGGCTTGCCCAGGCTTCGGTCAATGTATTTTTGTTGGCAAATAACACCTGTTGTTTTTTGTCAGTGTAACTCCAGTTATTGATATTGCATGCACAAAAATCTCCGTTGTTTTGTATGGCCAGGCCCATGTGGGGCATCACGCAAGAAGTATTAGATTTAAGCATTACATATTTAAGTTGTATCGCCCCCGTGGACAAATTTGGTAAAGTCGCCTCTCTCAAACAGAGGAGTATGATATGTCAGTTCGAATCTGACCGGGGGCACCAGATAATAAAAGTGTAACACACGTTGAGTTAAATAGAAAGAAGATAATGAAAAAACTAGATATCAATCAAGTGGCAGAGTTTATCCGGGCGCAAACACCCGAAACAAAAATCTATCTCGGTTGCGACAGTGAGCGTATCAAAATTGACGGTGCCTGGCATGCAGACTATGTGTTGGCCATTGTGGTACACATCAATGGCAACAACGGTTGCAAACTTTTTGGCGAAGTACAACGTGAACGTGATTGGGACCAAAAGGCCAGTCGTCCTAGTTTGCGACTCATGACCGAAGTATACAAAGTCAGCGAACTATATCTTAAACTGGCCGAAGTACTGGAAGGGCGTGAAGTTGAAGTTCACCTTGACATCAATCCTGACGAAATGCATGGATCGAGTTGTGTGATCTCACAGGCCATCGGTTATATTAAAGGTACATGTAATGTGATACCATTTGTCAAACCTGATGCATTTGCGGCTTCGTATGCGGCAGATAGATTCAAGAGTTTGGCAGCGTAAATTAATGCGGGTATAATTCAGTGGTAGAATATCTCGTTGCCAACGAGACTGTCGTCGGTTCGAACCCGACTACCCGCTCCAAGTTTAAAGAAAGTGTGTTAGAAACAGATCGACTATCGGCCCAACTACCAGGGACCTTATTATATCCAGCGCCGCTGAACGGGCGAGAGCCGCGGTAGACTGCTAGTCACAGTCGTTTTATGTTGCTGGAGGGACGGGAGTGCAGTTTGTATTCCGTACCCTTAAACATCAGGTAGTACTTTCTTTATTCTGCTCCTATAGTATAAAGGCATTACAATACATTGGTAATGTATAGACGGAGGATCGTTACCCCCTAGGAGCACCATTTTTTAATAAATTGTGAATCGTTTTCAAAATTAATGTGCAATGCTTTGCGTATACTGGTTATATTTTCAACTGAATGTATCACGCCAACATTCAATAACACCCAGCGACCCACAGGTAGATTTACTCTGTGCAATTCAGTTAATGTGTTGTAGGTTGTGATTTTGGTATTTCTCCCACGGTATATTGGTTGATCTTGTTCTTGCCAAAATACTGTTTCTACATTTTCCCCACCCAAATCAGTAAACCATACCAATCCCCAATCTCTAATACCATCAGTATGAGGAATTATTGTGCCAATTGGATTCGCAATTGTTTCTAATTCGAGACCATGATGACTCATCACTGCACTTGAGTAATCATCTGCTATATTCTCACGTATCCACTTCCCCCAATCGTAATTTTCAAAATTTACTGCGTATCGATGGTTACGCAGACCGGTAATTGCATGTTCTCCTTGAGTAACTGTGGCACAGCGTCCTATATCCGGAGTATTATCTAATTGTATTGCTGATTGATCAATCAGCGGTGGTAAATCTGGATAAACAACATATTTCATACAGTATTTAAACAAATTTATAAATATGACTATACTTTAAGGAGAACACATGGTACAAACACAACACACATGGACTGCATCAAGATTTTCAAGAACTGATAATCTTGACCCTATAACAATTGCGGTTAGAGACAAACAGAATGAATTCTATTCTGCTGGCAAAATGACTTCCATCCAAGCAGAGATTACCGAAGATCCTGTAAACGATCAATTTACTGTCGTTAGAACTTTTGTTGATAGAGCCGCTGCCGAAGAGTGGGTGACTTTTCTTAACCAGCACACCCCAGTTTCTGCAACTATCCTCGAAGGTTAATTGTTGAATCAGCAACAAATCTTTTACAAACTGGTAACTGCCAACACTACCAGTTTTTACTTAGATAAATTCAAAACTGATCTAGAACGTGATCTATACGCCACTGCCGATGATCCTGTTTTGTTTCGCCGCCGCTTTAGAATGATAAGCCAGTTGGCTGACTACCAATCCCAAATCTACAAAAAAATATATAATTTTACCAGTGATGACATAAACGACTACATAGATGTAATAAAACTAATCATCGATGAAATCTACATTGTCACATCAAAGAACGGATAACAGTTTAGTAAAAAGTGTCAACTCTCAGTATTATGAAAAGTTGATGCGTTTCAATGACTACACTATTATTGAGACTGTTGGAAATCTTTACAAAGTGGATGGGTTTGACAACTACAATCAATTACTGGACATCAATGCTGTGTTTAGTGCTTGCCCTAACTATGCACCAGTTGATCGAACTGGCATGGGGCTTGGTCCCATCAGGCACTCACCAGAACGTGCTTGGACCATCCCAACCCAGCAACTGACCCTAGCACAAGCCATGCAACAACGTGTGGCTCAATTGTGTGAGTCCAAACAAAAAATAAATTTACTCTGGAGTGGTGGCGTAGATAGTACTGCCATTGCCGTTGCATTTTTACAACATGCTCCAGATCTTGCTCAGTGTAGAATAGTGTATTCTCCTTGGAGTACATATGAACATCCAGAGTTTTTTGAATTGCTCAAACAAGTACCCAACCTTGAATTATTGGACAACAGTGGAGAAGCGTACTTGAACATGGATCTTGATGGTATTGTTGTTAGCGGCAATACTGGCGATGAGATGCATGCCAGTTTAGATGCTAGTTTCTTTACCAAGCACGGTTTTGATTTTTTATCTACGCCATGGCAAGACTTTTTTTATCAGCACAAATCTGATTCAAACTTTATAGAATTTTGCAAAACACATTTTGCACAAAGTGGACGAGAAATCACCACGGTGCTAGAAGCAAGATGGTGGTTCTATCTCAGCACAAAGTTGACCAGTATCATAAACTGTACCAACCTGGCGTTGTTTACTGCTGATGCAAAACAGTTTGACCCAAAACGCCTGATAGGATTTTTTGATTGTGATTGTTATGAACAGTTCATTTACTTCAATGTTGACCAACTGATCCTTTCTGATAACTACGCAACATGGCGACAGTTTCTCAAAGATTATTGTTATCAGTATGATGGCTTTGATGACTGGCGGGTTAATAAAACTAAGTTTGGTAGCAATCAGATACAATCCTACACATTCAAAAAACAAATTTTAAACAATGCCAGAAACATAATGTTGTTGGACAATGGCGAACGTGTGGCCACTCCAAACTTGCCTTTGTTCAGTCAACTTGAGTGGGATTGCATCAAACATCAATATGTTCATGTTTTTAGGAAGCCCTATGCCCGCGCCTGATTTTCCTGCCGCTCTCAAAGGAAAGACCTGGACTCAACGTTGGGCACAACTTGACCTTGACATACGATTTGGACTTTGGCAAAATTATTCTCACTGGTTGGAACCAGATCAGCAACTGGCGTACTGGCATGAGTCTAC
>Ga0164295_10004815_pt1 | contig 10721 bp, 14 predicted proteins | sample GEODES006metaG_FD_111798 | JGI IMG/M metagenome (GOLD analysis project Ga0164295, IMG submission 111798) | Oligotrophic lake water microbial communities from Sparkling Lake, Wisconsin, USA - GEODES006 metaG | ecosystem: Environmental > Aquatic > Freshwater > Lake | place: USA: Sparkling Lake...
TAGCCCATTCTCTACCTTCTAATCCTATTTCATTACGTTCTTCAGGTGTTAATTGATAAACAGCCATAATTTGTTCAGCTGCATCTTCTGCTCTACAAGTATCATCCCAAATGTAAGGTGTTGGAGGAGAACCAACTAATGTTCTAGATGTTGGATAAACTGGAAATGCCCATCTACCGTGTTTTTTGTATCTACCTGTATGATTAGAAGGTACTTCAGGTGATGGAGTAAACCAATTACCATCTTCATCTTCAAATCTCATTTGGTCTTGCATTCCTCCTGTTACATTTGCAATAATAGGTCTACCTGCTAAAATAGCTTCTGTAATACTTAATCCCCAACCTTCATTAGATGTTAATAAAATTTGAGCATCTGTACTATTATATAATAGATTCATTTGGTAAGCATCAAATTTACTATCTGTAAAGATAATATTATATTTTTCTTCATTACATAATAATTCAATCACAACATCTAAATCAGTACCATGTTCACTAATACGTTCTGTATGTAATACTAAAACACATTTTTTAGCTTCTGATTCTGGTAATTGATCAATGAAGTATTTGTAAGCTAAAATTGTATCAGGAATTTGTTTACGTCTAATGTTTCTAGAGTTAAACAACAAAGCAAAATTGTATTCTTTTCCTTTAAATAAATGTTTTTTAAATTCTTTTAATTTTTCATCATTTTTATCTAAAGGTTTGAAAATTTCATTATTTAAACCATGAGGAATATATTTAAGAATTTTATTATTTGCTTTATCACCTAAAACAATTCTATTGATATTTACAGTTTGTTTTGAAATACCCATTAATAAATCACACGCTTCATAGAATGGTTTATTATATATTGGAGCTGGATAATCATCCCAAATGTTTAAATAAGTGATAGGAATATGTTTTCTAATTTCATTTTCAATTGAAAATAACCAAACAAAATAACGTGGATCTGTAATCAACATTATAGCATCAGGACTTTCCATTTGAATTAGTTGTCTAATAATATCAGCATCTCCATAGCCATCTACAGGGTATAACATAACTGACGAATCCTCAATACCTGCTGTTTTGTTTGTATCAGCACTTAAATCAAATCTTTGTCCTTTTTCTGGATGTTGGATAGCTCCTGCTACATTAACCCAATTGAAATGATGAGCGGTGTGAATAACAATCTCTCTAGCAACTGTTGCTATACCTGAATGGACTCTAATGTCATCACAGATAAGCAAAACCTTTTTCCTCTTATCAGGAGGTAAATAACTGAATTTATCTTTCATAAAATTTTTTTTTAATCTTTAATGTCTAAATTGTTGTGTGAATGCATTTTTTTTCTAAAATCTTCATCCGTAATATATAAATGAATAGCACGGTCAGCAAGCTTTTGTAAAGAAAATTTATACCTTACACAATTAATTTTAAACTGTTCGAATAACTCACTCTGTACTTTCACAGAGGTCAATGTCATATCCTTTTTATTTGTCATAGCTTTTATTTTTAATATCGTATATAAATATATTAGGATTCATTAAGAAACACCAAAACTGCAAAGATCTTTTTTATCTTTAAAAGGACAAAAAGTACAGTTCCATTTACTAGGATTTGGTTCAAATGTTTTATTTTTATGAGAACCATCATGATTGAACACTTCCTCTATAAATGAATTAATAGTGTTAGTTGCTTTATTCATTTTCACTTTACCACTTGCTGGTGTGTATTCTTGAATTCTTGAAATTGGATATGGAGATTCTTCCCATATTTTCCTTTTAACAATAAAGAATTCTATTTCAATATTGTCTTCAGGTACTCCAAATTGTTGACTATAAAATTTTTTATAAAGTACTAATTGGAGTTGTTTTGTTTCATCTTTTTTAGTTTTATCATCCCAACCGCTTTTAGATGTTTTAATATCTATGATTTTAAAAGTGTTAGTTGGCTCATGATACAAAACAACATCCAAATAACCTTTATATAAAATAGTTTTGAACTCAGGATGAGGAGTAAGTAACAAAGGTACTTCACAACCTACTAAAAACCATCCTCGTTTTCCAAAATACCCACTTCGTTTTTTCTTTACAAAATTTAAAATAGCTAAACCATCCTCATAAAACTCTCTCATTTCAACTGGATCTGAAAAATGGATAGATTTGTTTGATTTGTAATCTTTTAAATATGTTTCTCTAAAACGTTCTTCAAAATATGTTTCTAAATCAATTCGGTCCGCCTCAGCGCCACTAATCTCATATATAGTTGTTATATAATGTTGTATAGCCTCATGTACTGCAGTTCCGAATGTCATATGAATAGACTGTTCAGATGTATAATAACCGTCTCTATATTGTAAAGACCATTTATGTGGACAAGACAAAAACATAGACATTTGACTATAAGAAATCGCTTTTTCAAAAGCATAATTGACTTCTTTTAGAGTATGTTTTTGAATTTGTTTTACAAGGGCAGGTATTTTTTTCTTTTTAGCCAAAATTATTTTTTACCTTTTAGCATTTGAATTGTTTTCTCTAGATATAGAGCTAAATCCATTGCTTCTTCTTTAGCATGTTGTAAATAATCAATAACTGATAAATCTGTTCTATCTAAAGTAGTATTATATTTTTTTTCACCCATTTGAGCTCTTTTAATATGCTCATCAATAATTGATTCTACAATTGAATCGGTTTTAGTGATAAATTTAGTTTTAGGGGTATCAAAAGTTACATTGTAAATATCACTATTTTTTGTCATTTTATTTCTTTTAGTAGTTTTTTAATTTCTTTTTGTTCCAAACCATATTTTTCTAAAATATGTTCAATTCCTTCTTTCTTTAAAATATAAATATAATCTTCCGCCTCCCCTAAAGAAATAGTATAATATTCAGCTATATGTTTTAACACAGCTTCATTAGGTTTTTTCTTAGAACCTTTAACATATTTTAACCAGACATTATTTTTTGGTATCATACTGCAGTAGAATTTATATATTTTTTCTTTATCATTTTGAGGGAGGAGTTGAGCAACATTTACAACCTCTATATAAGGTTCATACATACTAATGTATCTATGAACCATATAAGGGTTAAATTGTTTTTGATCCTCTTCATTAAATGAAGACCATTGTTTTTTAGTACCTGTTATCTCTTTAAGCCAATCAAATATCGTCACCGCCATATTCTTTTCTTAATTCCTTAGGCAATGTTTCAAGTAAAATTTCTCCACTTTCTACATCATAAAATACAGGAATTGGAATAAGAGCATCTTCATCTGATCCTACTACAAAGCGAGACACTTTACGTAAAATAACTCCTTGACTCCAGATTTTACCACCTGATGGAGTTTCTACAGATGTGGTTTTAGATAAGTCAATGTTCAAGTTTAGGTTATTGTTTTTCATATTATTCTATTTGTTTTAATTGTTTCAATTATTCTTGAAATACATGCCATAAAATTAATTTCTAAATCTACTCTAAAATTTGATTGGTAAATACATTCATTAATAATAACTGCTATTTGTCCCTCACAACCAACAGCATAGTCGTTTGTACACTCATATAGGTGTTTAAAAACGTCTTCAAATGAAGAGACATCATTGTCAGCGATAATTTGCCTAATGTTATTAAACGTTTTAGTAGTTGGTTTTTTTAATTCATCTAAAATTTTACTTTGAACATCCTCATTTTTACCTAAAGTATTAGGTAATGTAAGTTTATTATCAATAATATATTTTTGACAATCATTAATAATTTTTCTAAAATCAGGATATGAACTATTCACTACAGCAGCTAAATCTTCAAGTTGGAATTCAATATTTTCTTGATTTAGAATTCCATAAACATGTTTTGCAACTACTTTTTTAGATGGAGGAGTTAATTTAAATTCTTGTAATCTACTTCTAAGTGGTGGAATTAATCTTTCTGGATAATTACCTGTTAGAATAAATCTGGTAGTTAAACTATATGTTTCAATCATATTCAAAAGCAATACTTGTGATGCTTGTAAAATATGAGTTGATTCATCTAAAATAACAATTTTTAAAGGTTTAAAACCACGAGCAGAAGCAAATGAACCTACTTTTTCTTTAATGTCATCCATACCTCTATTCTCAGTAGCATTCAAATAAATAAAATCACAATCAATATTATTAACTAATATTTTAGCTAAAGTAGATTTACCTGAACCTTGTAATCCAAAGAACCCTAAATGTGGAATGTCTTGATTAGTTATAAATTCTTGAATTTTCTCATGAATTTGTTCATCACAAATATAATTATCAAGTGTTTTGGGTCTGTATTTTTCTACAAAAATAGTATGTTCTTTAGTAGTCACCATATATGTTATAACGTTTTATTTCTGGTTCTGGAATATCAACTTCCTCAGTGAATATAGCATAAAGTTTACCCTGAGCCAAATCTAATCGAAACGCTTTTGGTTTAACTGTATTAATTTGAAACCATGCTTCTAAAGCATCTGTTAGTGATTTTTGTACAGTTGTAACATTACTCATTTTCCATTGGTCACCTGGAGGGACACGACTACCGATTTCAATTAATTTTTCTTTAACTTCTGTTTTGTTCATAACTTTACTTGTTCTTTAAAATAAGGAATTAACTTTTCAATAGGATAGTTTATGTAAGTATGACCTGCTGTGGTCATACCTACATAAATTCTATCAGTACCAGGAACAAAATATAATATTTTGACAGTAAGTAATTCACCATCAATATTAATAATTTTTCCAATTAGTGATACTGCATCCTGCATATTTTTACATCATCCCCATCATGTCTCCAAACCCACTATCCTCTTTCTTATCTTCTGGTTTGTCAACTATAATGGCTTCTGTTAATAATACTGTTCCTGCTACTGATACTGCATTTTCAAGTGCTGTACGAGTCACTTTAGCTGGATCAATGATACCTGCTTCTTTCATATTCACAAATTCATCTGTTTTTAGATTATAACCAATCCAATAATCAGCTGTTCTAATTTCATTCATAGCATGATAAACATATTCTTGATCAATACCAGCATTAGCTAAAATTTTCTTAAATGGAGAACCACAAGCTTTATAAACAATATCAGCTCCAATACTATCTCTTTGAATATGCTCACGAGCATGTAATAGAGCAGCTCCACCACCAGGTACAATACCTTCTTCTAAAGCAGCTTTAGTTGCTTGTAAAGCATCATCAACACGATCTTTTTTCTCACGCATTTCAGATTCAGTAAATCCACCTACATATACAATTGCTACACCACCAATAAACTTAGCTAAACGTTCTTGCAATTTTTCTTTTTCATATGGTGATTGAGCATTGTCAATTTGAGATTGTAGTTCTTCAATACGAGCTGTGATTTTATCAGCATCTCCTTTACCATCAACAATAGTTGTTTGATCTTTATTTACAGTTACTACTCTAGCTTGACCAAACCAATCCCAACTGAATTTATCAAGTTTCATACCTTTTTCAGCACTGAATACTTGGCCACCAGTCATGATAGCAATATCTTCAAGTAATAATTTTCTACGGTCTCCAAAATCAGGAGCTTTAATAGCTACAGTTTTTAAAATACCTCTTGCTTTATTTACAATCAAAGTAGCTAAAGCTTCACCATCAATATCTTCAGCAATTAATACTAAAGGTTTATTTTGACTTGAAACAGCTTCTAAAATAGGTAACAATTCTTTTACAGTAGTGAATTTTTTATCATCAATCAAAATATAAGGATCATTAATAGTAGTACTCATTGAGTTATTATCAGTAACAAAATAAGGTGATTTGTAACCTCTATCAAACTGCATACCTTCTACTGTTTCAAGATATGTTTCACCATTTTTAGATTCTTCAATAAACACTACACCCTCACGACCTACTTTTTGCATCGCTGTGGCAATCAATTCCCCTACTTCTGTATCATTGTTTGCTGAAATAGTAGCAACTTGTTTAAGTTGATCTTCAGATGAAATATCTTCTTTAATCTCATTATGTAGAGCAACTATAACTTCTTTAACTGCTACATCCATTTGTCTTTTAATTTCAACAGCATTACGATCATTACTCAACTCCAACATACCTGCTTTAATCATTTCTGAAGCTAGTAAAGTAGAAGTAGTAGTACCATCACCTGCTGATTCAGCAGTTTTAATAGCAGCTTGTTTAACTAGTTGAACACCTGCTTCTTCAATTGGATTTTCTAAAGTAATGGATCTAGCTACAGTAACACCATCTTTTGTTGATTGAGGAACACCTCCGTTTGCAATTACTACATTACGACCATTAGGTCCTAGAGTAGCTGTTACTGCTTTAGATAGTTTCTCAATACCTTCCGCTAATTTTTTACGTCCTTCAGGACCAAATTCTATAATTTTGCTCATGTTATTTAATTTTTGCTAAAACATCATTTTCCCTACCAATCCAATATTCTTCACCTTCATAATCAAATTTAGTGAATCCCATTGTAGGTAGTACTACTACATCTCCTACTTGTAAAACAGTGGGTAAGAAAACACCTGTGAATGAAGAGTGACCTTCACCTACAGATACAACTTTACCTGTTTTATTTTTTTCATTTCCTAAATCAGGAACAATGATCCCACCATATGAAGTTTCTTCAACTTCAACTGGTTTTACGATAACCGCGTTAAAAAGTGCCTCTAATGCCATATTTAAATTTTTATTTTTTCTGTGAATGAATTGATTAGTGTATTGTATTCTTCAATATAACCTTGTATTGAATCATATGATTTGCTATTAATTTTATCTTTAGCAATTGATTTCAAAGCGGCAGATAAATTACTATAATGCCCGATAATTTTAGTATATTCTTTACCCGATTCAGTATAACGGGAATCAGGAATAACTCTAATATTAACAGTCATACAGTTATCATCCATTGAGATGAAATACGGATCCATTATAGGATCATTAACAAAACGGGTATATTCTTTTTCTGTACTCATAACATTAATATAACAAACTTTTATTGGTTTTCCAAATTATCTTCAACTGGAGGTAATTCATCTATTGGCTCATCTTCTATTATTTGAGCCTCTTCAACTAAACGACAAAAATAAAACAACCCGTCTCTTCTAAAAACGTTTGTTGTATTAGTGTATACTTTAAATAGATTTGTATCTATTCCTGTATGCTCAGGAATTTTACGCTCGACTGTATATAAGTCATCACCAACCTTAATTAATTCGAAACTCATAACTTTATTATAAATATATTAGTTTATAATTCTTTTGCTACTAAGTAATATTCACTTTTAGTGTTTCCATTATCAAAAGCAAGTTTCATAACTCCATCTAAATTGATCCCCATAGTACAATGAGCTACATCTTTATTACAATACATGATTTCTTTAATTAGATTAGAATTGTAATGAGCTTTAAAAAATGGAGGTAAATTATTTGTTTCAATATTAGGTAAATAAAATGATACTTTATTTGAATGTTCAATATTACCACCAAATACCATTTCTAGTTGTGGTTCAAAAGTAGCAGCGTTTATAACAGGTTGGAACACAACTGTATCAGTATCTGTGAGTGCTGATTTTGCTCGCACTATAGCGTTTATACTTTCGTTATCTAATGTAACTTCAATGTTGTACATATCATCACCAACAAATTCACCTGCTTTAGGAATAATCATCAAATCAGCTAAAGCATAATTTAAAGTAAATTGATTGTCTGAAATAATAAGTTTAGTGATTAGTTTATGTTGTTTAACATATTCTAAATTTACATAACCATTTGTAATGTTTAATAGTTTATTTAATTGAGTAGTATTGCTAATACCAATAGCTGAATCCTCTAGTTCAAAATTATCACAAGTCACAACTCCAATCATTGTTCTATCAGGAGCTGTAAATTTAATAGTTAATTTATTATCTTGAATGTCCCATCTGACTGCTTCATTCATTCCATTAAGATAATACTTTGAAATAATACTTGTTAAGTCTGCTTTATTTATCACAACGTTAATATAACAAAAAAGACTTGGTTTCCCAAGTCTTAGTTTAAAATATTTTTATTATGTTAAAATTCTGTATTCCAAGATTTACCAACCAATATTTTATTTAATTGGTCTAAATTCTTCCTACCACCTTTTCTAAGTTTTATATATCTATCCATCAAATCATCATCATCTGATTCTACTTTATCATTATTGGATAAGGTTACAATGTATCCATTTCCCATAGCTCCAAAGGCCATGCCTGTATCTCTACCACTTTCTATTTTTTCTATAGTAACAGTTTCATCTTCATTTAAATGAGATTGAGTAGTGATTTTATTTTCTACTAGCCATTTACCGGCGTCAAAATTATCTGCTTTTTTCATGTTATTTAATATGTTATAAATATACGAATGAAACTCTAGATTTCCAAATGACTTCTTTAAAATTTAAAAAATTTGTTTATGTTTTGGTTTAATACTACAGCTCCCCAGTTGAGATCGTTATACAAACTTTCTAGTTTGTTTTTCAAAACTGAATCAAATAAGCCATCTCTGTCTATATATTTTTCAGCAAATTCTAATAACTCAGGAGCATCATTATAACCATTTAAAGCAAGTACATCTATTCTATATGGATTATCTTTTAAATAAACAATATAAATTTTATCACCTACTTGAGGTGTAGGATATTTTTTATCTAATCCTCTAAATTTTAAAATATCAGAAGTATAAATTGCTGCTTTAGTATTAATAGGACATTTTAATCCTAATTTAGTAAATATTTCACCTGCTCTAGGTGGTGATGCTATATATTCTTTCATTTTCTTTAAACCAGTTGGTTTAAGAATTTTCTTCCAATCAATAGTTCTTAATTCAGTTCTAAAAGAAAGAATTTGTTTATCCATATCTTCTTTAGGTTTACCAAACATAATTTCATTAATAATATGCTCTCCAAACTGTCTAAATAAAGGTGGAAAATTTGATTTCATTAGATCTAAACCTTTAACATCTAACTCATCTACAGGTACACCTTCTTTATTAACAATATGTTGGGCGTATCTCCTTTTACCTGCAAAATAACCTCTATCTAGTACAACTTCTTGTTTTAATTCAAAATAATGAATCCCATCATTACCTAAATTAAAAGCACTCCTAGCAAAATCACCAATAAATTTATTAGCCATTGCTTGTAATTCATTTGCTATAACTAATATTTTATTAATTACATCTTCCCTATTATTAAAATCAGTATCAGGATGTCTAGCTATTAATAAGTCTTTACATTGAATAAATAGTGAGTCAGTATCACTAGTGATAATATAATCTTTAGGTGTTTCATTACCTAATTCTTTATTTAGGTAAATATTCATATTTTTAATACTTTCCTGAAGTAATCTTTGACCAGTTAAAGTAATTGCTTTACTAATAAATTTATTACCATCTGTGTATCTCCAACTATTAATAGCAAACACACCATAAACATCATTTAGTTTAATTTTATAAGCATGTTGTCGTCTATCATAAAAAGCACCCATAACAGGGTCATTATCTACTTTATATGCTTTTTTCATGAGTTTTTTATACTCTTGTCTTTTAGCAAACCAATCAGATAAAATTTCACAAACAATACTTAATTTGTCTTTTCTAAACAACACACCAGGAGCAGATACAATTAAATCATTTGTTTCAATGATGTCAATAATATCTCTAACAGATATTTCAGATCTAACTAAAGTTCTATTCTTTTTAACTTTTTCAATATAAACAATCTGATCTGGATTCATTGACTTTAATTCCTGGAGTGACCATTGATTGTCATATTTGTCTTTATTCACAATACGACCTACTAATGTTTCAATACCCATATTAAGAGATCGAATAATAGATGGATACAGTGATGTAAAATCTAAATCAATAACCCATTCATATAAACCAGGTACAGGATCTTTTAAATAACCACCAGCATATTCTTCTTCTAATGTTCTTAAGGCTGGATTGTAAGTAGTTGGTTTATTAGGTGAAATAATTCCTTTACGTTTTAAATAAGTTAAAATAGCACCCTCATTTAACATTGTAGAAAAATAAATTGCTTCATATTCTGTATGACATAAATGACCAATTGTAATTGTTAACTCAATAAACTTCATTCTATTCTCAAGTTCAACAATAATTTCAACATCACGTAAGTTATACTCAATAAATTTATCTACATCCTCAGCAAACAATTTATCTAATGAACCTTGATATTCAATTTTTTCTAATTTAGCATATTTTTTACCTATATCACCTAAACGATAAGATGGTTCTTGTTTCATAATATACTTTTTAAATAAAAGCATATAATCAAGATGACTAATACCAGCTAAATTAACTGGTTGTTCTGGAAAATGAGGAGTGAATTTGATTTTACCTATTGGAGATAAAGTATTAGCTAATGATTCACCCAATACTTTTTTAATTCTATAATATAGATAAGGTATATCAAAGAAACCACTATTCCAACCTGTAATAATAGTTGGATCAAGTTCATACCATTTATCTAAAAATCCATTTAGTAATTCTTTTTCTGATGAATAAGGCATAATAATTTTATCCTCAGATTCAGCTTTAGACATTTTCTTTGCTTTATCTAAAACTAAACAATAGTATTTTTTAGAATTATGATCATATAAAGCAACAGCTGTTATTTCACCTTTAGGATCTTTAATATTCTCTTCAGTTAAAGCTCCAGCAACAACACACTCAATATCTAAATAAATAATATTATGA
>Ga0164295_10004816_pt1 | contig 10720 bp, 7 predicted proteins | sample GEODES006metaG_FD_111798 | JGI IMG/M metagenome (GOLD analysis project Ga0164295, IMG submission 111798) | Oligotrophic lake water microbial communities from Sparkling Lake, Wisconsin, USA - GEODES006 metaG | ecosystem: Environmental > Aquatic > Freshwater > Lake | place: USA: Sparkling Lake...
CCTTTACCAATTAAATCTTTGTTGGGTATGCTTTTACTCATTGTACTAATCTATTATTCTCTCGGCATTACTCATTTTAGTCATGCCATTTTTCTGTAAAATTTCTTTTGCTAAATTTAAATAATTCACTGTGCCCTTACTATCTGCATCATATAAAATAACTGGTTTACCCACGCTAGGGGCTTCACTCAATCTAGTGTTACGATGTATAATTGTAGAGAACACCATTTCATCAAAATGCTTTCTAACTTCACTTACAACTTGGTTGCTTAATCTAAGTCGACCATCATACATGGTCATCAAAATCCCCTCAATCTGTAAATCAGGATTTAATCTACTTTGAACAATTTTAATGGTGTTCAATAATTTTCCTAGGCCCTCCAAAGCAAAGAACTCACATTGTACTGGCACAATCACACTATTTGATGCGACCAATGCATTCACTGTAATGAGTCCAAGGGATGGCAAACAGTCAATGATGATAAAATCATATTGATCATCTAAGGCGGTTAATAAATTTTTTAAAACGTTTTCTCTACTTGGGAAATTCACCAATTCAATTTCTGCACCTACTAAGTCAATATGAGAAGGGATAAGGTCTAGATGTGGAATTTCTGTTTTCAAAACGACATCTGATAAGGGGGTGCCATTGATCATCGCATCATAAAGGCTGGTGTTGATATTATGCAGGTCAAAACCAACTCCAGTAGTGCTATTTGCCTGTGGATCAGCGTCAATTAACAGTGTTCTATATTCTAAAACAGCCAAACTTGCCGCAATATTGATTGCCGAAGTGGTTTTACCCACGCCTCCTTTTTGATTTGCTATACCAATAATTCTTGCCATATAAAAAGCCTCCTTAATTTGCTCCAAAAATACGGCATAAATAGTAACAATTAGGCTTAATTTTACATCTTAATCCCAACTATGAAGAACCCTGTTTTTGTATTCATCCTCATTACTTTCTTGATTTTGATTGACTTTTACATCTTTCATGTCTTAAAAATCATGCTTAATGGAGCAAGTGTGGGTATAAAAACAGCTGTTAATTTTGGCTATTGGTTTCTATGTATTGCCAGTTTGGGTTCTTTTTTGCTATTCCCATATATTGTAAACCCCTATTTTAGACAGTATATTTTTTCGATTGGGATTGGCTGGGTCATTGCCCAAATCACCTTGGTCGTATTTTTTTTGGTGGATGATTTAAGGAGGGGCGCTTTTTGGACCTTGGGGCAGGTGGCATCTACAGCTGGTGCAAAATTCATGAATTCAGAGCAAGGGATTCCTAGATCTGCATTTTTGAATTGGCTAGGAGTAGGGGTTTCATCTTCCTTATTTTTTTCGTTGCTATATGGTTTTGGCAATAAATACAAGTACCAATTGATGCGTAAAAAAGTGGCTATTAAAAATTTGCCTGCCGCATTTAAAGGTTTTAAAATTATCCATATAAGTGATATTCATAGTGGGAGTTTAAAAGAAAAAGCAGCAGTTCAAAAAGGGATCAATTTAATTCAACAACAACAAGCAGACTTGATTCTTTTTACAGGAGATTTAGTGAATGATAAAGCAACCGAAATGCAGGATTGGACAGCGATTTTTGGTCAATTGACTGCATCAAAAGGCATCTTTAGTACTTTAGGTAACCATGATTATGGGGATTATGTGCAATGGCCTTCCAAAGAAGCTAAAGCAGCTAACTTGGGTGCATTAAAAGCAGTACATGCTTCCATGGGATGGAAATTATTAATGAATGAACATGTGACCATTGAAAAGGGCGGCGCTAAAATAAAATTAGTGGGCATCGAAAACTGGGGCGCAAAAGCTAGATTCCCTAAATATGGACAATTGAGTATAGCTTTAGAGGGCGTGGATCCAAATGAAGTGATTGTTTTAATGAGTCATGATCCAAGTCATTGGGAGGCGCAAGTGATTCCAGAATTTCCGCAAGTAGATCTCATGTTGTCTGGTCACACACATGGGATGCAATTTGGATTAGAGAATCCTTATTTTAAATGGAGTCCTGTTCAATGGGTGTATAAACAATGGGCTGGATTGTACCAGCAAGGAGACCAACAATTATATGTGAATAGAGGTTTTGGATTTTTAGGCTATCCAGGTAGAGTAGGGATTATGCCAGAAATTACCTTGTTGGAATTGGTTTAATGCTTCACTTTAGTCACCTTTAAAAATAAAAATGATGAAAAAATTTATTCTACTTGCTACAGTTTTTATTGCTTTTACTGCTAAAGCACAAGAAAAAATAAACATTGGCATTAAAGTGGGTCAAAATTTTACCAGTGTGAATTCGGTCGCCGTAGATCGTCATGTAGCGTCCTATCACGGCGGGATTGCTATGCAAATTGGACTTACAGACAAAATAAGTTTGGTACCAGAACTGTTACTTTCTCAAACTAAATTATCTACCAATCCTTCAATCATGGATGTTTTAGGAGATAGTAGGTACAAACCAGAAACATATCATTTAAATTACCTGATTGTTCCATTATTGGTTCAAGTAAAACCCTTCTCGGCATTGCTTTTACAAGCAGGACCTCAATATGGCATTTTATTAGACCAAAAGAAAGACGGTAAAGAAAATGCACAACTAGCATTTCAACAAGGGGAATTTTCCTTTGTTGGAGGTGCAAAAGTCAATCTTGGTGGCTTTTTTGTTTACGGAAGATACGTGGTTGGCTTACAAAATATCAATGAATTGCAAGATCAAGCAAAGTGGAGAACAACCCAATGGCAACTTGGTATTGGGATGAGTCTATTTGGCCTTTAAAGCTTGTTTAAATTCAATGATCAATTTATTTAATTGCTTTTGATCAGCATTTTGCTTTGCAATAAAACTATTGTCATTTAAGTCACCTACAATGGCGTCCATTTCGGCTTGGTTTTGGTAGACCATTTTTCTAAATGGATTGGTATAATCTTTTGCTCTGGAGCTTTTTATTTTTTGAGTAATCTCTTCCTTAATCGCTTGATAACGATCTAGCCATTCATTCAATTTTTTATGACTGAGGCCACTAATAGTGGTGCCTTCAATTAACTCTAGGCAATATAAAGCGTGTAGATTTTTTTTATCTAAATAGCTAGCTGTTTCTTTTTGATAATATTGATGCACTGCATTCCAGCTTGCTAGTTTATCTGTTTTTATTTGCTGAAGCATGGATTGAACCGATTTACTAGGGATGAGCTGTCCACCAATATTACTCCATTCAATGGCAGCACCTGTAGTTTTAACTGCTTTCACTTTAGCGGATAAACCCTTTAATCCATTTTGATTTAGTTTGAGCATCAATTGATCCATGCCATACATGAAAATCATTTTTTCAAAAATCGCAAAAGCATCAAGACATTTAATCAATCTAGTTTTACGTTTACTATTTTCAAATCCTTCTACAAAAACATCTAACTGGTCAATTTCTTTTTTTGTTTTTATAGAGAGTAGTTTGCAGCCCAATTTTAATAATTCGTCCTCCGAAATTTGTGTTGACTTCTTTTCTTTTAATAATTGTGCTTTCGCAACTGCTATTGCAATGACCTCTCTGCCTTTGATTAATTCATGGACACTGTCAGGTGCTAAATAGTCATATTCAAAGTATTGGTCTATATTTTTTCTATTGTCTCTGTCTTGGTATTTCCAGGCATTTCTTGCCAACGCATAAAAATTATATAAAAACCAATAGCCAGGCATTACCACCAATTCATCTTTTATGGTATCATTACTAATAAGAGAAAATGGAATTGGAATATTCAATTCATAATTGTAATCCCCTTTGTTTAAAATGGTGAAACTTGGAAAAATAGAATTGTGCTTAATGCTCACACAAAGTCCTGGCCAGAAGCCTCTACCCATTATCACTTCGCCATCTGCCCCTCGGCTATTGTGGTTGGATCCTAATGTTGCACCAGCAGCAATATTGCTTTGGCCCATTACTAGCGCAGCACAAAGAAAGGAATTGTTATGGTGCTGTTCGTGTGCGGGGTAAATTAATGAGTTCAATACCTCACAGCAAGAGATGGTCGCATTCGCTCCTAAAAAGGAATTAATCAACCTTGCACCATATTTTAATTGCGAGTAATCCGACATGATAAAACGTACTGCTTTAATGCCATAGAATACTCTACAACCATATCCAATAATACCATTCACCAATTCTGATCCTTCTCCAATTTGCGTCTTAGCAAGTTCATTGGAGTTGATGGTTACATTCTTTATTTTATTCGCTCCTTTTAAATAGGCATCTGTACCTATCCAAGTGTCTTTAATGATTCTACAATTTTTGATAACCGTTCGGTCTCCAATTTTTCCATAGTAGCCTCGCTTATTATCAAATTGTTTTTCTGTCAGTTCAATGAATTTATTTTGCAATACTTTATCCTGCCTATTTCTGGTCCATAAGTAGGCATCTGCCGCGCTCATGCCATTGAAAGGAAGGACTTTTCTGCCTGTATTTTCGTTACATAACTCCAACCAAATTCTTACAGACTCAGGCTCGTCTTTTTTTAGAATACCATTACCAAATTTTGCGTGGTTGGTTGTCACGAGTTCATTGACGTTATTGATAATTACTTCGTCTCCAACAATATAATGAGATAGATAGTTGACATTGTGAATGGCGACATTGTTACCAAAATCGGCGCTAATGATAGTAGAATTGTATAGTCCAACTGGCACTGTTAAATCACTAAAGCAAAGACAGGTTGTTTCTAAATTACCAATACGAACCAAGCCGAAAAAAGAACAGTTTTTAACGAGTTCTGGATTAAAGGCATTGGATACCAATAATTTTGACCAGTCGTCACTTGAATTTCCATTGCGTACTAAAATTTCAATCTCTAATGCAGTTAGGGAGCGGTATTGAATACCACTTCTATTTTGTTGATTGCGTAAATAGTATTCGTCCTTACCCTTTGGAAGGTCTTGTATAAAACCATAGCCTAGTTGTTGTAATCCTACTTTCTTAATTTCATTCATAGTATTTGCGAATTATTTAAACATGGTAGGATGCATTTCATCCCAACCAGTTGCTTTTTGATATTGATGTGCAATATTTAAAATAGTGCCTTCGTCAAATAATTTTCCTACAAAACTAATGCCAGTAGGTAGTTTCGATTTTACATCTAATCCAGTTGGCACACAAACCACAGGATGGCCCGTTAAATTGGTGATCGCGGACTGATTGCCTCCTCCTCTGGATGGACAAATAATCGCATCATATTGCGAGATCACTTCATTGACTTTTTGCATGAGTATTGTTCTATGTCTTTGTGCATTGATATATTCTACAGCAGGCACAAACCTAGAGGTTCTAAATGAATTCGGCCAATCATTTTTTGTTTGTCTTGTCAATGCATCATCTAATCCTGAACGCGTCATATCGTCAAATTGTGCACCAGCTTCAGCACCAATCACAATGTCCATGATATTGAACTGGTAAACACCACTGTCTGGAAAGTTGATTGGAATTAATTCAATACCCATTTTTCTAAATTGCTTCAACACTTCAAACTCTGAACGGTTGGTATCTTTAATTTTATCAAAATAATTTTTTGCGTAAGCTATTTTGTAAGTTTTTAAATTTGTTTTTGGCGCATAATTGAATGGCATATCAACTGCAGATCCGTCTTTACCATCGGTGCCATGTAAATAATGAAATACAATGGCAGCATCATTGGCAGAACGTGTAATAGGTCCCACTTTATCTAAACTATAACTCAATGCCATTCCGCCAGAACGGCTGATGCTTCCAAATGTAGGTCTAAGTCCAGTGGCGCCGCAAGTTGTGGCTGGAGAGACAATGCTTCCCCATGTTTCTGTTCCTATCGCAAATGGCACAAGACCAGCTACGGTTGCAGAAGTTGAACCAGCGGAAGATCCAGAAGAACCATAATTTAAATTCCATGGATTCTTTGTTCTACCACCAAACCAATAGTCTCCCATAGCGAGTGCACCTAAAGTAAATTTAGCCACTAATACAGCTCCGGCAGCTTTCATTTTTTCATACACAAAAGCATCTTCTTGGATGACTTGATTTTGGTAAGGTGCAGCGCCCCAAGTGGTCTTTGTATTTTTTACAGCAAATAAATCTTTTAAGCCATAAGGGATACCATGTAATTGACCTCGATATTTACCAGCAGCGATTTCGGCATCTGCTTGTTTTGCTTGTGCGAAAGCAAGATCTTCCTGAAGGCTAATCACACATTGTAAAGTATCGCCGTATTTTTTGATTCTATCAATAAAAAATTGAGTCAATGCAACCGAACTGATTTTTTTATTTTTAATTAAATAAGACAGTTGTTCGATCGAATAAAAAGCAAGATCATTTTTATTAGCTGGCAAATTAACTGCAGTAGGTGCATCCCAAATAATTGGTTTTTGCACTTTGTTTAATTTCATGCCTGGAAGAATAGCAGTATGCCAAAGACTAAGTGGAGTATTATTGTTCAATGACAATGCATGCATGGCTTTGTAGTTCGCCAAATTGTCTATCACATCATTGAATAAGGAATCAATTTCAGAATCTGTAAATTGAAGGTCTATTAATTTTGCACTGCTGAGAAGATCAGATTTTACAATCGGACGTTCTTGAGCAAATAGGGGTGTCGTAAAAAAAGCAATAAAAGACACAAGGAACAAAAAGCCAATCAGCATTTTTTTCATAAAAAACGATTTAGGTAATTAGCTCAAAGATAATATTACCTAGTCGGTTTTGAATTGGGAAATCGTCTTTTTTGTCCTCCATTCTGCCCACCATTGCCTCCGCCTTCACGTGGCGCCCTGCCTCTGACGTTATTGGGCTTGCCCCAACCTGCGTCTTTTGAGGTTTTATTGGCGTGAAACTGCTCCATTGGGTAGGGATGGCTTTCGATCACCGGGATGGTTTTGCCAATGAGCTTTTCAATATCCTTCAAAAATACTTTTTCCTCATAATCACAGAAGGAATAGGCTGCGCCAGAAGCACCCGCTCTTCCTGTTCTTCCAATTCTGTGGACATATGTTTCGGGAATATTCGGAATCTCAAAATTAATCACATGTGCTAATTCATCCACATCAATTCCTCTTGCAGCAATATCTGTGGCAACCAATACTCTGGTGGATTGATCTTTGAAATTACTCAATGCTCTTTGTCTTGCATTTTGAGATTTATTACCATGAATGGCTTCTGCAGAAACATTATTTTTTACAAGTAGGTTGACCACTTTGTCTGCACCATGTTTTGTTCTAGTAAAGACCAACACATTTTTGATATTTTGGTCTTTCAACAATTCCATTAGCAAGGAATTCTTATTGACTTTATCTACAAAATAAACTGATTGTTCAATGATTTCTACTGTAGAAGAAACTGGCGTAACTGATACTGAGCTTGGTTTATTTAAAATAGCATTTGCTAAACTCACAATTTCAGAAGGCATAGTTGCAGAGAAGAATAGGGATTGTCTTTTCTTTGGTAAGACGGCCAATAATTTTTTAATGTCATGCACAAATCCCATGTCTAACATACGATCTGCTTCATCTAATACAAAGAATTCTACGTCTCTTAAACTAAGATGTCCTTGATTCATTAAATCCAATAAACGACCTGGTGTAGCAATGACTACATCTACGCCATTTCTGAGTGCAGTCACCTGAGGCCCTTGACCTACTCCGCCAAAAATAACCGTACAATTTAAGGGCGTATGTCTACCATATGCTTCAAAATTTTCGGCGATTTGAATGGCCAATTCGCGTGTTGGCGTAACAATTAATGTTCTAATTTTTTTACGCCTCTCTGCAGGTTTATGTTGTAACAATAACTGGATAATAGGAAGGGTGAAAGCGGCAGTTTTACCTGTGCCGGTTTGTGCGCAACCAAGTAAGTCTTTTCCATCTAATATAATAGGGATCGACTGTGCTTGAATAGGCGTTGGGGTGGTGTAGCCTTCTTCGAAAAGGGCCAATAGGATAGGCTCAATTAGGCCTAATTCTTTAAAATTCGTACTCATAATGGACTGCAAGGTACGATATTTTCAACGGAGCCTTAATTATTGGGGAAAAGACTGTATTTGCGCATCTGTTGATGCATGATTTTAAACCAAATTGGAGGGAAGAGAGAAAGGATGATCATGCCAGGATAACCCGTAGGCATTTGAGGCGCTTCATCCAGGTTTCTTAAAACCTGGTATTTACGAGATGCCATGTAATGATGATCACTATGTCTACTTAGTTCAAAAAGCATCAATCTTCCAATAATATGGTTGCTATTCCAACTATGATGTGGCTGCACTCTTTCAAATAATGCAGTTGATCCTTTTTCTCTTTGTAAACCATAATGTTCAATATAGTTGACCGTTTCAAGTAAGATGGCGCCTAAGAAAGCAGCAAGTATAAAATAAGCAGTAATAGTGAGACCAAAATTCAAGAAAATAAGTAGGACTAATCCTAATTGAATGATTTGAAACAACATCATTTCATTGAAGATGACAGGTAAGAAACCCTTCTTCTTTTTTGCATCCTCAATAGCAATATGCCAAGCACTTATATAAGTGCCAATAAAAGTTTGTATCCAAAATGCATACACTGTTTGTTTGAATTTGGCGGTACTAGGATCATTTGGTGTGGCTACATGTTTATGGTGTCCCTTATTGTGTTCAATAAAGAAATGCATGTATAAGCTTGTAAGCAATAAAGATTTTGCTAAAAATTGTTCAAATTTATTTGTTCTATGCCCTAATTCATGTGCCACATTAATTCCAAATGCACCGCACAATAAGCCCATCCCAATGATGCTGCCCAATGTATCTGAAATAGATTGACTGGAACCAATATGGGTTAAAAAAGTATACAATAAAAAATACTGAAGCGGCACAGTGCACCATAACACGACATCATACCATTGATTGGCTTTGGCCAATTGTTCTTCGGCCACATCTAAATTCGCTGGATTAGGCGCAATAAATAGTTCGGCCAATGGCACCATGAAAAATGTATAGAGCAAGGGAGTCCAAGCATACAACCCAGATTTTGTAAAACTTAAATAGCCTAATCCATACAGTACGAATGGAGTGGCGTATTTGAAAATTTTAATAAAATTTTGCATGACTAAATATAATAATAAGTTTCTGAAAACTTATTAAAGTACAGCTAAATTTTGGGTATTATGATCCCTCCTAAAGGTTTTGTTTAACAATATACCACTATTAAAACTTTTTTCCTCTATTCGTTCCTAGACTATTCTACCGTAACGGACTTCGCTAGGTTTCTTGGTTTATCTACATCAATCCCTTTAGCGACGCCTACATAGTAACTCAGTAATTGTAATGGGATGACACTCAATAAAGGGGCAATGACTTCGTCGATTTCAGGCACAAACATGATATTGTCCGACATGGTTGGCAGGACGGTATCGCCTTCGGATGCAACAGCAATAATTTGACCTTTTCTAGCTTTAATTTCTTGGATATTCGATACTACTTTTTCATAGTAGAGGTCTTTAGTGGCTACAAAAACAACTGGTAAATTTTCGTCCACCAAGGCGATTGGTCCGTGTTTCATTTCTGCTGCTGGATACCCTTCGGCATGGATATAAGTAATCTCTTTTAATTTCAATGCACCTTCTAATGCAATTGGGAAATTAAAACCTCTTCCTAAATATAAAAAGTCCTTAGCGTCTTTGTATTGTTTTGCAATGGCTTCAATTTTTGTGGTGTCTGCTAAAATTGTTTTTACTTTTTCTGGAACCGATGCCAATTCATTGATTAAGTGTTCATAGCGTTCGTCAGAAATACTTCCTTTTGCCTTTGCTATTTTTAACGCCATCATGGTTAACACAGCCAATTGTCCTGTAAATGCTTTGGTACTTGCAACCCCAATTTCAGGTCCTGCATGGGTATAAGCACCAGCATGACTCAATCTTGCGATACTACTTCCCACTGCATTCACTACACCAAATATAAATGCGCCTTTTTCTTTTGCGCTTTCTAATGCCACCAAAGTATCGGCAGTTTCTCCACTTTGAGAGATGGCAATAATTACATCACCAGGATGAATCACCGGATTACGGTATCTAAATTCTGATGCATATTCCACTTCTACAGGGATACGACATAATTCTTCAATCATATATTCTGCCACCAAACCAGCATGCCAACTTGTGCCACATGCCACAATTAAAATTCTCGAAGCTTTTGTCAATGCTTCTAAATGATTGTCTACACCAGCCATAATGATTTGCTGTTGATCATGTAATAATCTTCCTCTTAAGCAATCAAAAATAGTGGCAGGCTGTTCAAAAATTTCTTTCAACATAAAATGGTCATAGCCGCCTTTTTCAATGGCTGCTAATTCCATATCTAGTTTTTGTATAAATGGGGTTTGTTTTTCGTTACCCAAATTTTTCAAAATCAATTCACCCTTTTTTACAATTGCAATTTCATAATCATTCACATACACCACTTCCTTGGTGTATTCGATGATAGGAGAGGCATCACTCGCTAAAAAATGTTCGTCTTTTCCGATGCCAATCACTAATGGACTTCCTTTACGCGCAGCAATGATGGTTTCAGGATCTTCTTGGTCAATTAATAAGATACAATACGCACCTACAATTCTTTTTAAAGCAATGCGTAAAGCTTCTTCTAAATTACTATTATTATTTTCTTGGATGTCTTGTATGAAATTCAATAATACTTCGGTATCGGTATCACTTTTAAAAGTATAGCCTTTGGAAAGTAG
>Ga0164295_10004817_pt1 | contig 10719 bp, 9 predicted proteins | sample GEODES006metaG_FD_111798 | JGI IMG/M metagenome (GOLD analysis project Ga0164295, IMG submission 111798) | Oligotrophic lake water microbial communities from Sparkling Lake, Wisconsin, USA - GEODES006 metaG | ecosystem: Environmental > Aquatic > Freshwater > Lake | place: USA: Sparkling Lake...
GCCAGAGCCGACCGGCGTCATCGCCTCCATCGCACCAGAAGCCTCGCCACTCCTTGGCCTCGTCTCACGTCTCGGCGGCATCCTCGCCGGCGGCAATGTGGCGATCGTCCTTGCGAGCGAATCAGCGCCACTCCCCGCCGTCACGCTGGCTGAAACGCTCGCCGTGAGCGACGTTCCGGCGGGCGTGGTGAACATCATCACCGCGCGCCGAGCCGAGCTGTTGCCGCACCTCGTGCGCCATGCCGACATCGATGGGTATGACCTGTGGGGTTGCCCAGACGAGCTTCTCGTCGAGGCGGAGCAGGGTGCCGCCGAGCATGTCGCCCGTGTGGCACGTCGCCCACATGGGGTGAAGGATCGCGCGGACGCCTTTGACGGCGAGCGCGGCGAACGAATTGACGGCATTACCGCCTTCCTCGAAATGAAGACCGTCTGGCACCCGATCGGCTCGTAGCCGACGCTCCGGCGCCCTGAGGCGCGCTAGTGCAAACCCTAGTCGAGCGTGAAGTCGTCCGGATCGGCGTAGGCGCCCGTCACCTCTTTTTCGAGCTGCATCAGCAGGTCATTGACCAGGCTTGATGCGCCGAATCGGAAACGGTCGGGGGTCAACCAATCAGGGCCGAGCGTCTCGTGAACGACTACCAAATACTGAATCGCCTCTTTCGCCGTACGAATGCCGCCAGCTGGCTTCATGCCCACCACCTTGCCGGTGCGGTTCCAATGCTCGCGAATCGTCTCGAGCATGACGAGGGTCACCGGCAGCGTCGCCGCTGGCGTGACCTTGCCCGTTGAGGTCTTGATGAAGTCGCCGCCCGCGGCAATCGCGAGTGCAGAGGCGCGCCGAACGTCGTCGTACGTGCCGAGTTCGCCCGTCTCGAGAATGACCTTCAGGTGTGCTGGACCACAGGCCTCTTTTACCGCAACGATCTCATCCCACACCTTGGCGTAATCGCCGGCAAGGAAGGCACCGCGGTCAATCACCATGTCAATCTCGTCTGCGCCAGCGGCAACGGCGTACTTTGTCTCGGCGATCTTCAGGTCGATCCACGAGCGGCCGCTCGGGAAGGCGGTAGCAACGGCGGCAACCTTGACGTTGCTCCCCTTGAGCGCCTCTTTCGCCACGCCAACAAGGTCTGGATAGCAGCAGAGCGCCGCAACCGAGGGCATGGAGGCGTCGCCAGGGAGCGGGCGCATCGCCTTGGTCGCCAGCTGGCGGATCTTCCCTGGCGTGTCCTTCCCTTCGAGGGTGGTGATGTCGCACATGCTCAGCGCCAGGCGCAGTGCCCATACCTTGGAAGACTTCTTAATGGAGCGCGTCTTGAGGGTGGCGACACGCTCCTCAATGCCGATGCGGTCGACCGGGGTCGCGTCACGGAGCCAGGCCCCGAGCGCTCGTGAATCTGTCGCAACTGGCAGTGACGAGGTCATACGGAGGAGTATCCTCTCTCTCGCTGAGATGCGCACGCGGGTGCGCAGCCTGCGAGACAGTGCATGGGGAGGGGAGCAGTGGAGTTCCAGCGTGCCGATGATGCGCGTCGCCTCTTCTTTGAGATGCCGAAGCCAGAGTTGCATCTCCACCTTGATGGGTCACTCGATCCTGCCCTAGCACTCGAGCTCGCCGCAACGCGCAACGTCGATGCCCCGCGCGATTGGGCCGGGATGCGCGCCGCCCTGGTCGCCCCAGAGCGCTGTGCCGATCAGGCCGATCTCTTGCGCGCATTTGATCTGCCGATTGCCCTCCTGCAAGATGCCGAGGCGCTTGATCGCGCCGCCGAGCATCTGGTGCGCAGCAAGGCGGCAGAGAACGTTGCCTATCTTGAGCTGCGCTGGGGGCCACACCTCCACACCGCCAAGGGGCTGACGCAGTCGCAGGTGATCGCCGCCGTTGCGGCCGGGGCTCGCCGCGCAGCAGCGGCGACTGGCATTGAGGTGCGTCTGATCATCACCGCCCTCCGCTCTCATTCACTGGAAGAGAATCGCAACCTCGCAATGGCCGCGGTTGCCGCCCAAGATCTTGGCGTCGTGGCGTTCGATCTTGCTGGTCGCGAGGCGGCCTTCCCCGACCCGCTCACATTCAAAGAGTCATTCGACATCGCACGCAACGGTGGACTCGCGATCACCCTCCATGCAGGGGAGTGGGGCGGCGCTGCGCAGGTGCGCCGCGCCCTTGAGGTGCAGCCGGCGCGCATCGCTCATGGTGGTGTCGCCGTTGATGACCCATCGCTCTGCGCTGAGCTCGCCGCCCGCAACGTCTCGCTCGACCTCTGCCCGACCAGCAACACGCAGGCCGCTATCGTCTCCGGCTACGGCGATTTCCCGATCGCCGAGTTGCGCCGGCGCGGCGTGCCGATCACCCTCAATACCGACGACCTGGTGGTCAGCGACGTCACCCTCTCCGAGGAGTACCTCCATGTCCACCGTCGGCTGGGACTCCCCGTTGCAGACCTAATTAGCCTCGCGCGAACCGGCTACGACTTCGCCTTTGTGGGCGGCGAATTGAGAGGGCAACTACGGGGCACCCTTGAGCGGTGGTGCACAGCACGAGGTTTGTAACAAATGCAGCGGTCTGCGTGGCCTAAATCAGAATTCATTGCGCATTGACGGCCGTTATGAGGCACAATGCCGCCACGGTCAGCGTTGGCTGGCCCGCTCGTCGCCGTCGGCGTCTGGGCAAAAGTAAATAGCGGAGGGCTACATACATATGAAGACGCGAATGTTCGCGCTCCTCACCGTTCTCGCGCTTCTCGCCGCAGCGTGCGGTGGCTCGACGGCTTCGCCGTCAGCTTCCGTCGATGCCGCGAAGGCCGATTATCTGGCGTGCCTCTCGTTGGACACGGGCGGACGCACGGATAAGAACTTCAACCAGTCAGCCTACGAAGGCCTGCAGGAGCTTGCAGCCGAGGGCTACTCGACAGCCGATACGACTGCGACTGACGCAACGTCGTACGTGCCAAACATTCAGACGTTGCTCGACAAGGGCTGCGACAGCGTCATCGCCGTTGGTTACAACCAGGGCGAAGCGTTGCAGGCTGCAGCTCTCGATCCAGCCAACAAGGACGTTGCCTTCGGTTGGGTAGACGCAACCTGGGCGCTCGAAGATGGCACGATTCCGGCGAACTTCACCGGTATCGACTTCCAGATCGACGAAGCTTCGATGCTTGCCTCCTACTTGGCGGCTGGCATTTCGAAGACGCACGTAACCGCCGTGTATGGTGGCAAGCCATACCCAGGCGTTACCCGCTTCATGGATGGTTGGGTCGCTGGCGCGAACTACTATTCAGAGAAGAAGGGCGTGAAGACGACTGTCTTGGGCTGGGATCCAATCGCTAAGTCCGGCGTCTTCAACCTGGTCGACAAGGCCTTCGACGACATTGTGTTCGGAAGGGATCAGGCTGCGTCGTTCATGGGCGAGAATGCCGACGTCGTGCACGCAGTTGCCGGCACAACCGGCAACGGCACGTATGAGGCGATGATGACGGCTGGCAAGTACTCCGTTGGAGTTGACCTTGACCAGTGCATTAGCCTTCCGGAGTATTGCGGAACCCTGTTGACATCGGCGCAGAAGAATATCGGCGCTGCGGTCATCGGTGCAGTACATGCGGCATACGAGGGGAACAAGGGCGGCACCAACTACATTGGTACGCTCAAGAATGGTGGCGTTCAGATCGCCACTCTCGATCGCACCGAGGATGCCTGGAAGGCAACCTTCGGTACGCTCGTGACCGCGGAACTTAAGGCAGAGGTTGAGGCCCTGAAGGCCGAAATCATTGCTGGAACCGTCAAGGTTTCCGACTACTTCGTATCGAAGTAGCGATCGGGTAGTTACGCAAGTAGCTACGCGAAGAGCTCCCGCCCGAGTGCTTTGGCATTCGGGCGGGCACGCTCTCCACCAGCCACTGAACGGCAGAGTAGGGAGGGTACGCGTCGCATGAGACTTGAACTGCAGAAGATTACGAAGCAGTTCCCGGGCGTTCTGGCGAACGACCGTATCTCCATCTCCGTTGACAAGGGTGAGGTTCTCGGCCTTCTCGGTGAGAACGGCGCAGGGAAGAGCACCCTCATGAACATTCTCTCGGGTCTCTATCGACCCGACTCCGGCAAAATTCTTATTGATGGCAAGGAGCGCATCTTCCGCGATCCTGCCCAGGCAATTGATGCTGGCATCGGCATGGTGCACCAGCACTTCATGCTCGTCCCCGTCTTCGACGTCACAGAGTCTGTGGTGTTGGGGAACGAGCCAACCAAGGGTCTGCTTGGCAGCTTTGATCGAGCCGCAGCGCGTGCACAGGTTGTAGAGCTCTCAAAGAAGCACGGGCTGGATGTCGATCCCGATGCAAAGATTGAATCGCTCCCCGTTGGCGTACGTCAGCGCGTTGAGATCCTGAAGGCGCTCTACCGAAAGAGCGACATCCTGGTCCTCGATGAGCCTTCGGCAGTGCTTACTCCCCAGGAGACCGAGGAGCTCTTCGGCATCATTCGCGGACTAGCGAAGGGTGGCACCTCCGTCATCTTCATCACCCACAAGTTGAACGAGGTCATCGCCGTTGCCGACAAGATCACCGTCCTTCGACGTGGCGCCGTTGCAGGTGAGACCACCCCAAAGAAGGCGACCGCCGCGAAGCTTGCCGAGATGATGGTCGGCCGCGAGGTGCAGCTCACGGTGAGCCGTGCGGCGTCGCGTGCGGCCAAACCGCTGCTGCAGGTTGAGGGGCTCCGCGTGCTCAACGACGCTGGCAAGCTCGTGGTCAATGGCGTCACATTCACCGTTCGGAGTGGCGAGATTCTCGCTGTTGCGGGCGTTCAGGGGAACGGTCAAACGGAACTTGTAGAGGCGCTCACCGGCTTGCGCAAGGTTGACGCGGGCAGCATTTCCCTGGAAGGGGAGACGCTGACGAACCGGTCGCCGCGTGAGATCGCCACCGCTGGCGTTGCCCACATCCCAGAAGACCGAAATCGCGATGGCATGGTCAAGGGAATGACCGTCGCCGAGAACTACATCCTCAACACGTACCATCTCGCGCCGTTCAGCAAGAACGGGGTGCTTAACCGTAAGGAAATATCAGCGGCCGCCGAGAAGGCGGTACGTGATTACGACGTGCGAACACCCTCTGTCGATACCGACATCGGTTCACTCTCCGGCGGCAATCAGCAGAAGGTGATCGTTGCGCGTGAATTCGGTCGTGGCGTGAAGCTCGTTATCGCAGCCCAACCAACACGGGGACTCGACGTTGGCTCCATCGAATACATTCATCGACGGATCGTTGAGCAGCGCAACGCGGGCGCTGCCGTGCTCATTGTGAGCACCGAGCTCGATGAGGTGTTGGCGCTCGGCGATCGAGTAGCCGTCATGTACGAGGGTCGGATCGTTGGGATACTCGAAGCGAAGAGCGCAACTCGCGAGCGGGTTGGGCTCCTGATGGGAGGCATCGGCAAATGAGCACCTTGCGTCGTATCGGTTCAGAGCTGAGGGTACCTGCGCTCTCGATCCTTGCAGCGTTCCTCGTTGGCGCAATATTGATCTTCCTCACCGACGTGGAGATGCTGCGCGGCTTGCCCGCTGATCCGTTGGGATCGATTAGCCGTGGCATCGGCCGCGTGCTCGCCTCCTACAGCGCGCTCTTGCGCGGAGCGTTCGGTGACCCCGCTACATATGCGAAAGCCATCGCGTCGAATGGCGATCTGAACCTTTGGACAAGAGCGGTGCGACCACTCTCTGAGGGTCTCGTCGCATCGGTCCCACTCATCTTTGTCGGGCTCGGTGTCTCCGTTGCCTTCCGAACCGGCATCTTTAACATCGGCGGCGCCGGCCAATTTCTGATGGGCGCCCTCGGCGGTACCATCGCGGCGCTCCTCTTTGGAGCGGGAGTGACGCCGGTGCCATTTGCCATCCTCATGATCATGTTGTTCGGCATTGCTGGTGGCGCACTTTGGGCGTTTATTCCTGGCTTCTTGAAGGCACGTGTCGGGGCAAGCGAGGTCATCACCACGATCATGTTGAATACGATCGCTGGCAATTTGATCTTCTATCTGGTGACGAACATTGATTTTATCCACCGGGAGGTGGGAGTTGGGCAGCCGGTCTCAACGGAGTTGAGCAAGTTCGTTGATCTTCCAGGGATTCTCCCAATCGCCGCCCTCCGACTTGATATTGCCTTCCCGATCGCGTTGCTCACTGCTGTTGCCGTGAGCTTCTTCCTCTTTCGCTCGACGCGCGGGTATGAACTGCGAGCCGCAGGACTAAACCTTGCCGCCGCGAAGTATGCGGGTATAGCGGCATCAGGCTCGATTATTACGGCAATGCTGATCTCTGGGGGTATCGCGGGACTTGGTGGGGCACTTGTTGTTATAGGTGACGCGAAGCAGCTCCAGCCAGGGATTGAAGGGAGCGTCGGGTTCACCGCGATCGCAATCGCGCTCGTTGGGCGCACCCGTCCGATTGGCGTCGTTGCTACCGCCGTGGTCTTCGGGTTTCTTGCGCAGGGTGGCCGCCTAATGCAAGCCGATACGATTATCCCGATCGAGATGTTGCTCTTTGTGCAGGCGCTGGTCATCGCATTTATTGCAGCGCCTGACCTAACAAAGCAGGTGATGAGGATTCCCTTTAGGCGCAACGCAAAGCCTGCGCCAAAGCCAGTGACGAAGGGGGTAGCGTGAGCACCAAAAACACAGCGAACAAGAAGGCTAGCAGCGGTAAGGCACCGGCGCCATCGAAGCGTCGCGCAACCTCCCGCGTCACGGGCACCAGCAACGAGGCGAATAGGAACCTGGCGATGGCGCGATTGCGTGTGGTGTTGTTCGCGGCATTTGCCGCACTTTCGGCCTGGGTAACGGCTGGCGCCTGGGGCTTAGATGGTACGTTCTCGTTCTGGGCTGACCGCGTTGGAGGAACTGAATCCTCGTTCACTATCAGCGTCGGCCCACTGTGGGCTGCGATTGCGATCGCATTTGTGGTGGCCGCGGCCCTGCAATTTGTCCGCGGCGCAGACTTCCGTTGGCGTCTCGCGCTTGGGCTCATTCTACCGCTGATGGTGTTTGGGATCCTGGCGAGACTCCTTGGTGGAACCACTGCGAATCTTACGGTCTTCTTTACGAATACGCTGAGTTTTGCGATCCCAGTTGGGATCGGTGCGATCGCAGGCATCATCTCGGAGCGGAGCGGCTTCCTCAACATTGCCGTCGAGGGACAACTCTTGATTGGTGCGCTGGTTGGCTCAATTGTTTCTAGTGTTACGGGCATTGCCTTCATGGGCCCAATCGGTGGCGCTGTAGTCGGTGCACTGGTCAGTTTGTTCCTCGCCACGCTTGGCATCCGGTACAAGGTTGACCAAATCATCGCAGGCACAGTGATCAATATTGGTGCAGTTGGAATCACGAGCGTCATCTTCCAGCGTATCCTGACGCAGTATCGTGAGCTGAACAACCCAGTGAATATTGATCCTATTAGCATTCCAGTTCTCTCTGATATTCCAGTGATCGGGCCAATCCTGTTCGCCCTCAACCCATACTTCTATATCGCCATAGGTCTCGCGATCTTCTTCACGTACATGATTTTCCGTACGCGATGGGGCTTGCGTCTTCGATCCGCAGGTGAGCTCCCTGAGGCAGCGGGCACCGTCGGAATCGATGTGGTGAAGCTTCGGTACCGAGCGATGCTCATCTCTGGAGTTTTGGCCGGCTTTGCGGGGAGCTATATCGCCCTTGCTGGGACCGGTGGATTCGGACCGAACTCCAGCGCAGGAAAGGGGTTCATTGCGCTAGCCGCCGTGATCTTCGGAGCGTGGAACCCAATTTATGCGTTTGGCGCCGCACTCATCTTCGGCATGTCCGCGTCAGCCTCTTCGCTGCTTGCTGGGCTTGGCGTCAACATCCCGGTGCAAGTATTGGGTTCTGTTCCCTACGTGGTGACAATCATTGTCGTTGCAGGATTAATTGGTCGCGTCCGAGGACCAGCGTCGGCGGGACGCCCGTACGACCAGGGATAAGGTTCGACGAGCATGGCTTCAGTAGGACTGTTTCGTCTTCCTGAGGCTGGCTTAACTCCGCGGGTCGCCCCGATCGGCACGGCGAATAAGCCACTCCCGATCATCATCGATTGCGACCCCGGGCTTGATGATGCGCTGGCGATTGCCTGCGCCGTCGTGCGACCGGAGTTGAATCTCCTTGCGGTAACAAGCGTGGGCGGAAACGCCGACGTGCGCCATTGCACCGAGAATGCGCTGCGCCTGCTGCAGCTCTACGGTGCTGGAGATGTGCCAGTCGCTGAGGGTGCTGTCGGGCCGCTCTCTGGGCCCCTTGAGCGCGCAACTGAGATTCACGGTGCAACTGGGCTTGGTTCGACAACGATCCCAGCAGCAGCGCGCAAGGCAGACCCGGAGGGAGCGGTAGCCCTCATGGCCCGCACGCTGAGTGCCTCCTCAGAGCCGGTTGTCCTGGTGCCGATCGGCCCACTCACTAATATCGCGCTGCTCATTCGCTCGTATCCACATCTCGCACCAAAGATCTCGCACATCTGCCTGATGGGTGGTTCGGTCGGCGAGGGGAACTCCTCTGCGTCGGCGGAGTTCAACATCTACGCCGATCCAACCGCCGCCGAGATTGTGTTCAGCAGTGGCCTGCCGATCACGATGATTGGCCTCGATGTTACCCATCATGCAATCCTCGATCGAACAATCCTTGATCGATTCGCGGCCCTCCCTGGCGCATCAGCGAAGGTTGCCGCCGAACTGCTGAAGTTCTCCTTTGACCGCTCCGCTGCCTGGGGTCAGGGTGAGAAGATGGCTATTCACGACGCCGTGGCGGTGCTGCACCTCGCCATTCCAGACCTTGTTGGCGTCTCGCGGTACCACGTCGTTGTAGATGCAACGCAGGGACCGGCGCGCGGTCGCACGATTGGCGATGCGAATCCGTACCGCCTCAAGCGCGACAAGCTCGAGCCGAATTGCGACGTGGGGCTCACCATTGATAGCAAGCGCTTCGCAGATGAGATGGTGGATATCTACTCGAAGCTGCCATGAGCGAGCTGAAGCCGAATCCGCTCCCGCTCTCCACGCCATTTCCACCCTCGCCACGCCGTGCACCACTCGGCACCGTTGCGAAGCCACTGCCAATCATCATCGACTGCGACCCAGGCCACGATGATGCTATGGCACTTGCCGTTGCGTTCGCTCGCCCGGAGCTAAAGGTGCTCGGCGTTACCGCCGTTGCTGGCAATGCATCACTGCCAAAGACCTACGAGAACCTTCGCCGCACCTTGGCCCTGCTTGGCGCAAACGATGTGCGTGTTGCCGCTGGTGCCGATGTGCCACTCGTGCGACCGCTCTGGGTAGCGCCATACGTGCACGGCGACTCGGGACTCGATGGAGCAGAGCTTCCAGAGCCAACGGGCGTTGAGCACGCTGCAGGTGCGGTGGATCTGATCGCCACGCTGCTGCGTGAGGCGAGCGAGCCTGTGACACTTGTGCCGCTCGGTCCGCTGACGAACATTGCGATCCTGCTCCGTGATCACCCAGAACTCAAGTCGAAGATCGCCCACATCTGCTGGATGGGCGGCGCGATCGCCGAGGGGAATGTGACCGCATCGGCGGAGTTCAATTCGTACGTCGATCCTGATGCTGCGGCGATTGTCTTCGCCGCAGGGATTCCGATCACCATGGTCTGCCTCGATGCCACACACCGCGCCCTTACGGGCGAAGCGGCGATGAAGCGGCTTGATGCCGCGGGGACGCTGCCCGCGAAGATCTTCGCCGACCTGCTGCGCTTCTACGCTATCTTCCACAAGGATCGTTACGACTGGCCAGCATCCGCCGTGCATGATGCCGTGGCGGTCGCACATCTTGCGGTGCCGAACCTGCTGGCGCTGGTGCATGCCGCCGTTGATGTTGAGCTTGGCGACCTTGCTCGCGGTCGAACGATTACCGACTGGTATGGCGATCGCCTGAAGCAGCGCGGTCGAACCCCTGACGTCGATGTGGCGGTGGGCGTTGATGCTGACGCGTTCGACCGTGTTCTCGTGGACGCGATCCTCTCGTTTAAGTAGCGCTAGAGCCGGTCGCGGAGCTCCGCGAGTAGTCCCGGGATCGCCGCCGCAATCTCCGCAGCGGTACGTTCGTACTCTGTTGGCAGGTAGCCCCACGGGTCATCAAGATCGCGCCCAACGGCGGCTGGATCAAAGTCTCGCAGCAGACGGATCTCTGGCTGTGTGTCTGCCATGCGGATAATGCTGCGCCCGTTGCGGAGATTCGCCTGATCAGCGGCGAGCACCAGATCGAGGGTTGCAGCGAGCGCTGGCGTAAAGAGGCGCGCCTGGTGGCTGCTTCGGAGACCGCGTGCGCTCAAGATCGCGGCGCTGTTCTCATGCATCCCCTCGCCGGCATGCTCGTCAGAGGTTCCGGCGCTAGAGACCACCACGCGCCCAGCGAGGAGCGGGTCGGCGGCAATTGCCGCCTCAATGAGCACCTCTGCCAGGGGGGAGCGGCAGATGTTGCCGTGGCAGAGGGTAAGGATTCGCAACATCCTCTGAGCCTAGCGGATCGCCTCCTGGGCGGGCTCCAGCCTCGTGGTGCGTGGGGGGGCGCCGTTCGGTATCCTATGCAGAGCCACGGCGGGGTAGCTCACCGGTAGAGCAGGGGATTCATAAGCCCTTGGTAGCAGGTTCGATTCCTGCCCTCGCTACCATGCACCTTGGGGAAGACGGAGAACGGAGGGAACCTAATGATTCCA
>Ga0164295_10004818_pt1 | contig 10719 bp, 10 predicted proteins | sample GEODES006metaG_FD_111798 | JGI IMG/M metagenome (GOLD analysis project Ga0164295, IMG submission 111798) | Oligotrophic lake water microbial communities from Sparkling Lake, Wisconsin, USA - GEODES006 metaG | ecosystem: Environmental > Aquatic > Freshwater > Lake | place: USA: Sparkling Lake...
CGCGTTCGTGGGGTGCCACCGTGTTTGCCTGCGGTGTGACTATCGTCCACGTATTCCCAACTGGCGCGACCATCGAAGGGTACCCGGGAAGCGAGTCGGCTAAGGTCCGCATTATTCTGCATTTTCACGAAGCTGATGGGAAACAGCCTGTCGGGAATGAGCAGCCCTAGGTCATCGTAGGCGACGCGCGCAAAAGCTGCCTCGGGGTCGCCATCCGCCAAGGCCGTGAGCCGGTCGTGCAGCGCCCGGCATAGCGTGGATTTCCCCGACGAGCTCGCGCCGTTAACGAGGATTGCTAGCGCGGGCGTCCGAGTTCCTCTAGCCGAAGTGCTTGTCATCGTTATTCACCCGCTATTCTGGTGTAGTCGCGCTTGCGTCCAGCTTACTTCGCCGTAAACACCGGCTTGCCCTGAAACCAGGTTTGCAGCACGCGTGTGCCGCCAATCTCGTTCGGCGGGATACTAAGAATATTGCGGTCTAGCACGATGAAATCTGCGGACTTGCCGACGGCAATCGAACCAAACTCGGCTTCGCGGCCGAGCGCGCGTGCGCCGTTGATGGTGTAAGCGCGGAGCGCTTCACCAATGCTGATGGCTTCTGGCTGGCCTAGTGGCGGCGTGCCTCCGCGGGCACGCAGCACCGCAATCTCCATATTCACGAAGGGCCGTGGGTTACGCGACTCTACCGGCGCGTCGGAGCCACCGGTCAGTACGCCGCCCGCCAACATCATCGAGCGCGTGGGATAAGCCTGCTGCTCGTAGTAGCTGTTCTGCTCGTGCAGGGCCTTGAAGCTGTCGTCGCGAACGCGTTGGATAAACGGAATGACGGAGAGGTCGTACTCCTTGTCGGTGTAAATCCACGCGTAGGTCATGGCCAGAAACACTTGATTGCGGCCGATTCGTGGCATGTCGTCGGGATGTACCAGTTGCACGTGGGCCAGCGTGTCTGCGCGGCGCGCGGTGCCGGGCTTGTCGTCGGCGCGCGCGGCCTCAATAGCGTCCAGCGCCGTGCGCACGGCGGCATCGCTGATCGCGTGGATGTGTAGCGTTAAGCCGGCTTGGTGCATTCGCCGCGCGTATTCCATGATGACCGCGCGCCCATGCTGCAGACGGCCCGAGGAGACGGCGCATTGCGGGGGCGCGGCGATGGCGCGGCACTCTGGCGCTTGTGGGTCTTGGTACTGCCCGCTGAAGGTGGCACGGCCGCGCTCGTCTTTGCCGAACACTGGTTGTAGATAAGGCGTCAGTGATGGCGAATTTGGCAGTGTCGGCGGGGTACCCAAGGGGTTGCCCTCCATCACACCGTCCGCGAACAGCTTGACCGTATCCGCGCGGATGAGTGGGTTGTCCCGATAACGCTCTCGGAAGGACACGGCCTCGGCTACGAGCGCCTCCCAGTCTGGACCGCCGGCGCGGAGCTCCGCGGCGTCGAGGTCCTGCAGAGTGGCGAGCGAGGCGTGTGCAGTCAGTTCGCCTTGCGCCTGCATCTTGTCGTAGATGGCGAAGGAGGTTGCCGGGACGGAGGGGTCTTGGAAGGCAGTGATGCCGACCGAGTTCAATCGCTTGGTTACACGGCCCGGCTCACGCGTGACTTCCGAGAGGTCTTGGCCTTGCAGGTGCAGCGGCAACACCAGATACCGGGCTTCCTCGTTGACCCCGCCGGTAGGTTCGCCATCGGCGCCCACGTCCACCAAGGGGCGGTAGTGCGCCAGCGGACCGGCCAACGTGGCACGGCTCAGGCCGACGATTTCCCCATTCGGTGTATGCGTCAGGCGCAGTGCCGCCGAGTTGAAAGCCGCATGGTGGCCGTCTGTTCCCATCAGCTGTACCGGATTGGCAGGCGCTGCAAGGTCGAGCGCGGCCCGCAGTGTCGGGTGTCGTGCGTCGGGCTCGTTGCCGCTGTATATGGACCACTGCGCGACGCGCAACCATTCGCCGGGTTGTTTGCGAAAGCGCGTCAGGCATTCGCGAACCACGTCGGCAATCTGCGCGAGCGAACGGGATTCGTTCTTCAGGTCGCAAGTGTTGAGTTCAATGATGCGGGTGGCGTGGACGTGCGTGTCGACGAGGCCGGGCAGGATGAGTCTGTCGCCGACGCGTTCGATGCGAGTCTTTGGGCCGGCAAGGCGCAGCGCCTCGGCAGCCGAGCCCACGTACGAAAACTTGCCGGCTGTGACGGCGAAGGCCGCGACCGGCTTTGCGCCGGAGGGAGCAGATTCGACGGTTTCGATGCGCGAACCAAGAACGATGAGGTCCGGCGATGACACCGCTGCGGCGACCGGTGCAGCGACTGCGCCGGCTGCTATTGCGACCAGAGCAAGGAAGGTGCGTCGCTTTAGCCCCGCGAGCGCGCCACAGGTGAATTCGGCCTGCATGAAGGTTTCGTCGAGACGGTTGGTGCCTGCCATGGGGATAACTGTCCGGTGAGAGTGACTGAAAAATCTAAGTTAACCGCAATGTTACCCTCACGGCTTGAGTATTGGAGTGCAACGATGTCGGCGAAGCAAACCTTGGCGCTAAGCAAAACCCAGTTTGGTCTGGTTTGCGCGGCTTTCATCGCGAACTTGGTGTTCATTCCGTCTATTTCCACGCATTTAATGCAGGGAACTTGGGGCGGGCATTCGGTAATGACGCGCTTACCGAATTCCCTCGTTTCGGTGCTTGGCTTCCCGGTTTATTCGTACACGTTGATTACTTGGCATGCGGCTGCCGCGTTGTCGCTCGCCGCCGCTATGTTTGTGCAATTCGTTCTGGCGCATCGCACGGAGCGCTCAGACCGCGCCGTAGCCTTCCACAAGGCGCTCGGGCCAGTCGTTCTGTGCACCCTGTTGCCGGTATTCCTGCTATTCGCCTTGGCCTTGAGCCTGTGTGTCATCCACACCCCGTTCAATCACGTCATGTTCACTGTGTTGCCGTTGATGATCTTTTACGCCATCTTCCGCGCATTGATCGGTCTGTGGCGTGGAGACCGGGAGCTTCACGCCGATTCTATGTTCCTGGCGTTCATGCTCCTAGAATCGGCGCCGGTTTACCGTATCGTCATGTTCGCGTTTCTATCGTTCGGTGGCGCTCCGCTCGCACCGAATGGTGAGCCAGTCGATGGGGGCGCAGCGATTCGTACTGTAATCGTGCTCGCGATGCTCACGCTCGGCTATTGGTCTTGTGGCCGGTTGCGCCGCAACTGGTTGCCATTGGTGCTGCTGGGGTCGGTGCTGGTGCTTTCGCTCACATTTCTGCCGTGGTCACTCACCGGCGCGCCCTAGCTCATTAAAGCCTGATCTTCGCCGGATCGATGTCGAAGGTGGAGTGGGTCCGGAAATGCAGTTCACTACGCCGGTAGTCAATGACTAGCGCGTCGACCACGCCGAGCACGTCCATGCCGATGAGTAGCGCCGGTTCGTCGGTCAGGCGCCAGTGCTCGAAGATTTGCAGGTCCGTGAACATGATTTCGGCATTTTTCACCAGCAGTCTTCCGGCCGAGATGCTCGGCACGCGAACACGTGTTGCGTGCTGTAGGTCTTCGGTCACCCCGATGACACCTGAGTCGAACACATCGCGTGGGTCTTTACGGCGCGCTAGCGCCCGGCGCAAGGCGAGATTGCCGACGGTCGCCTGTGATCCCGTATCAATCAGGGCGATGGTGCGGATGGGGCCGACCATCACCATGGCACGCATGCCCCGGTTGTTTGCGTACTTGAAGGGAACCATCGAAAACCCGGGCGGTGCCGGCTTGCCATGCGAACGGGCAATGCTTATTCGGTCCTTGCTAAATTCGATGGCGATGCGTTTATCCTTGAGCCCTTCGCCGCCGAGGACGCCATCGGCACCTCCGAAGACGTCCGGCACAATCGGTAAGGTGACGTTCTCGATCAAGAGATCACCGACTGCCCGCGTCTTGGCGTGTGCTGCTTGCACGGTGCGAGTGCCCGTGACGCCACGCAGCCTTACCGGTTTGGACTCGAGTGGCAGTCTGGCGTCATCGACCACGCGCTGCATGACTGCTGAGCGTGTTGCGCCCGTGTCGAGCACCAAGCGATACGGGCCCTTACCGTTGATTCTGACCGGCGCCCAGATACGACCGATGTGATCGCGCGTGGTGGGGGCGACATAGCGCGGCTCCGGTGCGGAGACGACTACCTCTTCGACCCGCGAAGGCGGCGTGGTGGCGGGTAGCGGCGCGGTTGTGGCCACTGGTGTAGGTGGTGTCTGGGCAAGTACGCTGAAAGGGAGCAGCGCCAGCCACAAGAGCGCGGCGAGACATGGTGCGATCGGGGAGCCCGGCCGAACGGAAATGCCGTCGTTTTCCAAGTGGTTCGACCAGTCGACGATGCGGAGGGACATGGCTGACAACCGGCCTTTAGGATAGGGTGACCATTGTGCACCGAGTGTAGGTCCGTGCGTGGCAAGTCTCGACGTCCTACCAGGTTTGACTAGCAGTCTGGATTAGCGTCTGCCCCCGCTGACGTCACGGGTGACGTCGGAGTTACACATCCGGTGGAATTTAAGTCGTCATTTAGTCATGGAGCATTGCTGTGGAGACTAAATTCTCTCAACGTCTTGCAGGCCTTTCAGAAGCTGACATTTCGGCAATTATTCAGATGGCTTGGGAAGATCGGACGGCCTTTGAGACCATTCAGCAGCGCATGGGATGGTCTGAGGCGGATGTCATTCGCCTCATGCGACACGAACTGCAGCCTAATTCATTTCGGTTGTGGCGCAAGCGCATGAAAGGACGTGCTACCAAGCATCGTGCGCTGAGAAGTCCGAAAATGAAATTTGCAGATCACCTAGTTGCGGATCATCGACGGGCTAATTGTTGATATTTGCGTTGGGTATACCCAGTTTAAACTTTGATAACGATTGCTTCCGTTGGTGGAAATTATAGCTCTCTCCGCAGTCCGCAACGACCTGGCGCACAACCTCACGCTGCTCGCGCGGTTGGCCGCCAAGAGTCGACCTTGTTGCCCTTACGGGGCGGGGAAGCGCGGTGGGCTGCTGGCCTGCGCGGGTGGTAGTGGGCCATCGAAGCGGGTGGCTACCGCATCGAGGTGCTGTTCGGCGCTGGCGAAGACCGCCTCATAGAGGCCTCGGCACAGCGCATAGGCCGCATGGCCGGCCCATTCCGGTGGCAATAGGGCCCGCGGCAACCGCGGGTCGCGTAGATGGATGCGGCGGTAGTCGTGGATCAGCAGTGTGCGGGTGACGAAGGCGTGCGCAGGGTCTTGTGGTCCGTGGGTCGCAAGGTGGTCGGCGACCGGCTGAAAGGACGCGCCAAAACGCCGGTAACGCGTATCAAGGGCGGACAAGTCCCAACCACGAGCAATTAGCGCGGCGGCGTTGGCGCCAGCCACAAGGTCCGCGGCAAACACCAACACATTCGTCATGCCGTGTGTCGCCAGCGCCGCGACGGCATCGTCCGGTGCGACAGCGGGATGCACAAAGACCCCCGGATCCAGCTCACCGAAGCCTTCGAGGCGCAGCAATTCGCGTAAGCGTTGCCGGTCACCCAGGGCAGCAGAGGGTAAGACCACCGTGGTCCAGCGTCCATCGCCAACCGGGACCGGGCCACCATAAATGCGGCCTGTGGCTTTCGCAAAGCGTTGTCGGCCGGTGGCGGACAGCGCGTATTCCGACAGGCGCCCCGATCGCCGGTACTTTAACCAGTCATCGTCCACCAAGCGGCTGACGGAGGTACGCACCAGTCGATCGGTCAAGCCGAAGGGAGCCATGAGACGAATGAGACTGCCAAGGGTAATGGCGCCGCCGCGTGGTGCCAACGAGTCGCCGAACACCGTGACGATCAGCGAGCCGCCACGCAGGGGCCGTTGCGCCTGGAAGGTGTTGCGCAGGGTGAGGACAGGATCGGTCAGGGGCATGGAAGTCATCGTAGTCTGGCGTTAATTGTGACACTGAAAAAATTGTTAAGTCAAATAAGTCGTGTCACAATACGAATAAGGGGAGTTGCCTCACGCTGAGGTGTGGCCCAAAGTTCGCAACGGGGGGGAGTGGATGTATACCCAAGGATTACTGGAGGCCCCGCCGAAGGCGGCCAGTGCGGTGGAGGATAGCGAGCGGATGGCGCGCTTCCAGGCCCGCATTGATGCCGAGGAAAAAATTGAGCCTAAAGATTGGATGCCGGAGGCCTATCGGCAGACCTTGATCCGTCAGATCTCCCAACACGCTCACTCCGAAATCGTCGGCATGCTGCCTGAGGGCCACTGGATCTCGCGCGCACCCTCGTTGCTACGCAAATCGATCCTGATCGCCAAAGTGCAAGACGAAGGTGGTCATGGCGCTTACCTCTACAGCGCAGCCGAGACGCTCGGCATTGCGCGCAGCGAACTGATTGAGCAGTTGCTGTCCGGGCGCGCCAAGTATTCGTCTATTTTCAATTACCCGACCCCGACCTGGGCGGATGTCGCGGCGATCGGTTGGTTGGTCGATGGCGCGGCGATCATGAATCAGGTTCCTTTATGCCGCTGCTCTTACGGGCCTTATGCGCGCGCCATGGTGCGGGTCTGCAAGGAAGAGAGTTTTCATCAACGGCAGGGGTACCACGCGATGCTGTCGCTAGCGCGTGGCACGCCGGCGCAACAGCGGATGGCGCAGGACGCGCTGAATCGTTGGTGGTGGCCCGCGCTCATGATGTTCGGTCCGCCGGACACCGCCTCGCAGCATACGGCGCTGTCGGTGCGCTGGAAAATCAAGCGCTTTACCAACGACGAACTGCGACAGAAGTTTGTCGACTTCACCGTGCCGCAGGCGCAGTTTTTGGGATTGATGGTCCCGGATACGCAATTGCATCAGGCCGAGGATGGCCACTACCAGACCGGGCCACTGGACTGGAGCGAATTCAATGCGGTGCTCAAGGGCAACGGTCCGTGCAATGCCGAGCGCATTGCGGAGCGCCGCGAGGCCCATGCCGCGGGCGCTTGGGTCCGTGAGGCGGCCATCGCCCATGCGGCCAAGCGCGCCGCGCGTGCAGTCGCTTAAGGTCTACGGAGCCATCGCCATGACACTTCCCCACGATTGGGCACTTTATGAAGTCTTCGTCCGTGCCAAGCGCGGGCTCGACCACAAACATGTCGGTAGTCTGCATGCCGCGGACGCGGCTATGGCTATCGAGCATGCACGCGATCTCTATACCCGTCGTCAGGAAGGCGTGAGTCTGTGGGTCGTCAAATCGGCCGACATCGTCGCCTCCGCTCCAGAAGATGCGGCGGCGTTCTTCGACCCGGCCGAAGACAAAATCTATCGCCATCCCACTTTCTATGACATTCCCAAAGACGTGGAGACCTTGTGAACGCGGTGACCACTCCCGCCACTGCCCGTGAGTTAACGACCTACGTGTTGCGCCTCGCCGATACCTCTTTGGTGCTCGCGCAGCGACTCTCGGCGTGGATCGGTCACGGACCGGCGATTGAAGAAGATCTGGGTTGTGCGAATATTTCGCTCGACCTACTCGGACAAGCGCGACTGCTCTACGCTTATGCCGGTGAACTCGAAGGCGCCGGGCGCACCGAAGACGACTTCGCATACTTGCGCGAGGAATGTGACTTTCTCAATGCCACGATGGCAGAACTGCCGAATGGCGATTTTGGCCAGACCATCGTGCGGCAGTGTTTGCTGGACCTGTGGCGGCTCGAACTGTTCGAACAATTAACGCAGTCCACGGATACGCGGTTGGCGCAGATTGCCGCGAAAGCGGTCAAGGAAATCCGTTACCACGGTCGCTACAGCAGTGGTTGGCTGGTCCGTCTGGGGGATGGCACAGACGAAAGCCACCAGCGGGTGGCCACGGCGCTGGTCACGCTCTGGCCCTATGTCGTTGAGTGGTTCGCTGAAGATGCGCTTGAGCAGGCGCTGGCGGAGCGCGGCGTGGTGCCCTCGGTTGCCGCGGTGCAGGCCGGCTTTGAAGCGCGCTTAGCGCCGATCCTCCTTGCGGCGACTTTGACCCGACCGAGCACCGTGGACTATCGCTGGTTTGGCAAGCGCGCGCAGCACAGCGAACACCTCAGCCATCTCCTGGCGGAGCTGCAGTCCTTGCATCGGGCACACCCCGGAGCACAGTGGTGACGGCACTGGCCAGTCCCGAGGCATCGGCCGTGTGGGCGGTGCTGTGTACGGTGCCCGATCCTGAGATTCCGGTGCTTTCTTTATTAGACCTCGGCGTGATCCGCGAGGTGTCGGTGCAGGGGCGACACGTGGTGGTCGGCATTACGCCGACCTATTCCGGTTGCCCGGCGACGGCGGTGATCAAAAGCGATGTGGCCGCGGCGCTGCAACTGGCCGGCTACGTGGCGCAGGTGCACGACGTGCTGTCGCCGCCGTGGAGCAGTGCGTGGATCACCCTAGAGGGTTGCGAGAAATTGCGCGCCTATGGCATTGCACCGCCCGAGTTCCCCGTCGGTCGCGTCGCCGCCTTGCTCGAGGAGGAGGTAGCGCCGGCCTGCCCGCGCTGCGCCAGTCGCCAGACGGAGTTGCTCTCGGAGTTTGGCTCGACGCCATGTAAAGCGCTGCATCGCTGCTGCGCCTGCCAAGAACCCTTCGATCGCTTCAAGTGCCTTTGAGAGCTGCGGTGCTGACCTACCATCCATTGACACTCATCCGCCGTGAGCCACTCGCTGAGGCCGCTGTGCTGTTGGAGTTCCAACTGCCGGCCACGCTGGCTCCCTGGTTTCAATTTGAGGGTGGACAACACTTGCCAGTGCGCGCCGTCCTGGCGGGCCAAGACGTGCGACGCACGTACTCGATCGTGGGCCGCGGCCACGACTCGTTGGTCTTGGGCGTGCGTGTGCAAGGGGTGATGTCGCAGCACTTGGCGGCACTTCCCGTGGGCGCAACCGTGGAGGTCATGCCCCCGACCGGTCGCTTCCGCGCAGTCATCGATGCCACGCGGCCCCGCTCGCATGTAGCCTTTGCCGCCGGCTCTGGCATCACGCCGGTGCTGGCGATCATCACTGCTGTCTTGGCAGCGGAGCCGGCGGCGCGGGTAGCGCTCTATTACGGCAACCAAACGCTGTCGCGCACCATGTTTGCTGAGGCGTTGCTGGCCTTGAAAAATCGCTATCTGGGCCGCTTCACGTTGCACTTTCTGATGAGCCAAGAGCAGCAAGAGCTGGAACGCCACGAAGGCCGGATCGACGCGGCAATGGTGCGCCGCGTGCTTGCCAGTGATCTGGATAGCGTGACGGTCGATGAATGGTATGTGTGTGGTCCTGACAGCATGCTCGCGGATCTGACCGGCGCCTTGAAAGAAAGCGGCGTGCCGGGGCGCATCCACGCCGAGCGGTTCGGTAGCCGTGCGCAGGCACGTCCAGCGCCGGCACCTGCGCTCGTGACCGATGCGCAGGTGGTGGCGGTGACGGTCACCATGGACGGGCGCGAGCGGCACTTTTTGATGGACCGACAGCAGTCGGTGCTGGCGGCGGCCGAAGCGGCCGGTCTGCGCCTGCCGTTCTCCTGCCGGGCGGGCATTTGCTCAACCTGTCGTACTCGGGTGGTGGCGGGTGCGGTGGCAATGGAGCGCAATCAGGCGCTGGAGGACTGGGAGGTCGCAGCCGGCTATGTGTTGTGCTGCCAGGCCAAGCCTACGACCGACAAGATTCACCTCACCTACGATGACATTTAAGGCTCTCCGATGACCTACTCCTCGATTCTGTACAGCTGCGTCGATGGCATTGCGCGGCTCACACTGCATCGGCCGGACAAACTCAATGCATTTACGGCGCAGATGCACGGCGAGGTGCGTGACGCCATGGCACGCCTCGGCCCGGAGGGGGCGCGGGTGCTGGTGCTGACTGGCAGCGGGCGAGCCTTTTGTGCCGGTCAGGATCTCAGTGATCGTGCGGTGGCGCCGGGCGGCGCACCGGTCGATCTGGGCGAGTCGATAGCGCGTGACTACGCGCCCTTGGTGCGAACGCTACGCGCGCTGCCGCTACCGGTGTTGGCCGCAGTCAACGGGGTGGCCGCTGGTGCGGGCGCCAACTTGGCGCTGGCCTGCGATGTGGTGGTGGCAGCGCGCTCGGCGGTCTTCGTGCAGGGGTTCAATAAACTCGGCCTCGTCCCCGATTGTGGTGGAACCTGGTTGTTGCCCCGACTGGTCGGTAATGCGCGCGCTTTGGGCTTGATGTTGCTCGGTGACAAGGTGAGCGGCGAACAAGCCGCAGCGTGGGGATTGATTTGGCAGTGTGTGGATGACGCGCTGCTGGCCGAGACGGTCGATGCTCTCGCGCAACGGTTGGCCCAAGGTCCCACGCGAGGACTGGCGCGCACCAAAGAAGCGATCTACGGCGGCTGGCAACACAACCTGTCCGAGCAACTCGATGTAGAGCGCGATTTGCAACAAGAACTCGGGCGCTCGGCCGACTATGCAGAAGGCGTTGCCGCTTTCCGTGACAAGCGCATCGCGCAATTTACCGGCCGTTAACACGGCGCACGACGAGGAGGGGATATGTCAGACGGTTCACCAGATCGCGCCCAGCGTGCGGGCGCTCCCAGGTTGATTGGCGCGGTTTGCGCTCTGCACCGGCGAGATCGCCGGTGAGCGCGCGCCCACTGGAAAGTTATATCGCGGGCCGCTGGTGGCGCGCGCCTGGCGAGGGCGTGGTGTTGCGCGACGCCAGTACCTTCGAGGGCGTGGCGACGGTGGTGAGTGAGGGCCTCGATACGGAGGCGCTGTTACGGTACGCCCGTCACGTGGGCGGCCCGGCCTTGCGAC
>Ga0164295_10004820_pt1 | contig 10719 bp, 10 predicted proteins | sample GEODES006metaG_FD_111798 | JGI IMG/M metagenome (GOLD analysis project Ga0164295, IMG submission 111798) | Oligotrophic lake water microbial communities from Sparkling Lake, Wisconsin, USA - GEODES006 metaG | ecosystem: Environmental > Aquatic > Freshwater > Lake | place: USA: Sparkling Lake...
ACAATCACCGTCACTGTGAACGGACCATCAAGTGGTGGTGCTCTTGCAACACTCAGCAACGGTTTGTCCTGCACAACAGTCAGCGGCGTAATCTGCACAATTGCCAACGTCCCCGACGGCACCTACACCCTCACCGGATCAGCCACCGGATATGGAACCAGCACATCAACTTCGTTCACTACCAGCTCAACCATGACAACAGCAACAGCAGTCACCCTCACACCCAATGCCACCTATGGTTTGGAAGTAACTGTTTCTGGCAGAGCTAATGGTGAGTCGGTTATCGTCTCAGTTTCCGGGGGCTATGCGTGCACAATTGCCGCTACCGCCGGCACGGCTGATGTGTCTTGCACAGTCACTGTTCCTGCAGGAGTTTATACAGTGAGTGCCACATCCGCCACCAGGCAAGGTAGCGGTTCGAAAACAGTCAGTGGCAGTACTAATACCACGATCGCCGTGAGTTAAAGGAAAATTATGAATCCAACTACCATGAAACGAATCACGTGCGCAATGTTTGCGCTTACTTTTATCATCAGTTCATGCGGCAACGGTGCACAAAGAAACTCAACAGGAGTGGTAGTTAGGTCTGGTTTCAATTCAATATACAGCGTCAAAGTTGGTGACTGCACAAACTCCGTCCTCAGAGAGGCTGCCGACAAGCTCAATCTCGTACCCTGCGATAAGCCGCACGCACTTGAGGCTTACAGCATTGTTGCGAGTACTGCCACTACCTATCCGGGGGCTGATGCTCTAGAGAAATTTGCCGACCAGAGTTGTATCGATAAGTTTTTTGGTTATGTTGGCATTGAGCTATCGCAGTCAATCCTCTACTACACCTTCGTGTACCCGAGTGTCACTTCATGGAATAACAAATCGGATCGTTCGGTCGTTTGCTTTATTTACAAGGCAACCGAACCACTGCTGATGGCATCAGTCAAAGGCTCAAAGCTTTAGATCAGGTTAAAAGTTGCACACCTTCGTTGACCGACAAAGAACCATCTAGTACTCGCTGCAGCACCGGAAAGATTTCTGACATCATTCCAATCAATCCAGCGACCAGAGTTGCGACAACCTCCGCCATGTCTACCTCACTAATCACTGGTATTGCCGACTTCACACAAAGATATTCGGCTCCCATTTCGTTGGTCAAGAGCGACACTGATCCAATCACAAACGAGCTGTTGAGCTGATTGACGAGCATCAATGCTGATGGGTTGGCTGTTGACCCAGAGATCATAGGTTCAGCAAAAACGATCGAAGCGACCTGATTTGTTTGATACACCGAGATCATTACATTGGTCCCTGATTCTTTAGTCAACGAGATTTCATCATCCGTCTCACCGTCCACCAAAAAATCATTTTCCAGGAGGAAATCGACTGCTTTCATCCAGGCAGGAGCTGATGCAAACAAAATCCCCTCCCAGCGTGCTTCTGGTGCATTGACCTGGTGCCACATCGCAGAAATAATCACGAACTCACTAATATTCCAACCTCGCGGCGATTCAGTCGCATACCTCGAGCCCTCAACCGTGATTCGTAGATGACCACTGCCCTGATCTTCAGCAGGAAATCGTCGCCGGCTCTTTGCACCGAAGAGATCCAGTTCCTGAATTCTGGCCCATTCAACTGAATCAACTTCAAAACTAATCCGAGAGAGATGATCGTTCAGGTGTTCAATTTCAGGATTAGTTGTGCTGACGTCACCATCTTCGTATTTAAAAAAACTCGTTACCATACTTATAGGTTACTATTGACATATGGCGATTCAAGTTGTCACAGGCGCAATGCTCAAGTGCAGTTTTGGCTTGGCTCCATCTGTTCTCAACGTCATACCAAAAAGCCGTGTCATGGCTACAGCCCCCGCTGGCAACATTATGGATTGCATCCCTATGGTTAATATTCCTCCATTTGGAATGTGTCAGTCGCTTGCCAACCCAATGGTGGCTGCAGCCACCGCAGCGGCACTCGGTGCGCTTACACCAATGCCATGTATTCCGGTTACAACACCTTGGAAGCCAGGGTCTCCAACGGTTCTTATCGGAGGCATGCCAGCATTAACCAATTCGTGCACCACAAACTGCGCCTACGGTGGAATGATTCAGATCTTGATGGGTGGCCAAGTCACTGTCATGACTGCTTAGATAAAGAGTAGGTGACCGAAGCAGGGCGTTGAGAGCCAATCAAACGCGACGAATTGGCCCTTCAGGGGGGAGCAAAGCCGCATAGGGAGCGAAGGCCGCACGGTCGACGAGTCGACCTTGTTTGCGCATCTCATCAAATAGTGCTGTCACAAGATGAGACATTGAAATTGGTTTCTTTTCATCGGCTGCACGAAACGCTGCACCTAGAGACACTGAACGAATATCAGCACCAGACAACTTGAACTGCGAACAGAAGTCAATATCAATATCATTTTGTGGAGCGTCACTTGGTAATGCCTTCAACCACAGCGTGCGTCGTTCGCCTTCATTGGGAGCTTGGAAATCAACGACCACGTGAATACGGCGCAAGAACGCATGATCAATATTGCTACTGAGATTGGTGGTCAAAATGACTAAACCGTCAAAACGCTCGATGCGTTGCAGCAAGTACGACACTTCAAGGTTTGCGTAACGATCTTGTGCATCACTGACTTCACTGCGTTTTCCAAAAATACTGTCAGCCTCATCAAACAACAAAACGACGTTGCCAGTGTCGGCAACATCAAACAGTTGCTCGAGGTTCTTTTCAGTTTCGCCGACGTATTTCGAAACCATTGTCGCGAGGTTGACTTTGAAAAGATCGAGACCTAAGTCGGCAGCGATGACTTCGGCCGACATTGTTTTTCCGGTTCCGGGAGGACCACTAAACATGGCGACAACACCGGCCGATGGAATTGGTTTAAATCCCCAATCATCAAGAACCGTGTCACGATGTCGGTAACGAGCAGCGACCATTCGCACGCGTTCAAAATCTTCAACTGGCAGAACCAAATCATCCCAGGTGCGAGATGGACGAATACGTGTCGTCAATCGATCAAGGTCGCCAGTCACTAGTCGTCGTGCCGCATGACTCGGATCACCACCCAGAGCTGGCAGCGACTTTTTGATTTGGTCCAATTGTGTAAACGTCAAACGATGCCCAGCGCCCAATGCCCCGCCCATTTGTTGCAAAACTGATGAAACACTCGCAACGCGATCGCTAATTTGATCGTCAACCCAGGCTCGGTCGGGCAATTGTTCTAAGGGGATTTGGTTTTCTGACAGGATCCCCCAACGCAAATGATCAGCACGTTCAATCCACCATTTAATTCGGGCTGGAACAGAATCAACGACGTCCAAGAGAATTGCCGCATCGCACAGTGTGGCTTCGCGAACTACCGCCGCCCAGTTGATTGATTCATCTGTTTCTTTAATGGCAATCGCCCTCGCGGCACCAAGTCGCACCAATGCACGTTGGCGGCGAGCCGATCGATCTGGACCAGCAACCAAAATTACTTGAGCGTCGCCTGGTCCTGCAACACCGGAAATGTGTTCTATATCAATAGGTAATTCGGGATCGCGATCTTGCGAACCAAGTAGCGACCACACCAGTGACGGCGCAAGATGAATCTCGCGAGTCGCCCATGACCCTTCGCTTTTCACCTGAATAAAACCAGATCGCATCAATCGGCTGTCTGGAGCGGCTGAAGACAGCGACTCTGGCAAGACATGAGAAATGACGCCGAGCGTGACCGTGCCGTCGGCCTTACCACCTAGACCTGCAACTACTCGACGTCGCTCTGGCCGAATTTCAGACGCAGCCAACACGGCAATCAACGCCGCATCGTTTTTGTCGGCACGTGCCAGACGAACCGCCGAAGCAAAGAGTGACTTGCTTGAAATCTCCGCTTCCAATAGTTTCCAAGCCGCATTCAGATTCTTTTGTGTCTCTTTTTCAATGTCGTCTTGCGACTTAAATCCCGGCAAAAGCAAACCTTGTTTGGCTAAGTCGTCGCCTACTGGGCCTTGCTTGACAATCCCGAATCGCAAAATCTCATCGGCGAACAATTCCCATTGGTTGGCATTTTTTGACGATCCGAATTTCATTTCTATTCCAATGATTGCTGGTCGATTTATTGCTGGTCTATGAATGGATGAAAACGCAACGAACGAGTGATCTCCATCAGTGTAGAGAGATCATCACCTTCAGCAGTCACCCGGAATTCGTCGTTCGAATGCAGAACCTGAGCCTGCAAAGTGCCGATCCCCAGCTCAGTCATTAATGAAATATCGTCAAATAACATTTCTGAGGTGCCCGAAATCGCAGGTTGTGTCGCCCTTTTCAAAACCCAACGACTTCCGGGTCCCGACATCTCCATGTGATCATTCGAGACCGTCCTCGCCCACCCCTCAGGAACATTGACGCTCATCCGAAAATCAATAGGTGTGAGCGATGATTTCGCAGTGTGAACATCCCGGGGGGACAATAACCGAGCACTTTTCGCGATCATCAACATTTCATCACAACGATCGTCATCTACTTTCCACTCGGCCCGTATAGCGACGGGAAATTCAAGCGGCACGATGGTCAGGAATCCCTTCATTGGCCCCCCGTCGCCATCGCTCAAAAAAGTTCGACCTTCACAAATGATTCCATCGACAACAATCTCAATGTCATCTGCCCATCGAGAAACTCGACCCAATCGCTGAACACAAAGTTCAAGTGCAGCGATTCCCCTTATTGTCAATCGTCGAACTTCAAACGTGTCCGCAGTTTCTGGCCGGTGATCATCGGGGTCATCCCAAAGAATGACCGATTCATCGCCGAGTTCATCGTTCATGAAACCGATAGGTGCAAGAACTGAAACTCCGATCTCGTCAAGCGAGAAATGCAATAGGTCAGTCATTTTCAGTAAAAGATTGACCTAAGGCTTCTTTGGCTGAGTGATGCCTGGGGTGCGGGGACCCAACGCCGGGGCGACCGGTGGAAACTTTTTCGCCGCGGGGGCTGCCGACTTTTGCGGGGGGGCCGTACTCTGGGCAGGTGTAGCAGGCGCCGCCGCAGCTGGCACCGCAATAGCTTTGTACTCCACGGTGACACTAGTTTTCGTAGCGACAACTGTAATAGTCGCTGTATCAATCAAACTTTCGCCCAACTTTGCCCCGCTCAATGCATCTTTCAAAGATTCCGTCAGAACCCTTTCCATCATCGGCAGAACAACACTCTCAGCAGGATTTGCTACCAAAATTCGTGCAAGCACGCTCTTATACGGCTTTTGCAAATAATCAGTCAACACATCTGCCTTGACGCCACCTTTGCCTTGCTTGGCTTTCTTCTTGACATATTTATTGACGATGCTAATAAGCGGCGCGATTTCTTTCTTGACCCCGTCGTCGGTAACTTCGGTCGCTTTCATCTTTGAGGCTTCAGTGTTGAAGAGTCGACCAAACCACGCAGATACCTTTGTAAACGATCCCTTGAGGGCGGTACCCCAGCTCGCAATACGAGCCCCCATGGTCATTGGTTCACCTAGCGCAACGATGGCCGCGACTTCCTCGACGGCCGCGTTGTAATCAATCGTGGCTTGAGGATTGCTCTTAATGGCGTCACTCGTCGAAGCAATAAATTGCTCAGATATTCCGTGTGATGTCAACATTGTACGAATTGTTGGATCAATTGAGCCTGGGTTTGTCGCATCACGCAGTGGCGCGAACGCCATTTTCAAGATTTCTTCGAGAGCGGTGTTGGCATCTGATTTGACAAGTTCCAACTTGGCCTTTTCAAACGCAGCCTTCTTATCATTCAAGATCGCTTCCGCTGTCGTCTTTCCAGCACCAGGAGCTGCTGCGTCAAAGCTCTTCTGAGCGGTCGCAACATCATCCTCGGCTCCTTCAAATTTTTCTTTCTTCTTGGCTGCGATATGGGAAATCGTCCATTCGGTCGCCTTCTTGACGGCCTGACCACCCAAGTTGACCGCAACCCCAAGCAATGTCACTGCCGTGCCAAAAGGACCCGCCGCGAGAGTTGCGATTTGACCGACGATCATCGTCAAGTCACCGACCATTGCAACGACAGCAAAGGCAATCTGTCGACGTTCAGTCGACAACATGGTTTCAACAGCTGCAACGCTGATTGCGTGCGCATTCTTCTGCTCATTTGTCATGGCTTTGACGTCTTGCTTTTGAAGATTCTCCAAAACCTTTTTGGTTGAGCCACTCGCAGTCCACAACGGCCGGAAGGTGTTGATCAAGGTGTCAGCGAATGACATCACCGAAATTGCTAATCCCAAACCAGGAATCACCGCCAGAATGCCACCGTATAATGTTGATGCAGCCTGAGCTGCTTCACACGCCGATTTAGACATGTCAGCTGCCGACTTTAATGCACCAAAAATTGCCCAGCCTTTGTCTTGAGTCGTACTCGGCTCGTTAAACACATCCCAAAGAGACGTGATCGATGAAATCGTGTTCAGCGTTGACGACACCAGAGATAATCCTTCGGCCGATTGCACGCCTCCGGGCTCATTATCCGGAATGATAAACTTCCCAGTGGCGTCTTCCCAGCCCTTCATGCTGGCGGCCGCGCTTGCTGCACCTGTGGCTTGTTCCGCCATTTCCGAGGTTTCAAGGGTTGACGAGTCACTGTAGTCAACGCGTCGAATCATTTGTGTTCCCGCGAGAGGCGAACGTGACACGGCCACTGCATTCGGATCAACTCGACGCATTGAGGATCCACCTTGTTGCACCACGTGCGTGAGTTCGTGCGCCAAAAGCCCCATACCGGATGAACTACCGGGTGTAAATCGATCTTCACCAAAAAATACGTCGTTGCCAACAGTAAAGGCCTCAGCACCAAGCGATCGACTTAATTCGGCAGCTTTGCTATCAGCGTGCAAACGCACGCCACCTAGATCTACACCAAAGAAACCTTCGAACTGTTCGCGAGTTGAGCCATCAAGGCCTGAACCCCGTCCAGTTTCACGAGAGATATCGGATTCAATGCTGTCACCAACTGCGAAACCACCAGTTTCCATTGTTCCATTGGACGATGAGCGCGACGTTTGACCGCTACTAATTTGTTCGTGAGCAGGAGCACTTTGTGCACCTGACGACTGTTGCCACCGCAAGAAGTCCAGAGCCATTGCATCTGCTTCAACTTCAGCCGGATCATCAACTCGGCCGACTTCCATGCGAGCCTGCGCTAACATTCCTAGACCGGCAACGCTTGACTTCAGAGTGAAATCACCGAACGGAACTGAGTCGCTATCTGACTCAAGACCCAGTTTCTCAACCTTTGCACCGAGTTGTTTACGAGTTGCCTGCTGATCTGTCCCTATTTTTGAACCTTTCACGATTCTCCACCAATCAAACTTTTCTTCGCACCCTTAGGAATACGCACAAGACTTAATGCCTGATCCACACACAGCTTGTCCGCAGTAATTGCTAAAAACGCGGGAGCGACAGCAGCGAAGTTCGCGGTCACCGAACCTAAAGCTCGAATGACATCACGAGCAACGTCCTCACTTGATGCATCTTCATCCACGCGCACTACTGCATGACAAACAGGCATCAGCAAAACCAAATCAATCACAAAACTTACGTCAAGCAACGTCGGATTTATACGACCGATCAATTCATCAAGTTGCGATCGAAAAGCTCCAGGTTCACCGACTCCACCAAAAGACATGACCCTCACGGTGCCGATATCCTCAAATACCTGAATCGAACCGCCAATGATCATTCCTTCATAAAATAATGAAGTTCCGATCGCTAACGGCGGGCCATCGTCGCGGTACGGCCACTCGGCCGCTTTCAGAGAATCAGTGATGACCTCTCGTACCCCGCGCACCTCTTGACAATAACACAAAATAAACCTTTAGTCTCGGGGTGAATGATGTATGCGCTATCCTTCTCCCATCCGCCTGACCCCTCCCGCCGCCTGTCTGTTGACCGCTATCGCCAACGCCGCGTCGGTGTACATCACCCAATCGATCACCAATGAGAGCGTGAGCCTGATCAATCCACTCTTTGCCGCAATCGGCGGTTTCGTGATTCCGGCCTATGCCATCAATATGTTGACCAAAAGTCGCACCAAACCCAAGAATCCGCAAAAACTCGTCATGATTGCCACCTTAGGAATTGTGTTGCCAGTCCTCGCCATTTTGTGGATTGGCAATCGCGACCACGCCTACAAGGTGCAAATGGCGACAATGTTTGTCGTACTCGGTATCTGCGCCATCGCGTTCATCCCTACCGCTTTGAAAGCAAATAAGTCAAACGATTTATGAAGTAGCGAGTCCGCGCATGCCACCATTCCATTTCGAAACCCAACTGGACTTAATTGTCATTATTCTTGAACCTAGGTCAAGGGGAAACATCGGGTTTGCGCCTAGAGGCGTCAGTATTTAGGCCTCAAATTGCGATGGGAAACACTCGCAAAAAGTTCCCTGAATTGAACTTCTCTACAGACGCAGTATGTGCAACGAACCCCACCTCATCACGACAGCAATTGCAGATGCCCCCACGCGTACAAATAATGAAAAATTTGATGCACTGTTAGCAGGTGTCGCTGAAAAACTAGCGGACGACCATGAGATCAATCGACCGGGGTGGTGTAGCGCGGTTCCACCTTCATCGGAACGATGGGCATCAATTGGAACTCCAACAATGATGAAACGAAACGAAAGCCAAGCGGCACCGCAGTTCATTGCTCGCAATATCTATATAAATCAATGGCAACTATGGCGTGAAAAATGGTGGGAGTGATTGGGACGCATATCCCGACGCCCCTTTAGATCCTTACCTCAGCACACATTTAGAAATGATTGAACTTCAATCATGCGAATACCTAACTCGTAAACGCACCCGTGAGTTGAGCAAGCGCTAAAGCTTCAGTAAGTGTGGCTGCGCCTTCAACGCGAATGCCGTCAACTTTTGCCGAGGCACTTGCAGGAACAATGGCGCGGGTGAAACCGAGGCGTGCTGCTTCGGCAAGACGGCGGCCTACCTGAGCAACTTGGCGCACTTCACCAGCTAAGCCCACTTCACCAATAACAACGAGGTCGGCGGGGAGTGGCTTATTCACCACTGCAGAAACGAGTGCCAAGCACAAACCAAGGTCGGCACCTGGTTCGGCAAGCTTTACGCCACCAACAACCGATGCATACACCTCGTGACTGGCGAGTGAAATACGGGCACGTCGTTCGAGCACTGCAAGAAGAAGTGCCAAGCGGCCAGAGTCGACACCTTGTGCTGAACGCCGCGGTGGAGCACCACCCGATACTGAGTTTGTGAGTGCTTGTAACTCAACAAGTAGCGGGCGTTGACCTTCAATGGTCGGCACCACAACAGAACCAGGCACACCAGTGCGACGGTCGGCAAGGAAAAGTTGGCTGGCATCGGGAACACCCACCATGCCGCCGTCGGTCATTTCAAATAAACCAAGTTCGCTTGTTGGGCCAAAGCGATGCTTTGATGCACGCAACAAACGCAGTGCATTGTGACGCTCACCTTCGAACGACAACACGGTGTCGACAACGTGTTCAAGCACGCGTGGACCAGCAAGGCCACCTTCTTTGGTGACATGGCCAACAAGCACTACAGGAATATTGCTGCGCTTAGCTTCTTGCACTAAACGATGTGCACAGCCGCGCACTTGCACCACTGAACCCGGTGGGGACGACAGTTCTGGGTCGGCGATGGTTTGAATACTGTCGATAACAATGAGGTTGGGTTGAACAGAAGCAATGGCTTTGAAAATATTGTGCAAATTCATTTCAGGAAGAAGCCACACGTTTTCATTGAGCGCACCTAAGCGCTCGGCGCGTAAGCGAACTTGTTGTGCGCTTTCTTCTGCGGTGACATACAAAGTGCGAGCAGGCCACGCAGCAAGCAGTTGCATGAGCAACGTGCTTTTACCAATGCCGGGTTCGCCACCGAGCAAGGTGACAGAACCAGGAACAATGCCACCGCCAAGCACGCGGTCGAGTTCAGGAATGGTGGTTGGTTGTGGCTGGCCAATGGAACCATCGACTTCGGTGATGGGCTTTGCTTCGCCAGGTGCAACGAGCGACATTCCGGCGGCGAGAGAAACGAGTGGTTCTTCGGGGCCTTCTACATCTTCAACTAGAGAGTTCCATGCGCCACATGAGATGCAACGACCCGACCATTTGGGGTGAGAGCTCGCACACTCGGTGCAGCGATAGACGAGTCGAAGTTTTGCCATGCCGACAAGTTAGGCGATGGGTGTTAATTCCGCGAGCGCGAGCTGCGCTTGCGTTGCCGGTCATATTGGCGTTTATAGAGGAGCGCGCCGAGCACCGCCATGAGGCCGAGCCACGCAATGAGCAAGATGAGCCCGATTTTGGAGACGATGCCGCCGAGAGTTCCGGCCACGTCGACGTTTTCGGTACTGGTGGCAAGGTCAACCGGGGTTCCGTCGGTAGCAACACGCCAGGAGAGCTTGCCGTTTTCGGGAATGGCAGTGGAAGATTTCAATTCCCCGGGCAGCAAGGCAACGAACTCAATGGTGAGTGCCTTGCCAAGGTCGAGGTTTTGAGACTTCACAGTGCTCTCGTACGGGGTAGCGCCGAGAGCGGCAATGAGTTGGTCGTCGGCGAAGGCTTGTAGACCGCCCGTTACTTCGAGCCGCCCAGACAAGTTCCACGACGAGTCGCGGGCCTTGCCACCACGGCGCAAAATAACTTCACGGAAAGGTCCACGGTTGCCGTTGAGCTGCGCAAGCACCGCAGTTGCTTCC
>Ga0164295_10004824_pt1 | contig 10717 bp, 12 predicted proteins | sample GEODES006metaG_FD_111798 | JGI IMG/M metagenome (GOLD analysis project Ga0164295, IMG submission 111798) | Oligotrophic lake water microbial communities from Sparkling Lake, Wisconsin, USA - GEODES006 metaG | ecosystem: Environmental > Aquatic > Freshwater > Lake | place: USA: Sparkling Lake...
GCGCCTGAAAAAACGGGCCTCGTCGATCGGTTGTGCCCGGCAGGCTAAAGTTCGACCAGACCCCGGCCTCATCTCGAAAGTTGTTGCCGCCGGCCGGTGCCGCTGGAGGTGGACCGGGTGGTCCCGGCGGCGGTGGCGCAGCCCCAACCAGACCGGTGGCGCTGACTAGCGCAATGGCGAGCGTGCAAGCAAGCGCACGGGCGCTGCGGGGGCGGGTCGTATTCATCCTGGCCTCATGTGTATGCGTCATGTATGCACTATAGACGGCAAGGTTTTGGAACCTTCAGGCCGAGAAGCGAAAACTGTGACGCACTACCAGCATGGGCTGGCGCGGGCCTTTCCAGGCAGTTTACTTGGTGGCTTTCTCGATCGCGGCGCCACCTTGCTTGATGTCCTTGCCGATGCCGTTGAGGGTGTTGCACGCGCTGAGGTTCAGCACCAGAAGACTAATAAGCGAGACAAAAACGAGGCGTTTCATTGCTGAATCCTTGAAGCAGTGGTTGGGCTGTTCATACCGCACACAGGCGCCCGGTCAGCATCGATCGGGCGCAACGGCTTAAACCCGGAAGTAGTCGAAGAAGCGAATGTTCGGCGGTCCGGCCATCATCGCGCCAAACACTTCCATATCGCCGCGTTCGGCGCGCCAGGCGAGATAACGCTCGTAATGCTGGCGGCTGTCCCATTGCTCAACGATGAGCACGACTTCGGGGTCTTCCTGATTCTGAATGCAGTACAGGGTTTGGCAGCCATCGAAGGCGCGCGTATCGGGCAGCACGCTTTTCAGCCACTGCTGGACGTCGGCGACGCGACCGGGCGCCGCCCGAAACTCAAGAATGACCTGACAGCTCATGGTTTCCTCCTGCCGAGACTACTTGTGGTGAGTGTGCCGAATGGCGGCGTCGAAGGGCGCCGCCTGATGGTTCAGATGGTACTCCCAAGGGGAATCGAACCCCTGTTTACGCCGTGAGAGGGCGTCGTCCTAACCGCTAGACGATGGGAGCAACGAAAGCGAGGGCGGAGTATAGGCGCAGGCCACGTGTGTCGTCAGCCGTTCGTGGGTGATCCAATGACCCGCCAATGCGATTAAGATTCGCCCGACAGTCGACCACTCTACAGACCCCGCCCCAATGGCCGAGGGTCCGGCGTCCCGCCGTGATATCCAGAGGAAACCCTGCTTTTGACTGAACTCGCCGACAATCTGGCCAACGTGCAGGCCGAAGCACGCGTGCAACCCCGCATCTACACGCGGGATGAACATGCGGTCTCCCGTAAATTCATTTCCGACGCCGCACTCAAAGTGCTCTACCGGCTCAACAAAGCCGGCTATCAGGCCTATCTGGTAGGTGGCAGCGTGCGCGACCTGCTGTTGGGGCGCGAGCCGAAAGACTTCGACATCGCGACTGACGCCTTACCGGAGCAGGTGCGCGAGTTATTCCGCAATTGCCGCCTGATCGGTCGCCGCTTTCGTCTGGCCCACGTTCAGTTCGGGCAGGAAATTATTGAAGTCGCCACCTTTCGCGCCCAGCACGACGGCGACGCCGAAGGCTCGGCGATGACCGACGAAGGCCGCATCCTGCGCGACAACGTTTACGGCAGCATCGACGACGACGTCTGGCGGCGCGATTTCACCGTCAACGCGCTCTACTACAACATCGCGGACTTCTCGATCGTCGACTACGTGGGCGGGGTGGAAGACCTGCGCGCAGGCCGTCTGCGACTGATTGGCGATCCGGACAAACGCTATCGCGAAGACCCGGTCCGCATGCTCCGGGCCATCCGGTTTGCCACCAAACTGGGTTTCGGCCTTGATGACGCCACGCTGGACGCCATTCCCCGCTTGCGCCAGCTGCTGGAAGACATCGCGCCGGCGCGCCTGTTCGATGAAATGCTGAAGATGTTCCATGGCGGCGTTGGCTTGCAGACCTTCGAGGCGCTGCGCCACCACGGGCTCTTTCACTGCCTGTTCCCGATGACCGACGAATTTCTGGACAGCCCGGAAGGGGAATTCGCCGGTGCTTTAATCGCCGCCGCGCTCGAAAGCACCGATGCCCGCGTGGTGGAAAACAAACCCATCACGCCGGCGTTTCTGTTTGCCGCCCTGCTGTGGCATGTGGTGGAAGAACAGGCGGCGCTGTACACCGCTAACGGCATGCAGGCTGCCGAAGCGCTGGAGACCGCCGCCGACGGCATGATCTCCCGCCAGATCCAGCGCATTGCCATGCCGCGCCGCTTTACGCAGGTCACCCGCGAAATCTGGAGTCTGCAAGCCCGCATGCAGCGACCTTCGGCCCGCCGCGTCGACCGCCTGATGGAGCATCCGCGCTTCCGGGCGGCCTACGACTTTCTCCTGCTCCGCGAGAAAGCGGGCGATCCGGTGGAAGAAGCGGCGGAATTCTGGACCCGCTATCTGGTGACTCCCACCGAAGACCGCGAGCAGATGGTGGAAGATTTGGACCTTGAAGGGACCGATGCCCCGACGGCCGCGACCACGCCCGGCGGCGCACCGGGGCCCAAGCGCCGTCGCCGTCGTCGCCGCCGTAAACCCGCTGGCGTTTGACGCTTGGTGACGGTGACGCACTCGCCCGGCGTGGCGTACATCGGTTTGGGCAGTAATCTCGACGACCCGCGGCGACAGATCACCCAGGCCTTGGCCGAACTGGGCGGCTTGCCGGGATCGCGTCTTCTCGCCAGCTCCTCGCTTTATCGCACGCCCCCAATGGGGCCGCCCGGCCAGCCGGACTACATCAACGCGGTGGCGCAGATCGAGACCGCGCTCGAGCCGCACGCCTTGCTGGATGCCTTGCAGGCCATTGAGCGCGCGCACGACCGGGTGCGCAGCGTGCGCTGGGGGCCGCGTACGCTCGACCTCGACCTCCTGCTCTATGACCAGCAGGAAATCGCCGACGAACGTTTGTGTGTTCCCCATCCGGGGCTCACCGAGCGCGCCTTCGTAGTGCTACCTCTACTGGAGATCGCCCCCACGCTGCGGGTGCCCGGCTTCGGACCGCTCGCCGAGCGGGGCGCTACGCTCGACTCTCATGGAATTCATCGCCTGTGACCCATCCTGTGCCAGACAAAGAACCCAAGGTGCCCGAGGCCGCCCGCTTCGTCGCTATTGAAGGCCCCATCGGGGTTGGCAAAACCAGCCTTGCGCGCAAACTCTCCGCGCTGTGGCAGACCGAATTGCTTTTGGAAGAGGCGGGTGGGAACCCTTTCCTGCCCAAGTTCTACGACGACCCTGCGCGCTATGCGCTGGCGACCCAGCTGCATTTTCTGTTTCACCGCTCGCGCGAACTGCAGGCGCGCCGGCAGGGCGACCTTTTTGCGCCCCGCCTGGTGTCGGATTTCATGTTCGAGAAAGACCGCCTGTTCGCCAAGGTGGTGCTCGACGACGACGAATACCGGCTCTATCACGAAATCTACACGCGCTTTGTCGCCAGCCTGCCGCGGCCGTCGCTGGTGATTTACCTGCAGGCCTCGGTGCCTACGCTGCATCGGCGGATCGCGCGTCGGGGCATCGGTTACGAGCAGGGCATCGACGGCGAATACCTCGGACGCCTGTGTCAGGAATACGTGGAGTTTTTCCATTACTACAGTGACGCGCCGTTACTGATTGTGAACGCCGAGGAAATCAATCTCGTCGATAACCCGTCGCACTTCGAGCTCCTGCTGGCCGAGATTGAGCGCGGCGTGGTCGGGCGGCGGTATTTCAATCCCGGCCTGAAGGTGCCGGGCTAGTGGCGGGAATCCCCGCCGGCCTGCGCTACACTCCCGACCCTGCCTCAACGAGTTGCCGAACCGACCTATGAACATTGCTAATTCCGTGGATGAACTTCGCGCCGTGGTGGCCGGCTGGCGGCGCGCGGGCGAGACCATCAGCTTTGTGCCCACGATGGGCAACCTCCACGACGGGCACATCACCCTGCTGCTGAAAGCGCGGGAATTGGCGACGCGATCGGTCGTTAGCATTTTCGTCAATCCGATCCAGTTCGGTCGCGGCGAGGATTACGCCAAGTACCCGAGCACGCTGGAATCGGACAAGCAAAAACTTCAGGCGGCAGGCCTCGACCTGCTGTTCGCGCCCGACTTGAATGAGCTCTACCCGGGCGGCATCGAAGAAGACACTCGCGTCACGGTGCCGGGTTTATCGTCAATTCTCTGCGGCCAGTACCGTCCGGGCCATTTCTCCGGCGTGGCCACGGTGGTCACCAAACTGTTGATGAACGTGCAGCCCGATTTGGCGCTCTTTGGAGACAAGGATTACCAGCAGGTGATGGTCATCAAGCAGATGGTGCACGACCTGCTGATGCCGGTAAAAATTGTGGGCCAGCCGATCGTGCGCGAAGCCGACGGTCTGGCGATGAGCTCGCGCAACAGCTATCTCAACGCCGCCGAGCGCGCGCTGGCGCCGCAGATTTTTCAGGCGATGAACCGGGCGCGGGAAAAAACACTCCTGCAAAACACCTCGCTCATCGCGATCGAAACCGCCGGCATGGCGGAACTCGCGGCGGCAGGTTTCCGCCCGGAATACTTCAGCATCCGCCGCGCGCAGGACTTAAGCGCGCCGCAGGTCGGCGACACCACGCTGCAACTGCTGGTGGCCGCATGGCTAGGGCCGGCGCGTCTCATTGATAATCTGCGTATCGAACTGCCGGAGCCGCTCAAAATCGCATGAATAACCCGCCCCCCAGTGCTGCTGTTCTGGTGATTGGTAACGAAATCCTGTCGGGTCGCACGCGGGACGCGAACGTGCAGACCATCGGCGCGGCGCTGGCGGAAATCGGGATCCGCCTGCGCGAAGTGCGGGTGGTGGAAGACCGGCAGGACGCCATCGTGGAAGCGGTCAACGCACTGCGCGCGCGTTACGACCATGTTTTCACGAGCGGCGGTATCGGGCCCACTCACGACGACATCACCACCGACTGCATCGCCGCGGCTTTCGAGCGCGAAGTGCGTCACGACGCAGAAGCCGTGCGCCGGCTCACCGCGTACTACGGCGAACGCGAAGCGACGGAAGTGCGCTTGCGCATGGCGCGCGTACCGCTCGGCGCAACGCTCATCGATAACCCGGTCAGCGCCGCGCCCGGCTTTACGCTGGAGAACGTGCACGTGCTGCCCGGTGTGCCGCGAATTCTGGCGGCGATGTTGCCCAATGTGATCGCCACCTTGCCCGGAGGGCCGCCGATCGTCAGTCGCACCGTGACGGCCTGGATTCGGGAAAGCGATATCGCCAACGAACTCGCCGCCGTGCAGGCGGACTATCCCGCGCTGGATCTCGGCAGCTATCCGTTCATGCGCGAAGGTCGCTTCGGCACCTCGCTGGTGGTGCGTGGCGGCGACGAACCCGCGGTGACGGCCGCGGCGGCCGCTGTCGCGGCCTTTCTTGCCGCGTGCGGCGCCGAGTTCGACCCGCCGCCGGCCTGATCACCCAAAGCCCTTTCGGCGCTTTGAACCGTCACGAACTTCTGTTGTAGTTTCGAACCGAAGGAAATCACCGACCGGCCATGAGCAAACGCGTTTATATCAAGACCTTTGGCTGCCAGATGAACGAGTACGACTCGCGCAAAATGGCGGAGGTGCTCGGCGCCTCGCACGGCTTTACGCCTACCGAGGTGCTTGAGGAAGCCGATTTATTGCTCTTGAACACCTGCTCGGTGCGCGAAAAAGCGCAGGAAAAACTGTTTTCCGAACTGGGTCGCTGGAGAGAACTGAAAGACGCCAAGCGCGGCGTGGTGATTGGCGTGGGCGGCTGCGTGGCGAGTCAGGAAGGCGACAACGTCTTCAACCGCGCGCCCTATGTTGATTTGGTGTTTGGCCCGCAAACCCTGCATCGCCTGCCTGAACTTTACGACGCGGCCATTGCCGGCCAGCGGCGTGTGCTGGATATCAGCTTTCCGGAAATTGAAAAATTCGACCGCCTGCCGGAACCGCGCGCCGAAGGGCCCACCGCGTTTGTCTCGATCATGGAAGGCTGCAGCAAGTACTGCACGTTCTGCGTGGTGCCGTATACGCGCGGCGAAGAATTCTCCCGTCCGTTTGATGACGTCATTACCGAAATCGTAACGCTGGCCGAACAGGGCGTGCGCGAAGTGACCTTGCTCGGCCAGAACGTGAATGCCTATCGTGGTCGCATGCACGACGGACAAGTTTGCGATCTCGCGGCCCTGATTCGCTACATCGCGGTGATCGACGGCGTTGAGCGCATTCGCTACACGACCTCGCATCCGGTCGAGTTCAGCGACCGCCTGATCGACGCCTACGCCGATGTGCCGGCGCTGGTAAGCCATGTGCATCTGCCGGTGCAAAGCGGTTCCGACCGCGTGCTCTCGCTGATGAAGCGCGGCCACACCACGCTGGAATATCTGTCCAAAATTCGTCGCCTGCGCAAATTGCGGCCGGAAATTTCGATTTCATCTGATTTCATCGTGGGCTTTCCTGGCGAAACTCACGCCGATTTCGAAGCCACCATGAAACTCGTGGAGCAGGTCGATTTCGACCACTCCTTCAGCTTCATTTACAGCCCACGGCCCGGCACGCCGGCGGCGTCCTATCCGGATGACGTCACGCCGGAAGAAAAGAAACATCGGCTGGCTATCCTCCAACGCCGCTTGGAAGAACTCGCCCAGGCCAAGAGCCGGGCGATGGTCGGCACTCTCCGGCGCGTGTTGGTGACGGGGCATGCGCGCAAAGACGCGGCCGAAGTCTCCGGGCGTACCGAAAACAATCGAGTGGTGAATTTCGCGGGGGATGCCTCGCTCATCGGTGGCTTCTGCCAGGTGCGTATCACGGCAGCGCTCCCTAACTCTCTTCGCGGCGAACTCGTGGCTGAAACAGCCGGGGCAGTCTGATTTGAACGCAGAAAACACCACCGAAATTATTCTCGAACCGCTGCAGAACGATCGTCTCGCCAATTTATGCGGGCAGTTTGATGAACACCTGCGACTGATTGAGCGCCGTCTCGGCGTAGAAATCAGCAATCGCGGCAACGTATTCAACATCACCGGCGCCCAGCGCGAGCGCGACACCACCAGCGAAGTGATTCGCGATCTCTACGCCACCGCGGGCAATAAATTTCTCGCGCCGTCCGACGTGCATCTGCGCTTGCAGGATTCGGCCGCCACGCTGGCGCGCCTGGACGGCGAAGTTGACGACGACGAAGTCGTTGCACAGACGCGGCGGATGGTGGTGAAGGCGCGCGGCACCAACCAGCGGCTTTACCTGCGCAATATCGAGCGCTGTGACATCAGTTTTGGCGTCGGCCCTGCCGGTACCGGCAAGACCTATCTGGCGGTCGCGGCCGCCGTGGAGGCGCTGGAGCGCGACCGCGTGCGGCGCTTGTGTCTGGTGCGGCCGGCGGTCGAAGCCGGCGAGCGGCTGGGCTTTTTGCCCGGCGATATGGCGCAGAAAATCGATCCCTATCTTCGCCCGCTTTACGACGCGCTCTATGAGATGCTGGGTTTCGACCGCGTGGCCAAACTCATCGAGCGCAACGTGATTGAAGTCGCACCGCTGGCCTTCATGCGCGGGCGCACGCTGAACGATGCGTTCATCATTCTCGATGAAGCCCAGAACACCACCATCGAGCAAATGAAAATGTTCCTCACCCGCATCGGCTTTGGTGCCAAGGCGGTGATCACGGGCGACATCACGCAGGTGGATTTGCCGCGCGGCCGCGAATCGGGTTTGCGCCACGCGATTGACGTGGTGCGTCAGGTGGACGGGATCAGCTTCACATTTTTCCGCACGCAGGACGTGGTCCGTCATGCGCTCGTGGGTCGCATTCTTGATGCCTATGAAGCGTTCGAGCAACGACCGCCTGCGGGTTAGACATGAGCGTTGAAGTGCATATTCAGCGCGCAAGCGCCCTGCGCGGCTTGCCTTCCAACCGCCAGATGAGCGCCTGGCTCGCGCAGGCACTGGCACCGCTCCGACCAGAGGCCAGCCTCACCGTGCGCATTGTGGATGCCGAAGAAGGCAGCGCGCTCAACGCGCAGTGGCGCGGCAAGCAGGGGCCCACCAACGTGCTGTCGTTTCCGGTGAGTGGCCTTGAAGCCATTGCGCCGACCCTGCTGGGCGACATCGTGCTGTGCGCGCCGGTGCTCAAAGCCGAAGCCGCCGCCCAGCGGAAAACCATCGCCGCCCACTGCGCGCATCTGCTGGTGCATGGCGCTTTGCATCTGCTGGGCTACGATCACCTGGACGATGCCGAGGCCGAGAAGATGGAAGCGCTGGAACGCCAGCTGCTCGCCGATATGGAATTTCCCGACCCTTACGCGGAGCGTGAGCTTAAGCCATGACCGATGAACCTCCTCAGTCGACGCCGCGCGCGTGGCTCAATCGCAGCCTCGATCCCCTGCGCACGCGGCTTGCCCACTGGCTCAGACCGCCGGCCCGCACCCGGCAAGATTTAATCCGGCTCTTTCACGAAGCAGAGCGCCAGAATCTCGTTGATAACGACGCCGCCGCGATGCTGGAAGGCGCTTTGCTGGTCTCCGAGATGAAGGTGCTGGACATCATGATTCCGCGCGCCGAGATGGTCTTTATCGAGGCCGATGCCACGCCGGCGGAGTTTTTGCCGTCGGTCATCGAATCCGCGCATTCGCGCTTTCCGGTGCTGGATGCCGGTCACGAGCGGGCGCTCGGGATCCTGCTCGCCAAAGACCTGCTGCCGCTGGCGGCGAATCCCCAGCAGCCCTTCAACGTTCGCGAGTTGTTGCGACCCGCGGTGTTTGTCCCCGAGAGCAAGCGGCTGAACATCCTGCTACGGGAGTTCCGCCAGAGCCGCAATCATCTGGCGATTGTGGTGGATGAGTACGGCGGCATTGCCGGCTTGGTGAGCATTGAGGACGTGATCGAGCAAATCGTCGGCGAGATCGACGACGAATATGACGTCGAGGACGAAGCCTTCATTCGCAGCCATCGCGCGAATCGCTATACCGTGAAGGGCCGCACGCCGATCGGACATTTCAACGAGTACTTCAAAACGCGTTTGATCGATTCGCAGTACGACACCATTGGCGGCCTGGTGGTGCACGAGTTCGGGCGCCTGCCCGAGCGCGGCGATGAAATCGAGTTCGCCGGTTTTCATTTCAAGGTGCTGCGCGCCGATCCGCGGCGGGTGCAGCTGCTGCGTGTGATGCGCACCGCTGACGCTCGCGCCGCCGCGCGCGGCGGCTGAGCGCTCCAGAGAGACTACGACTGCGCTTATGCGAGCGGCGATTGCGCTGTTAATCGGGCTGCTCGTGCCCTTTGCCTTTGCGCCCTACGGCTACTGGTGCTTGGCGCCGCTGGGTCTGGCCGGCTTTTTTCTGCTTACCGCTGGCGACACCACACCCCGCCAGGCAGCGTGGCGGGGCTGGTGGTTTGGTCTAGGTTTGCTGGGCCACGGCGTTGGATGGATTCAGATCAGCATCCATCAGTTCGGCCTGCCGCTTTATGTGTTCTCGGTGTCGATGACGGCCTTGTTCGTGATGTTTATCTCGCTCTATCCGGCGCTTGCCGCGTGGTGCGCCCGACGCCTGCCGGCGCGGAGTGAGGCGCAACGGCTGTTGTTACTGTGGCCGGCGCTGTGGACTTTGAGCGAATGGCTGCGCGGCGCGTTGTTCACCGGCTTCCCCTGGTTGCTGATGGGCGATGCCCAGATCGATTCGCCGTTGGCCGGCTGGATCCCGGTGCTGGGGGCGCAGGGCGCGACTGTCCTGCTGGCGATAAGCGCCGGTGCGTTGGCGGTCGCCGTCACGGCGCGCGAATATCGCCTTAAGTGTGCCGCGCTGGCCGTGTTGCCCTGGGTGAGCGGTCTGGCCTTGACGCAGGTGGAATGGACCACACCGGACGGCCCCCCCAAAACCGTTGCCATTGTGCAGGGCGCGGTGCCCCAAGCCATGAAATGGTCGCCCGAGGCGCGTGATGAAACGCTACAGCGCTACGCCAATCTCACCGAGGCCCACTGGGGTCGCGACATTATTCTGTGGCCAGAAACTGCGCTGCCGGCCTTCCCGCAGGAGATTCCGGAATACATGGCCGGGCTCGCGGCCCGCGCCAAAGCCAGCGGGAGTCTTGTGTTGCTGGGCTTGCCCACCGCCGGTAGCAGCGAGCGCTACTACAACAGTGTGATCATGCTGGGTGCTGCCTCCGGCATTTACAGCAAACATCATCTGGTGCCCTTCGGGGAGTACCTGCCGTTTGACGAGCAGCTCCGACCCGCCCTCGATTTTCTGTCGATCCCGATGTCCGGCTTCTCGTCTGGTGGGGTAAGCCAGGGCGTGATGACGGCCGGCGAGCTGCGCTTCGGCGCCACCATTTGTTATGAAGACGCTTACTCCAGCGAAGTCTTGAGGCCATTGCCGGCGGCCAATCTGTTGCTCAACGTGAGCAACGATGCCTGGTTTGGTGACAGCGCCGCGCCCCATCAACACCTGCAGATTTCCCGCGTGCGGGCGGCCGAAGCGGGACGCGAATTCTTACGGGCGACCAATACCGGGATCTCGGCCATCATTGACCATCACGGTCAGGTGCGGGCGCGCTCGCCCCAGTTTGTGCCCTATGTGCTCACCGGCACGACCAGCCCGCGCACCGGCACCACGCCTTTCGTGCGGTTTGGCCCTTGGCCTTCGGTGCTGCTGTGCGGTCTGCTGCTGGCCGCGGCCGAAATTTATCGGCGACTTGAAGATCTTCACGCACCAAGTAAAGTAGACTCCCTAACATATTGATGAATAGA
>Ga0164295_10004833_pt1 | contig 10708 bp, 7 predicted proteins | sample GEODES006metaG_FD_111798 | JGI IMG/M metagenome (GOLD analysis project Ga0164295, IMG submission 111798) | Oligotrophic lake water microbial communities from Sparkling Lake, Wisconsin, USA - GEODES006 metaG | ecosystem: Environmental > Aquatic > Freshwater > Lake | place: USA: Sparkling Lake...
CTGTTCGGCCATCCGGATGTCCGCCTGCTCAACGGCGGACGTGACGCGTGGATGTCGGAGGGCCGTGACACGACACTGGATGTCCCCGAGAAGACCACCGCCGGCTACCCGGTCGTGGAGCGCAGCGACACTGTGCCCGATGATCTTCGCCCGAGTGGCTCATCGCAGATCAGGGCCTTCCAGTCCGACGTGCTGGCGTCACTGGGCGCTTCCACCCTCATCGACGTCCGCTCACCCCTGGAGTACACCGGCGAGCGCACCCATATGCCGGACTACCCGGAGGAGGGCGCTCTGCGGGGTGGCCACATCCCCACCGCGGTCTCGGTGCCGTGGGCCAAGGCCGCCGATGAGACCGGCCGGTTCCGCAGCCGAGCCGAACTCGACGAGATCTACTCGTTCGTCTCCCCCGGCGATAACACCATCGCCTACTGCCGCATCGGCGAGCGTTCCAGCCACACCTGGTTCGTTCTCACCCATCTGCTCGGCATCCCGGGTGTGCGCAACTACGACGGCTCGTGGACCGAGTGGGGCAACACCGTGCGGGTACCCGTGGTGGCCGGAGAAGAGCCGGGATCGGCGTGAGCATGCCCGCATCGCTGGCCGAGGTGGTCTCGGAGTTCGCCGAGTTAGCCGGCCAGGACAAGCTCACGATGCTGCTGGAGTTCGCCAACGACCTGCCCGCCCTGCCCGCCGATCTCACGGAGGCGGCGATGGAACCGGTGCCGGAGTGCCAGTCGCCGCTCTTCCTGCACGTCGACGCCGACGATCCGGAGCACGTGCGGTTGTACTTCAGTGCGCCGGCCGAAGCGCCCACCACCCGCGGATTCGCCTCGATCCTGGCGGCCGGTCTCGACGGCCAGCCCGCGGCGGACATCCTGGCGGTGCCCGACGACTTCTATTCCGAACTCGGTCTGGCGGCGCTGATCAGCCCGCTGCGCCTGCGCGGCATGTCAGCCATGCTGACCCGGATCAAACGTCGGTTGCGCGCCACCTAGACTGCGTCGGAACCCTATTCTTAAAGCGATTCTAAGAGTCCTACAGGAGGCGCAGTGCCCACGATCTCCAAGGTCCTCGTCGCCAACCGCGGTGAAATCGCGGTACGGGTGATCCGGGCAGCCAAGGATGCCGGTCTGGGAAGTGTGGCGGTCTACGCCGAGCCGGACGCCGACGCCCCGCACGTCCGGCTGGCTGACGAGGCCTTCGCCCTGGGTGGGCAGACCTCCGCGGAGTCCTACCTGGACTTCGCCAAGATCCTTGACGCTGCAGCGAAATCCGGTGCCAACGCCATCCATCCGGGCTACGGGTTCCTCTCCGAGAACGCGGACTTCGCCCAGGCCGTCATCGACGCCGGGCTGATCTGGATCGGGCCCAGCCCGCAGTCCATCCGCGACCTCGGCGACAAGGTCACCGCACGCCATATCGCCGCCCGCGCCCAGGCTCCCCTGGTGCCCGGCACTCCCGATCCGGTCAAGAACGCCGACGAGGTGGTCGCGTTCGCCCGCGAGTACGGCGTGCCGGTGGCCATCAAAGCCGCGTTCGGCGGTGGCGGTCGCGGCATGAAGGTGGCGCGCACCCTCGAGGAGATTCCCGAACTGTTCGAATCGGCCACCCGCGAGGCCATCGCCGCGTTCGGCCGCGGCGAGTGTTTCGTCGAGCGCTATCTCGACAAGCCGCGCCACGTCGAGGCCCAGGTGATCGCCGATCAGCACGGCAATGTGGTCGTCGCCGGCACCCGCGACTGCTCGCTGCAGCGCCGCTTCCAGAAACTCGTCGAGGAGGCGCCGGCGCCCTTCCTGACCGACGCGCAACGCAAGGAGATCCACGAGTCGGCCAAGCGGATCTGCAAGGAGTCCGGCTACTACGGCGCGGGCACCGTGGAGTATCTCGTCGGCCAGGACGGCTTGATTTCGTTCCTCGAGGTGAACACCCGCCTGCAGGTGGAGCATCCGGTCACCGAGGAGACCTCCGGCATTGACCTGGTGCTCGAGCAGTTCCGCATTGCCAACGGCGAAAAGCTTGCTGTCACAGAGGATCCCACGCCACGCGGACACTCCATCGAGTTCCGGATCAACGGCGAGGACGCCGGTCGCGGCTTCCTGCCCGCGCCCGGACCGGTGACAAAGTTCGAACCGCCGACCGGCCCCGGCGTACGCCTGGACTCCGGCGTCGAGTCCGGATCGGTGATCGGCGGGCAGTTCGACTCCATGCTGGCGAAACTGATCGTCAGCGGAGCCACTCGCGCCGAAGCCCTGCAGCGGGCACGGCGCGCACTCGCCGAGTTCAACGTCGAGGGTCTGGCCACCGTGATTCCGTTCCACCGCGCGGTCGTGAGTGACCCGGCGTTCATCGGCGACGAGCACGGCTTCACCGTGCACACACGGTGGATCGAGACCGAGTGGAATAACACCGTCGAACCGTTCACCGGCGGCGGCGAGATCGAAGCCGACGAAACGTCGCGCCAGACCGTCGTGGTCGAGGTCGGCGGTCGCCGACTGGAGGTGTCCCTGCCCGGTGGTCTCGCCTTGGGCAACGGTGGGGGTTCGGCCGACGCTGGCGTGATCCGCAAGAAGCCGAAGCCGCGCAAGCGCGGGTCCCACGGCGGTGCCGCGGCCTCCGGTGACGCGGTGACCGCGCCCATGCAGGGCACCGTCGTCAAGGTCGCCGTAGAGGAAGGTCAGACGGTCAGCGTCGGGGACCTCGTGGTCGTGCTGGAGGCGATGAAGATGGAGAACCCGGTGACCGCGCACAAGGACGGTGTCATCACCGGACTCGCCGTCGAGGCCGGCGCGGCCATCACCCAGGGCACCGTGCTGGCCGAGATCAAGTAGCCCTCACTGGAGAACGCATTCGGTGGCCTTGGCTCGGCTACGGAAATTTCGCCAGAAGTTCGGCTTCGGAAATGGAGAACCGGGCGCTACCCGGTGTAGCTGGTTCACGGCTGGTCAGCAGAATCACATTCTCGGGAAACGGCTTTGACCTGTCCGCGCGCGCCAGCAAATTCTCGGTAGTAAAACCGTGGGCCTGCGTGAGGATCCGCGGAGGATCATCGAGGTAGTACCCGACCGTCGCGGACTCCGGATAGAACGGCTGCAGTTCCAGCAGGTACTCCCATGCAGCGTTAATGCGGTAGGTCTCATACGGGGCCGCCAGCAGCGAATCATTGCCCACGCAGCGCAGACGATTCGCGATGAAATAGTTATTGACCCAGTCTTTGCCGTCCAGCGTGCGTAACCGCAGCGCGACCTGCATCCGGGCATCCACAAAGTGCTGAATCGCACGACGGCACCATGCGAGATTGTGCGCATCCAATAGATGCGCGACTCGCGAGAGGATGTACTCCAACCCCCCGCGATAGCGGTCCCAGCCGATCTTCACTTCTACATTCCCGACCTGCGTGCGCTTTTCGTCTTCGAAATATCGTGTCACAAAGCGATAGAAGGGTTCGGGGCTGAATGTGACCGCCGCGCGGTCAACCATGCGCGCGATCTGGGTGAAGAAGAAGAATGCGATCGGGTTTTCGGCGCCCACCACCTCCCGGGCAAGAGATGTCCTCGCCACGTAAATCTCCGGGAAGACGTGAGCATTCACCATCAGGTCGAAGAGAACACCATGACCGCCGGCCGGAATACACGTTTCCTGTTCAATCGAATAAAACTGATCGAAATCCTCACCGGCAACCCGATCATGAAGGAACCAGGGCGCGAATACCGCACCGACTTCGGGATTCGCCTCCAAGTAGGCGATATAACGTCCCAGCACCTCTAGTCGGAGCAGATCGTCATCGGCGACGTAGACCACATATCTGCCCTGAGCGGCACCGAAAAGCTGCGAGATGTTGTGCACTGCGCCGACGTTCTCAGGTCGTCCGATGTATCGGATAGCCAACTGGCCCTCGTACCTGCTGACCACAGCTGCGGTGTCATCCTCAGACGCGTTGTCACCGATCAGCAACTCATAGGAATACCCAAGCTCTGCAATATGGGCAACGAGATCAGCCAACAGACAGTCCAAGTACCGCGCCCGGTTGAACGTGGGAACGCAGATGCTCAGAACGGGCGGCCGCAGAGAATCGGGAATGTCTGCTGGGTTCACGACTCCCCGAGTTTCTCAGAGAAGAATGTCCGCACGTCATCCACGAACAACTCCGGTTGCTCGAACGCCGCGAAGTGCCCACCGCGCGGCATATCCGTCCAATGCGTGATGTTGTACTTCGACTCGCACCAGCGGCGCGGGGACCGCAGGATCTCCTTGGGAAACGCCGCAACGCCTGTCGGCACCTCGACTCGGCCAAACTCGGCAAGGTTTTTGAAGCTCTCCCAGTACAGCCGGGCCGACGATGCGCCTGACGCTGTCGCCCAGTACATCATCACGTTGTCGAGCATCTCGTCTCGGGACAGCACGGTCTCCGGATGGCCGTCGCAGTCGGTCCACGCCCAGAACTTCTCCACGATCCACGCCAGCTGGGCCACCGGCGAGTCGACCAGTCCGTAGCCCAGCGTCTGGGGCCGGGTGGCCTGCTCCTCGGAGTAGCCCATCCCCCAGCGCTGGTGGTAGGCAAGCCCCTCCAACGCGGACTGTTCCGCAGGCGTGGGGTCCTTCATACTCTCCGCGGTCGGTAGACCGAGTGGCATGTTGGTGTGAATGGCGATGCACCCGTTACCGCCGCCGATTGAGGCGTTGCACCCAAGTTGGGTAGTGACCACCGCACCCCAGTCACCGCCCTGAGCGCCGTAGCGCTCATAGCCGAGCCGCTTCATCAGGGTGTCCCAGGCCGTCGCGATGCGTTCAATGCTCCAGCCGGCGGCGGTCGGCTTTCCGGAGAAGCCGTAGCCGGGCAGCGACGGGCACACCACGTGGAAATCCTCTGCCAAAGGCTCGATGACCTTCATGAACTCGACGACAGAGCCCGGCCATCCGTGCGTGATGATCAGCGGCAGCGCGTCCGGATTCGCACTGCGCTGATGAATGAAATGGATATCAAGCCCGTCGATCTCGGTGACGAACTGGTCGAATCGGTTCAGCCGGGCCTCGCGAGCCCGCCAGTCGTACCCGTCGGCCCAGTAACCGGCGAGGTCGCGGGTGTAGTCCAGCGGGATACCCTGGGTCCAATCCTCGACGCATTCACGCTCCGGCCAACGGGTGCGGATCAGGCGCTCACGCAGATCAGTAAGGTCACTGTCCGGGATGTCGATGCGGAACGGCCGGATAGCCGGGGAATTGTTCGCCATGGCCTGATTATGGCTGTACCGGTTCACTAGGCTTCGACCTATGCGCCTGGTGATCGATCTCAACAAATGCCAGGGGTATGCCCAGTGCATTCCCCTGGCGCCTGACGTGCTGAAACTCAATGGCGAGGAGGCCGTCACCTACGACCCCAACCCGGACGACTCCCAGCGTCAGCAGGTGCTGCGGGCTGCGGCGTCGTGCCCGGTGCAGGCGATCATCCTTGAGGTGGACCCGCCGGCGGATCGCGACACCAAATGAGCGGGGCGGAGGGGTTGTTCGACCAGATCGTCCGGACCTTCCGGGCCGAGGGCCGCATTGTCATCGTCGGTGCCTCCCTGGCCGGGCTGCGTGCCGCGGAAGCGCTGCGGGAGAAGGGGTTCCACGGCTCGCTGACGATCATCGGCGACGAGCCGCACGAGCCCTATGACCGCCCGCCGCTGTCCAAGCAGGTGCTCAAGGGATGGGTGCCCGCCGATCACACCAAGCTCCCCCGCCTACGCCGGGTTGATGCCGACTGGAGGCTTGGGGTGGCGGCCGTCGGATTGGACCGGTTCAACCACATCGTGAAGTTGGCCAACGGCGACGAGGTCGAGTACGACCGGCTGCTGATCGCCACCGGAACCCGGGCGCGGCCCTGGCCCGACCCGCATGAAGGAGCCCTGGAGGGCGTCTTCAGCGTCCGCACCGTCGAGGACGCCGCCAAACTGGCCGCTGCCTTCAAGGCCCGTCCGCAACGGGTCCTGATCGTGGGTTCGGGTTTCGTCGGCTCCGAGATCGCCTCGGTGTGCCGGGATCTGGACCTGCCGGTGACCGTGGCCGAACGCGGTAAGGGTCCGTTGATGGGCGCACTCGGCGGGGTGATCAGTGAGATCGCCGCGCAGATGATGCTCGACGCAGGAGTGGATCTACGGACCGGCGTCGCGGTGGAGGGCCTCGAGGGTGATGCCTCAGGTCACGTCCGCACGGCACGGCTGTCCGACGGGACCGTTCTCGATGTCGACGTGGTGGTGGCTTCGCTGGGTTCCATCCGCAATGTCGAGTGGCTCGAAGGCGCACAACTGGCCGCCGGGCAGTGGGGGCTGGCCTGTGACGCGGGTTGCCGCGCATTCGATATCAACGGCGTCGTGACTGATCACATCTTCGTCGCCGGCGATGTCGCCCGCGCACCCCATGTGCTCTACGACTACGAGTTCATGTCCCAGGAACATTGGGATAACGCGGTTTTCGGCGCCGAAGTCGCGGCCAACAACATGATCAACCTCGAAGTCGGCCGCCGCCCGCACCTGCCGCTGCCGTCATTCTGGTCGGGGCAGTTCGGGGTCAACATCAAAAGTGTCGGGGTGTGCTCCTACGGCGACGAGATCGTGTTCACCCAGGGCTCGCCGGCCGAACGCCGGTTCGCGGCCGCCTACGGCCGCAAGGGCCGCATCGTCGGCGCGGTCACGTTCAACCATGGCAAGTGGCTGCCCTACTACGCCGAGATGATCGAACGGTCCGGTCCGTTCCCACCACCCCCGCCCGGATATGACCGGCCGACCGACAACGACGTGATGCCGGCCCGGTTCCCGGATCCACGTGAACCCGCGGGACTTCCCGATGTGGTGCTCACCGGACACGACCCGACCTCGCGTGGCGCCGAATTCCGGCCCCGCAGCCACTAGAGAAGCGACAAGCAGGAGATCACGATGGATGCCGCAACTGCCTGGGCTGAGGCGATGAAGTTCTCCAACCGCCCGAATCCCTATCCCTTCTTCGAGGAACTGCGTAAGACACCGGTGGCCAAGGTCTCCGAGAAGACCTACGTCGTCACCGGCTACCCCGAAGTCGCCGCGCTCGCGCATGACCCTCGGATCAGTTCGGACATCACGCTGAGCCCGTCGGGTTTGTTCGGCGAGAAGCAGGCGCAACTCGACGCCGCTGAAGCCGCGCAGGCCCGCAATCTGAGCATGCTGACCTCCGATCCGCCCGAACACGACACGATGCGGCGACAGTTCATGCGGCACTTCGGCCCACCGCACACCCCGGACCTGATCCCGAGCATGGCCGGGTTCGTGGTTGATCTGGCCAATGAGTTGCTGGACAAGGTGAAGGCTCGCGGCGGCACCCGGATGGATGCCGTGGAGGACTTCGCCTATCCGATCCCGGTATCGGTGATCTTCCGGGTGCTCGGCGCGCCGATCGCCGACGAGGGCAAGTTCCATGGCTGGGTGATGGACTTCATGCGGGGCGCCGACGTGGGACCGGAGGCCGACACCGACGAGGGCCGGGCTGCCATGGCGAAAGCGGCTGCCAGCATGGCCGAGTTGGACACCTACGTCCACGACCTCGTCGAACGACTGTCCCGCGAACCGGGACCGGGCCTGCTGTCGGCGGTGCTGCACGACGACGGACCGGACGGGCCGGTGTCGATCGAGGCTGCGGCGGCCAACGCGATGCTGTTGCTGATCGCCGGGCACGACTCGACCGTCAACACCATCACCAACTCGATCATGACTCTGTTGCGCAACCCCGGATCGTGGGATCTGTTGCGAAACAGCAGCGATTTGATCCCGCGCACCATCGAGGAGGTGCAGCGACTGCAGTCGGCGGTGCAGTTCTTTCCCAGTCGCTGGGCGACCGCCGATATCGAGATCGCCGGCACTGTGATCCCAGCGGGTTCGGCGATATTCCTGGTCTACGCCGCGGCCAATCGTGACCCGCGCCGTTTCCCGGACCCGGACCGGTTCGACCCGATGCGCGAGGACAACGAGCACTTCGGTTTCGGCAGCGGTATTCACATCTGCTTTGGCGGCCCGTTGGCGAGACTCGAGGTGAACCTGGCACTCGAGGTTTTCCTGCGCCGGGTGCGATCGCCCAAGCTGGTGGTGGATCCGCCGCCGTACCGGCATAACCAGGTGTTCCGCGGTCCGCGGCATCTCTGGGTGGACTTCGCCGAGATCCTGGACTGAAGTGGACCGATGAGTCCCGTCGACCCACTGAACCGGTTCGCACCCGCGACCCGTCGCTGGTTCACCGGCACCTTCGCCACACCCACCCCTGCCCAAACGCAGGCCTGGGCCGCCATCGCCGACGGTGACCACACCTTGGTGATCGCCCCGACCGGGTCGGGGAAAACACTGGCCGCGTTCCTATGGGCGATCGACCAACTGACACATCAACCGAGGGACACCAAGGGCACCCGGGTGCTCTACATCTCCCCGCTCAAAGCGCTCGCCGTTGATGTCGAACGCAACCTTCGCACCCCGCTTGCCGGGATCTCCCGCATCGCCGAGCAGGATGGCACCCCGGTCCCGAAGATCAGCGTGGGCATCCGCTCCGGTGACACCCCGCCCGCTCAGCGTCGTGCGCTACTTTCCGCCCCGCCCGACATCCTGATCACCACACCCGAGTCGCTGTTCCTGATGCTCACCTCAGCGGCCCGCGACACCCTGACCGATGTTCGGACGGTGATCATCGATGAGGTGCACGCGGTCGCCGCCACCAAACGCGGGGCACACCTTGCTCTCTCACTGGAGCGTCTCGACGCCCTCCTGCCCCAGCCCGCCCAACGAATCGGCCTGTCCGCGACCGTCAGACCGCCCGAGGAGGTGGCCCGCTTCCTGACCGGCGGACGGCCGGCAACCATCGTTCGCCCGCCCTCGGCCAAAACCTTCGATCTGGCCGTGCAGGTGCCGGTACCCGATATGGCCAATCTCGAGAACAACACCATCTGGCCCGATGTGGAAGCGCGGATTGTCGACCTCATCGAGTCGCATTCATCGACCATCGTGTTCGCCAACTCACGTCGGCTCGCCGAGCGGATCACCTCCCGCATCAATGAGATTCACGCCGAGCGATCGGATGCCGAGATCGAAGTTCCGTTCGCCCGGGCACACCATGGATCGGTATCCAAGGAGCAGCGCGCCGAGGTCGAGGACGACCTCAAGACCGGAAGGCTGCGGGCCGTCGTCGCAACCTCGAGCCTCGAACTCGGGATCGATATGGGCGCGGTAGATCTCGTGATCCAGGTCGAGGCCCCACCATCGGTGGCCAGCGGGCTGCAGCGGGTCGGCCGGGCCGGCCATCAGGTCGGCGAAGTCTCCCGCGGCGTGTTGCTGCCCAAGCACCGCACCGATCTGATCGGGTGCGCGGTGAGCGTGCAGCGCATGATCGCCGGTGAGATCGAAACCATGCGAGTGCCCACCAATCCGTTGGACATCCTCGCCCAGCACACTGTGGCGGCCTGTGCGCTGGAATCCCTGAACGCCGAGACGTGGTTTGACACCGTGCGGCGCAGCGCCCCGTTCGCGACCCTGCCCCGCAGCGCCTACGAAGCCACACTGGATCTCCTCAGCGGCAAATATCCGTCGACAGATTTCGCCGAACTTCGACCCCGGCTGGTCTATGACCGCGACACCGGCACCCTGACCGGCCGCCCGGGAGCGCAGCGACTGGCCGTCACCTCCGGCGGCGCGATCCCCGATCGCGGAATGTTCGCGGTCTATCTGGTGGGCGAAAAACCCTCGCGGGTAGGCGAACTCGACGAAGAGATGGTCTACGAATCCCGGCCCGGTGACGTGATAGCACTGGGGGCGACCAGCTGGCGCATCGCTGAGATCACCCATGACCGGGTACTGGTGGTCCCTGCTCCCGGCCTGCCGGCGCGACTCCCGTTCTGGCGCGGCGACGCCGTCGGCCGGCCTGCCGAACTCGGAGCGGCGATCGGCAGATTCACCGGTGAGCTCTCCGGTTTGGATCGTGATGACTTCGATAGGCGTTGCTCTGAGATCGGTTTGGCCGACTACGCCGGAGATAACCTCTGGAAACTGCTCGACGATCAGCGCACCGCGACCACCGTGGTGCCCAGCGACACCACACTGGTGGTCGAGCGTTTCCGCGACGAGTTGGGTGACTGGCGGGTGATCCTGCACTCCCCCTACGGACTGCGGGTCAACGGCCCACTGGCCCTGGCCGTGAGCCGAAGACTGCTTCAGCGATACGGCGTCGATGAGAAGCCGACGGCATCCGACGACGGAATCGTGGTGCGCCTGCCCGATACCGGCGAAGCACCCGCGGGCGCGGAGATTTTCGTCTTCGAGCCCGACGAGATCGAGCCACTGGTCACCGCCGAGGTGGGCGGCTCGGCGCTGTTCGCCTCCCGATTCCGCGAGTGCGCGGCGCGAGCACTGCTGCTTCCGCGCCGGCAACCCGGCAAGCGCGCTCCACTGTGGCAGCAACGCCAACGGGCGGCCCAACTCTTGGATGTAGCTCGCAAATATCCCGACTTCCCGATCGTGCTCGAAACGGTCCGGGAGTGCCTGCAGGACGTCTACGACGTTCCGATGCTGACCGAACTGATGTCGCGGATCGCCCAGCGCCGGGTCAGGATGGTCGAGGTAGAAACCCCCACGCCATCACCGTTCGCCGCCTCGCTGCTCTTCGGCTACGTCGGGGCGTTCATGTACGAGGGCGACAGCCCACTGGCCGAACGGCGTGCGGCAGC
>Ga0164295_10004834_pt1 | contig 10706 bp, 8 predicted proteins | sample GEODES006metaG_FD_111798 | JGI IMG/M metagenome (GOLD analysis project Ga0164295, IMG submission 111798) | Oligotrophic lake water microbial communities from Sparkling Lake, Wisconsin, USA - GEODES006 metaG | ecosystem: Environmental > Aquatic > Freshwater > Lake | place: USA: Sparkling Lake...
CTGCCCCCCGCCAATGTGCCCCCCCCGTCGCCCCCCGCCAATGTGGCCCTCACGGCCCCCACCGCCAATGTGGCCCTCACGTCCCCCACCGCCAATGTGGCCCTCACGTCCCCCACCGCCAATGTGGCCCTCACGTCCCCCACCGCGACCATCAGCGACACACAGCCCGTCATCGCCTGGACTAGCAAGGACAAGCCCGACCAAAAGTATGACGTGTGGATTCTCCCCGCCGAGGGCGACTACTTGAAAGCGCCCACGCTCTTCATTGCCAAGGGCGTGAAGTCACCCGTCGCCTTCGCTTCCATGAAGCCCGGTAAAGACGTCGCCGACACGGCGTTGAAGGCTGGCATCGACTACCGCGTGCTCATCTGTCTCGCCGATGCCGGTCGCATGGCCGGCGTCCCTGTTTCCTTCACTGTCAAACCCGCTCCCGCCCCATGAAAGGCCTTCTGCTTTGCTCCCTCCTCCTAGCCTCCTGCACCTTGCTTTCCGCCGCCGAGCGCGTCGCTCTGGTCATCGGCAATAACCGCTATGCCAATCTGCCTGACAGTCGCCAGCTCGCCAGTCCGGTGGCAGACGCAACTGATGTGGCAGCCGCGCTGAAGGCCCTCGGCTACACCCTCGTTACTGGCGGGGCGGTTACGGATGCAGGGAGGGACGCGATCATCACCGCCACGGAGAGCTTCGCCGAGCAAGCTCAAGATGCCGAAGCTGCTGTCTTCTTCTATTCCGGCCACGGCGTTCAGGTCGGCGAGGACAATTTCCTCCTGCCCAGCGATGCACCAAAGCTCACCGGTATCTCCGTGCTGAAGAATCGTGCCGTGCTGCTGCGCGACACCATCATGGTCGCCTTGGAGGAAGCAGGCGCGAAGACCAAGGTCATCATCCTCGACTGCTGCCGTGACAACCCCTTCTCCGCCCAATTGGATGCGGCGCTCTCCAGTATAGGTAAGGGCACCAAGACAAAGGCCGTGGGCGAGATCACCGGCTACGGCCCTGGCTTCTACCTCGCCTTTGCCACAAGCCCCGGCACAAGCGCGGATGATGGCAATGGCAAACGCAACAGCCCGTTCACAGCCTCTCTTTTGAAAACGCTGCCAGGGGGCGCGGCGAAGGACATCGACATCTTCTTTCGCGAGGTAAAGTCGAGCCTTGGCCGCGACCAAGTTTCGTGGACCAATAACAGCCTCACCGGCGGTTTCGCCCTTGCCCCAGGGGTCGTGCCCGTGATACCAACTCTCACCGCCCCCCATGGAGCGATGACACCAAGTCTGGGCACCGCCAGCCTGCACGTGGAGTCCACGCCCGCCGGCCTGCCGTTTACCGTGCTGCCCTACACCACCGAGATCGAGAAGCTGCACGCCGACCTCAATGAGAAGCGGGCCGAATGGCGGCAATACACCACCGAATACGCCATCAAGGGCCTGCCGGCGGAGCGGAACAAGTTCCTCAAGGCCCGCATCGGGGAATTGGACGGCGAGGTCAAGCGGCTGGAAGGCCAGCTCGGGGCCACACCCCCGCCGTTCGCGCGCACGGGCACCACGCCCGCCGTCTTGGACGGACTGAACCCAGGCACCTACCGCGTGGTCGTGCGCTGCGAGGGCTGGCCCGATCAGAAGCTGCTCACTTCATTGAATCCTGGTGCCGCAGGGGCGGCCAAAGCACAATTCATCGGCGGCAGCTTGAAGGTGGATAGCGAGCCGTCTGGGGCCAGCGTGACGATGAATGGCAAGGTTCTTGGTAAAACTCCGCTGACGTTGCAGAGCCTCCCGCCTGGTGCCCGCACTCTGCGCGTCAGCAAGGAAGGCTACTCCACCAAGACATTGGAAACTACCTTCGAGCCAGGAGGAACGACGGTGCTGTCGGCGAGCCTGAACAAAGAACTGAATTTCGATGGGACGTGGAGGGGAAGCGTTTCCCGCACAGCCTCTGACGGTTCAAGCGCTACAACAAGCGACACTTACGTCATTAGAGGCAACAAAGTGCAGGTTGTGTTTCAGGGTGAAGATGGCAAGTTGTTTTACAATGCCCAGCGGACAGGCCGCGTGATGTCATTCTTCGGCACCGCTTTGGATGGGAATTGGCAGTCAAATTGGCAGGTTACCCTCAGTGCGGATGGCACATCACTATCGGTTTATCGTTCGTTTCGGTTTGTGTCCGGCGTGCTCGCGGGGGTTACCGGCACGGACACCGGCACACTCCATCGAGCGAAATGATCCCCATTCTGCCAACATGAACCGGTTCATTCTACCGGCCTCGTCTCATTCGTCGGAGTCACCCTAACTCACGCCTAAACGCGCCAAGCCCTCGTCATCGGCAACTCCGACTACCAGCACGTCACGCGCCTGAAGAACCCTACCAGCGATGCTGACCTGATGGCGAGCGCATTGACGAAAGCGGGCTTTGCCGTGGACAAGCGCACGAACCTCACTGCCACCGGTTTGCGTCAGGCCCTGCGGGACTTTCGCGGCAAGCTCAATGACCAATCCGTCGCCGTGATCTACTACTCCGGTCACGGCGTGCAGGTCGCGGGCGGGAACTACCTGCTGCCCGTGGACTTGCAGGCCAAGTATGCCTAGGAGGTGGAGGAATCCTCGCCCGCGCGCGGCACCGTGGTCATGGCGCTCAAAGGCGCGGGCGTGCCGATGAAGACCGTGTGCAGACCTCTGCCCAAGTGAGTGTGCCCATGCCCCTGCGGCGGATTCTGATGCCCGGCATGGTGAGAAGAAGATTTTTCCACCATCTCTCAATCAAACGTCGCTGCCCAGCGATGAGCTCCATGAAAGCGGTGAAGTCACCGCCAACAAAATCGAGAACCAAACAACGACACACAGAAAGACGACCATGAAAACGATCCTCACCCTCCTCTTCCTCGCCACGGCCATCCCCGCCGCTCGTGCCGACTACTGTCAGCCCCACCTCGTGCGCACCTGCGAGGTCTGCCGCAACAGCGAATGCCGCTGGGCCACCGACCACTGCGGTCGCCGTTTCAGTTATGAAGTGACCGTCATTACCTACCGCAGCTACTACAGCAACGGGCAGAGCCGCACCTTCACCCGCAGCTATCGGGCATAAGTCTTCCCACGGATGCGTGGCGTGGAGACTGCTCTGCGCCACGCTTGCCATTTGATTCTTCTTCCTAGCCACGCTTGCCATTTGATTCTTCTTCCTATATTCCCTCGGTCATGAAACGCGCCACCCTCCTAGCACTCTGCGCCACTGCTGTCTTTGCCGCTGATCCGGCTGTCATTCCTGGCACGGAATTGGCCAAGAAATGGAAGCGCACCAAGTCGCTTGTCTCCCCCGTGGAAAAACTGCGCAAGGGTCTCGAAGTCGAGGTCGATGGCGCTGCGCCGAAGCCGGTCGAGGTGAAGGTCGATGCTGATACGCAGACGAGCTTCAGCAACATCCAGTTCCAGCTCGACAGTGCCGAACTCATGACGGGCATCACTCAAGCGCAGCTCGCGGAGATTGCCAATGGCATGAAAGCCGCCGGCACCGAGAGCTTCCTCATTGAGGGCCACACCTGCGATCTTGGCGATGGCGAGCACAACCTCATGCTGTCACAAAACCGTGCCCTGGCAGTGAAGATGACGCTCACGGACCTCGGTGTTCCTCCCCATCGCCTGCAAGTGATCGGCTTTGGCGAAAGCGAACCGGTGGTGGCCAACACCGGCGAATCCGCCCGCAGCCAGAACCGCCGCGTGCAGATTTACCGCAAGTTGTAGTCGCCATCCATGAAAGCGTTTTTTGTCCTTACCCTCGGCGCACTGCTGCCTTCGCTTAGCCTAGTTGCCCAGACTCGAACGGCACTTGTGATGGGCGTCGGCGACTACGGCGGGGCTACTTACAAGGGCAAAGCAGTCCCTGATCTCCCCGGCATCATCACCGCTGACCTGCCGAACATGGCGGCCAAGCTGGAGTCCCTGGGCTTCGCCGTCACCGTCGTTAGCAATCCCACGCTGAGCGAGGCCAAGACAGCGGTGGATGCCTTCTCCGCCAAGCTCAAGGCCGCGCCAGGTGTCTCCCTTTTCTACTTCTCCGGCCACGGGGGTGAGTATGAAGGCAAGAATTACCTCATTCCCAAGCGCGCCAGCATTGGCAGCAAGGCGGACTTGTCCGATGAAGCGCTCTCGGCTCAGCGCGTGCTCAATGGCATGGAGGAGAGTGGCGCGCAGGTGAATCTCGTCTTCCTCGACTGCTGTCGCGAGGACTTGGGCAAGAACATCGGCGGGGCCGAGATGCAGCCCATGCGCGCCCGAGGCAGCTTCATCGGCTTCGCCACGCGCAGCGGCGACTTCGCTGATCCTGGCGAGGAAGGCAGCCCCTACACCCGCTTCTTGTTGAAGCACCTGGACAAGCCCGGTCTCAGCGTCGCCGACATGTATGGCTATGTGGTCAAGGACGTGAAGGACTACACCAAGCAAGTCCTGGGTGAGGAGCGCCGCCCCGGCTTCTACTCCGAGCTGGAGGGCGAGCCATTTTACTTCGTGCCCGCCAGTTTGAAGACGACGGTGGCTCCAACGATGACCGAAGCCGAGATCGAGCGCCGTGCCCGCGAGCTAGCCACGAGTATGGCCGCTGGGAGCGGCGGCGTCCCTAGCGGCAGTGGCATGATCGACACACTGGGCGCGGGACGCACGCCGCTCCTGGCCACCAAGGACGCGCCGTTTGTGAATACGCTGGGCATGAAGTTTGTGCCCGTGGTCAGCTACAAGAATGGTAAGAAAGTGCTCTTCAGCATCTGGGAGACGCGCCGCCAGGACTACGCGGCGTATGTAGCGAAAAACAGCGGCGTGGACGACTCCTGGGAGGCGAATGAATACCTGGGGGTGCCCATCGGCCAGAAGGATGACGAGCCGGTGGTCAGCGTCAGTTGGGAGGACGCCACCGCCTTCTGCGCCTGGCTGACGGAGACGGAGCGCGCCACTGGGCGCATCGGATCTAGCGACGATTATCGGCTGCCGACAGATGTGGAGTGGAGCTACGCGGTGGGCATCGGCGATCAGGAAGATGCCAGCGCCACGCCGGAAGCGAAGGATGCGAAGATTGCCGATGTTTATCCCTGGGGCACTGGCTTCCCACCGCCTGCGAACAGCGGTAACTACGCGGACAGCAGCACGGCGGCCAAGTTCGGCAGCGTGTTCACCGGGATCGAAGGCTACCGCGACGGACATTCGACCACCGCTCCGGTAGGCAGTTACGAGGCGAACAGCAAAGGCCTCTACGACCTAGGGGGCAATGTGTGGGAGTGGTGCGGCGACTGGTATAATGCCAAGCAGGAACACCGTGTGTTGCGCGGGGGCTCGTGGTTCGATGGTGGTTCGTCGGGTCTGCTCTCGTCCTCCCGCTACGGCGATCCGCCCACGTATCGTTACGTTAACCGCGGGTTCCGGTTAGTGTTGGTCTCTGGTGGCTAGGCTTGCCTGCGGCTTTGCGGAATGGCTTCGCTTGGGTGGAGCCGCTTCGCGGCATGGCATTCTTTACCTTTTGCCTTTTTACCTTCTACCGAGTGACGAGAGACCATGAAAGCAGAGCGCGAAGCGACATGGAAAGGTGTGCGTCCCGCCGCCTTCAAAACCTCGCCTCGCGCAGCGACACGAATCTCTTGGAACGACGAATGGGACCTTAGGCTCCGCGTTCATGAATGACGGCGGCTGGAAGCACGCCGCTCCTTGGCCGTGCTACGAAAAAACTTCCCATTCCGACAATCAAATCCAGACTCCCAGCGATACCCCTCCCTGAAGCCATGAAAACTCTCTGCTCTCTCTTCAGCCTCCTCCTCCTCGGACTCACCTCTGCTGACGCACAGACGGCGGTTCCGCTCGACACAGCAGCGGCGAAAGCCACGCTGGGCACACGCGTTCGGAATCCGGTGAAGAGCAGTGCGCCCATCGTCAAGCGCAGCTATGGGCGCAATCCCGACAAAGGGCTGGATGTCGAGATCATCGAGCGCTCCGACGGCACGCGCGAAGAGCATCCTTATGTGGCGGTGCCGATCTTGTTTTTGCGCAGCAAAGATGAACTCCTGGATGAGGTGTCGCAGGCCAATGTGGCGAAGAGTGCGGACCTGCTGCGCGATCTCATCGCCCAGGGCGGCCGCTTCACCATCCAAGGGCACACCAGCGCGGAGGGCGATCGCTCAGCCAATCAACGGCTCTCCGAGGAGCGTGCGGCGAAGATTCACGGCTTGTTGCTTGCGGCCGGGCTAGAGGCCAAACATCTTGCCCAGGCAGGTTTCGGCCCGGACTGTGCTGTCTTCCCCGCCAGTGCGCCGGAGCACCAGCGACAGCAGGACCGTCGCGTGCTCATCGTCCGCAATAACTGACTCGCATGCTCATCATGAAGAAGACGCTCATCATCCTTGGCTCGTGGTTGCTCGCGCTGAGTGCGCCGGCGGCAGACATCGTCGCCCTCTGCATCGGCAACAATGCCTACACCCGTGTGGAGGACAGCTTGGACACGCCGATCAATGACGCCACGCTGATGAAGCGCACGCTGGAGGCCCTGCCCGGTGGGGCAGATGTGAAGATACTCACCGACGCGACCAAGGAAGACATCGAGATCGCTCTGAACGCGCTCAAGGTCCGCGCCCAGGGGGCCAAGCTAGCGCTGGTGTTTTACTCCGGTCACGGCACCGAGGACCAGCCGGATGGCTTCGCCCAAAACGAGACCTTTTTGCTGCCGGTGGATGCGACCATTCCCGACGTGAACTACCTGCCCACGCGCGCCGTGTCGCTCAGCACCGTGCTCACCGCGCTGAAGGCAGCGCCCGTCACCGCGCGGGCGGTCATCCTGGATTGCTGCCGCAGCGGTGCCCCGCGCGCGCTCGCCGCCCTGGCCAGCACCACCAAGAGCTTTGGCGATCTGGACGAGCGCGTGAAGACCGCCCTCGGCAAGGCCGTGGTGCCAGACGCCACGCTGATTGCCTTCGCCGCTAGTCCTGGGAGAAAGGCGGCTGCGTTTCTGACCGAGGCGGATGAGAACAGCCCCTTCACCACCTTTCTAACCCAACAGTTCGCCACGGGTGCGGGGAACCTGCGCGATCTGGTGGAAGCTGCTGCTGAGGAAACCGAAACGCGCACGGGCAAGCGCCAGGTGCCCTATGTCAGCTACAATGGGGCGGCCAGCGCGATCCGCCAGATCACCTTCCGCAGCAGTGCCACAGTTCCGTCCTCAACTAGTCCAGCGATGAACGCAGCGGAGATCGAGCGCCGAGCGGAGGAATTGGCCGCGCAAATGGCCAAGAAACGTGCTGTAACTCCAGCGATGAACGCAGCGATGAACGCAGCGGAGATCGAGCGCCGAGCGGAGGAATTGGCCGCGCAAATGGCCAAGAAACGTGCTGTAACCAATGGCAAAGTAGTGGTCACTCTTGAAACCAACAAAGGCACTGTCGAGCTGGAGCTTGATGCTTCAAAAGCTCCGGCCTCGGTTGCTAACTTTTTGCGCTACGTGAGAAGTGGACATTATGACGGAACCATCTTCCATCGCGTGATCCCAGGGTTCATGATTCAGGGAGGCGGCTTCAATGTCGATATGGAACAGAAGCCGACGGATGACCCGATCAAGAACGAAGGCAGCAACGGCTTAAAGAATGTCAGAGGCTCGATTGCAGCAGCTCGAACATCGGCACCGGATAGCGCAACGGCTCAGTTCTTTATTAACGTCAAAGACAATGACAACCTCGACTACCCAAGCTTTGATGGACATGGTTACGCCGTTTTTGGCAGAGTTGTTCAAGGGATGGACGTCATTGATGCGATGGTAGGCTCCCCAACGACCGTCAAGGGACCTCACAGCGATGTCCCCGTAAGCCCCATTGTCATCATCAGGGCAAAAGTTGAGGAATAGGATCAAGAGCCGTCGAAATAGCGCGGCATCAGGTTCAAATCGGTAAAGCTTTCGAGATGCCTGGGTTGCCTCCCATGGACAGCCCAGACGCATGACAACTTGGAGATCAAGAAGGCCCGAAGATCATTTTCACATTCTCACAATCAAATCCAGACTGCCGACGATTGGCCCAGTGAAACCTATGAAACGCTTGCTCGCTCTCCCCTTGCTCCTGCTGTCTGCCACTGCCCACGCGGCTGATCCGGCAGCCGTGCTGGCCCTGTTTGAAAAGCACTGCTCCGAGTGCCACTCGGATGGGGATGAAAGCCCCACACTGACAGCAGGTATCAACCTGGACAACTTCCTCAAGGACAAGGACACGATCAAAAGCCTGCTGGACCGCATCAGCCGCGCCGACGCGGCCAAGGGGCGCATGCCCAAGAGCGGTAAGGCTGGCACCCCCGGCTATGTGGCACCGCTAACGGCGGAGGAAATCGCTCTGATCAATGCCTGGGCGAAGGGCGAGGCCAAGCCCGCCGCCACGGCAAGCAACGAACCTGCTGCCAGTGAACCCGCGAAGCCAGCCGCCACCGAAGCCAAACCCGATGTCGTTCGTGCCTTCATCCCCCTGCGCGCTGAAATTCAAGCCATCGCTGCTGACCTCGCGAAGCTAGACACCGCGCTGCAACCGACGACACGCTACGTGACCCTGACGAATCTCTACAACCTGCGGGATAAGCAGGGCGAGGTTGCGGAAAGCGATAGCCAACTGGACATCTATCGCGCGGCAGTGAGCAAGTTGCTAAACAGCATCTCACGCGCAGGCCGCATCGCCGTGCCGGTGGCGATTGACGAGGCCAAGACGATCTTCCGCTTTGACCTGCGCGACTACGCGCTGACGGCCCGTGATTGGGAGGACTACGTGGTCAAAAGCTATCCCTACGGCTTGCGCGGGGTGGATGGTCGTGCGGAGGATGACATTGCCAAAGCCACGCACAGTGCGGCAGCTTATGTGCGTGCCGACTGGTTCGTCTTTGCGGCCAGCCAGCCGCCCCTGTATCATGACCTGCTGCGCTTGCCGAAGACCGAGCAAGAGCTGGAGCAGATGGAAGGCGTGGACACGCTGGCCAATCTGCGTGCAGGACGTGCGCTGCGGGCGGGCTTCCGCGAAAGCGGTGTCTCCCAAGGCAATCGCCTGATTGAGCGGCATGAGTCACGCAACGGCATGTATTGGAAAAGCTACGATTTCACCCCGCTGTTGCGCACAGGTGGACATGATCTCTTTCGCAGCCCGCTGGGGCCGGTCGGTGCTGGCCTGACCAAGAATCATGACCGTGAGTTCAAGCACGACGGCGGCGAGGTCATCTGGTCGCTGCCCAATGGTTTGCACGCCTACCTGCTAGCGACGAGTGATGGCCAGCGCATCGACCGTGGCCCGACGGAGATTGTGCAGGACCGCCGCCGGCGCGACGGGGCCATCATCAACGGGGTCTCTTGCATGGCCTGCCATGACCAGGGCATGAAATACACGCTGGATCAGCCGATTGAGAAGTTCGTCGATGAAGTCGGCCCCGTGGCGCTGAAGGCAGGGCTGGATCGCGATGAATCCCATGCCGTTCAGGACCTCTATGTGAGCCAAGAAAAACTGCACGCCATCGTGCTGGCCGACGAGGCCAAATACAAGGCCGCGCTCGCCCAGGCCGCGCCCGGCTACACGGCCCAGTTTGATCCTGTGGACCGGCTCTACAAGCGCTTCAAAGAAGACATCCGCGTGGAGACACTGGCGGCTGAGTTTGGTGAGCAGGACGCTACCTTCCTCCAGCGACTGAAAGACACGCGGGATGCGGATATGGAGAGCATTGCCGCGCAGTTCGAGTCGGGTCTCGGCTTCCCCCGTGCCTCGTGGCTGGACCAGTTCCGCAAGATCGCCCACGCCCTCAGCTATCGCGTGCAGGACTTCCATCCCATCGAGTATGCGGAGTTCACTAGCGGCGCAGCGAAGGTCGGCGGTAACGAGGGCAAGGTAGCGCTCAGTGACGGCGGTAAGCTGACGATTGCCACGGACAAGCCCAGCTACTCCGCCAGCGCGATGGGGGCCGATGGCAAGAAGGGTGAGTTGCTCAGCGTGAAACTGAAGAGCACCGAGGGCGTCTTCGTGCGGCTCTATCACCTGAGCGCGGAGAAGGTGCTCACGCAGATCTTCCCCAATGCCGGGCGCACGGACAACTACATCAAGGGCGGTGAGACCGTCACTCTGCCGGGGCCGGGCGACACGTTCCGCTTCCGCATGAAGCCGCCCTTTGGCACCGAGATCATCCTCGCCGTGGCCAGTCCCGTGCAGTTCACGGATACTGAGAATCTGAACTTTGCCCAGGGCGAGGTCTTCAAGAGCTTCGCGGAAAAGGACCTGCGCGTGGCCAAGGGCCGTGGTGTGAAGGGCCTGGAGGTGGAAGTCACGGATACCCAGGGCCAGGTCATCGGCCAGCGCAGCGCTCCTACCTTCAGCACGCACGCCGTTTTCACGGTGACGGAATAGGCCCCACATGTTAAACACTCCACCCCATGAAAGCCCTCCTGCCACTCTGTGCCCTACTCGTCTCCCTCAGTGTGAGCGCTGCTGAGCGCGTGGCCCTCGTCATCGGCAACAACCGCTATGACAGCCTGAACAAGCCGCTGACCTCGCCCGTGCATGATGCGTCTGATGTCGCGGCGGAGCTGCGCACGCTGGGTTACACGCTGATCACGGGGGGGGCGCTGACGGATGCGGGGAAGGATGCCATCATCACTGCCACCGAGCAGTTTGCCAGCGCAGCCCGGAATGCTGAGGCCGCTGTCTTCTACTACTCCGGTCATGGTGTGCAGTTAGGCGAGGA
>Ga0164295_10004835_pt1 | contig 10706 bp, 12 predicted proteins | sample GEODES006metaG_FD_111798 | JGI IMG/M metagenome (GOLD analysis project Ga0164295, IMG submission 111798) | Oligotrophic lake water microbial communities from Sparkling Lake, Wisconsin, USA - GEODES006 metaG | ecosystem: Environmental > Aquatic > Freshwater > Lake | place: USA: Sparkling Lake...
AGAAGAGACACGCATTTACGCTCGTCGAGCTGCTGGTGGTGATCGCCATCATCGGCACGCTCGTCGGGCTCCTGCTTCCCGCCGTGCAGTCGGCACGGGAGGCGGCCCGGCGGATGAGTTGCCAGAACAACCTCCGGCAGTTCGGACTGGCGATGTTCAATCACGAGAGTGCGCGGAGCTGCTTCCCGCCGACCGACGTCAGAGTCAGTGGGACGACCGGCCTCGGCTGGTCGCTTCACGCTCGGCTGCTGCCCTATGTCGAGGAGGGCAATCTGGCTGCAGGGCTGGACTTCAAGCAACAGGCATTCACGGGGAGTTTCTCGTCGCAAATACCTAATCCCGCCTTTACAGCGGCGTTTGCGACCCCCATCTCGATGCTCTTGTGTGCGAGTGACCCGGCACCGGCTGTGAACAAGTCGAACGGCTACGACTACGGTGGCAATAACTACATGGTGAGTTTTGGCAGCGCGCAAGCCGATGGAGCAGGCACCTACTACTGGGACTTGAGCAAGCCCACCGATGGGATCGTCTACGAAAACTCGAAGGTGAGGATTGCACAGATCACGGACGGCACGTCGCAGACGGTCATTGCCAGTGAGGCTGTCCGCAGTATTCCCAATGGCACTGCAGACTCTGTCACGTTCGCCATCGGTTCGCCGCCGCCGATGCCCTATCAGTACACGGCGAATGCCTCCACGACCCACGGGTGGAGCTCGTCAACCTTGAAGACGGGCAGCATGACAAACCCGACCACACAACAGGCCGACGACTTGGTCAACCGATGGACGGAGCTGACATCCTGGCGGCACGCAGGCTCGTCTTCGATGCGCGGGCGGGGACAGGCCTGGGCGGCGACAACGGCTGGCAACAGCCTCACCAACGGATTCCTGACCCCCAACAGCAAGATACCTGACTATGTCGTTCACTGGTCGGGCTTCTTCGGGCCGAAGAGCTTTCATGTCGGTGGTGCCAACGTGCTCTTTGGAGACGGCCGAGTGAAGTTGCTATCGGCGGGTACTGAAACCCCGCTTCACCGTGCCCTCCACAGCATCAACGGTGGCGAGGTGGTGAACGGTGATTTCTGAGTAGGTTCCTGCCGCTTTCCACGGTCCACCAACCATTCAACCCGTTTCGAGGAGTTCATCGCATGCTTCGACTGAATCACTTTCACTTCCGTCTCCGCGGCTCGACGAGCGAAGGACAGGATGTCCGTAGCGAACGTCCGGCGACACGGCGGGGGCAACCCCTGTGGGCCGCTATGCTCGCCGCGATGCTCATCGTCACCGCCACTGCATCCGCCCATGCTCACGACACCTGGCTGCAGGCCTCGCCGCGGCTGGTTCGGCCCGACGACGTCGTGCACGTCGATCTCTTCCTGGGCAACCACGGCAACGAGCACCGCGACTTCAAGATTGCCGGCAAGCTCGGTTCACTCGAGGGCGTGAAGATCGACGTGATCGGCCCGGATGGCCGCACGACCGACCTCGTGCCCGACATGGTCGATCTCGGCTATGCGCCGAAGGAGGGCTACTGGTCGGGCCGGTTCGTGCCGGCGACCGCGGGGCTCCACTGCGTGGCCCACTTCCGCGAAGGCGTCCGCCATGGTGCGATGGGGTTCAAGGGCGGCAAGACCTACTTTCTCGCTTCGGAGTCGAGAGACAACCCCGCCAAGCCGGAGGCGTCGCTCCCGGCGCCGCTCGGTCATCCGCTCGAACTGGTGCTGGAGAGCCACCCGGTGCTCGCCTGCGGTCCTGGCAAGCCGATCGTTGTGCGTCTGCTCTACAAGGGGGAGCCTCTGGCCGACCAGGTCGTGTCGTTCATTCCGCGTGGAGCCACGCTCGCCGAAGGCTTCGATCCGAATTACGAACGAAAGACCGACGCGGATGGCCGGTGCAGCTACACGCCGAAAGAGGGCAATCTGGTGCTCATCGTCAGTCACCTCGTCAGGCCCGAGGAGAAGGGGGAGGGCTATGACAAGGCGAGTTACGCCGCCACGCTCGTCCTCGACGTGCCGCAGCGGTGCCCGTGCTGCGTCGGGGAATAAACCGCGTACGGCGGGTCATCGGGCCAGTCGTGCGGCCAACGCGATCGCGGCGGTCTCCACGCGGAGGATGTGGGGACCGAGTGAGATGCGGATGACGCCCGCGTGTTCCGCGGTTGCGAGTTCCTGATCCGTGAATCCACCCTCGGGGCCGACCAGAGCGATCACCTCGCGTGCCGACGCCGGCACCGTGTCAGCCGTGAGCGGTCTCCCGCCCGGATGCGCGATCACGACGCAGACGTCGGCGGGCACCTCGGCAAGCAGTCTGTCGAGCGGGCGACCGGCTGCAATCTCCATGAGCGTGTTGCGGCCGCACTGTTTGCAGGCCTCGATCACCCCCCGCTCGAGTCTGGCCTGGGCGGAGGCGGTCGCCTCTGCCACGCCGCGGGTCGTCTCCAGTGGCACGAGCCTCGCTGTTCCCAGTTCGGTGAGCTTCTCCACCATCCACTTCTGCCGTTCCCCTTTCGGCAGTGCGACGGCGAGCGTGAGCGGGATCCCGCCGGGCTGCGGATCGATCGTCGGCTCGGCCGTATCGAGTGCCACGCGATCGCGGCCGATCGATGCCACGCGGGCCGGCCACTCGCGGCCCGTGCCGTCGAAGAGCACGACTGGGTCGCCCACCTTCGCGCGGAGCACTCGCGTGAGGTGACGGGCCTCGTCGCCCTCGAGCGCGGCAGAGCCGGCCGCCGGCGGCACGGGCGTGAAGAATCGTTCGCTCATTGGGTTTTCGGCAGGCGGATCGAAAGGGCGGATTGGCGGTTTTTCCGGAAAACTTCGTCCTGACTCGGGGGCATCAATCTCGATAGACTCCGCCATCATGTCACGCGATCACTGGAAATTCACCGGGGCACCCTTCGACGGCGGACTGGAACCGGCAACCTTTCATGCCGGCGGCCCCCAGGAGGAGGCTCTGGCCCGTCTGGAGTGGCTGCTCGAGGAGCGGCAGCGGTTCGGGCTGGTGACGGCCGCTCAAGGCTGTGGCAAGAGCCATCTGGCCGCGATGGCGGTCCGCCGTCTGGGCGGTCTGGGTGCCGAAACGGCCCTCTTGTCGCTCCGTGGCCTCGCGGCGGGCGACTGGATCGAACTGCTTTTCGAGCGACTGCCGCTCGATCCGCTCAGCCGCGCTGAGCCCCTGCGACCTTGGCAGAAGCTTGAAAACCGGCTCCGTGAAAACACGCTCATGGAGCGTCCAACCCTGCTCGTCTTCGACGACATCGACGAGGCACCTGCCGACGCGCTCGACGGGATCGCGCGACTGGTGGGTGCCGCCGAGCCTCGCTTTGCCCGCACGGTCGTGGTGGCCACGGCGACTCCAGCGGGGCTTGCGCGGGTGCCCGCCTCCATCCGCAAGCGGGCGAGCCTGCGGATCGAACTGACTGTCTGGAGCGAGGATGACGTCGCGGCATTCCTGACCCAGGCGATCTCCCGCGTGGGGGGCGATCCTGCCATCTTTCCCGCCGACGCTGCGGCAACCCTGGCGCGGTTTGCCGGCGGCGTGCCGCGCACGGTTAGCCAGCTTGCCCAGCTTACCCTGGCCGCCGCCGCCGGGGATGGGCTCGACCGTGTCGACGCTGCCACTGTTGAACGTGCCTGGCGTGAACTCTCGCTGGCCGCTGCCGGAGAGATCCGGGATGCAGTCGTGCCCGACGACAATGTGACAGAGTCGGACGGTGACAGTGCACCGATCCAGCCGCGGGTGCGGGTGGTCCGCCGACTGTGGGGCTGACCGCGGAGACTGTTTTGCGGTTCGCACGCGAGCGCGGAATGGGAGCAGTTTTTTTTCCACCGTGATCGCTTACATTGAAGTCGTTACCAGGCAGGGATGCGGGTATCGACCGCTACCGTTGCAGGGTGCACGGGAACCGCAGTGTGATTTCCAGCGTTAGCAGAGCAGCCGAGCCGCAGCTTTCGAGGATCGTGGCGATCTCGCCCGATGATGGCTCCGCTATCGACCTGCGTAATCCCGCGCTCGCCGCGGTGCTGTCGTGGGCCGTGCCAGGTCTCGGGCAGCTGTATCAGGGCCGCACGACGAAGGGCAGCCTCTTCATGGCCGCCATCCTCAGCACCTTTGTCCTCGGCCTCTGGCTCGGGGGTGGCAAGGTTGTCTACGCCTCTTGGAAGCCAGGCGACACCCGCTGGGCATTTGTCTGTCAGGCGGGCGCTGGATTGGTGGCACTCCCGGCAGTCGTGCAGTCAGCCAAACTGCTCGGTCCGGCCCGTCAGCCCCTATTTTCAAGCAGTTTCATGGCCCCGCCGCTGGCGGCCGGACAGTATGTCTCGCGGGCCTATGCCGACCAACTCGCCCGCCACGACCCCGACATCCAGCCCGACGACTTCTTCGACAAGCCGCCGCTGAAACAATTTCGCCGCGATCAGCTCGCCCAGTGGCACAGACAACTCGGCAAGTTCTTCGAGATCGGCACGCTCTACACCATGCTGGCCGGCATGCTCAATCTGCTCGTGATCTACGACGCTTGGGCGGGGCCGCTTGGCCCCTCGGATGAGGAGAAGAAACGCCGCGAGGCTGCTTCTGCTTCGCCGACCGCCTCATCTCCCGGTCGTGCTTCCTGACACACGCTTTTTCACCCCACCCGAACACCCCGACTTTTCACGCCAGCACACTCCCTCACGAAAGAGACGCTCGCATGGTTGCGACCACGACAGTGACCCTGACAACCGTTTTGGCGATGTCGCCGTGGCTCTTTGACACGCCGCTCGTTGGCATGCTTGCCGGCAGGGTGCCCGGGATCTTCTTCGGGCTGCCGCTGGTGGCGCTGGCCAGCCTGATCTTCGCAGCCACGCATCACGAGGATCCGGCAGCGATCCGTCTGGCCACGGTGCACTGGACCGTGTGGCTGGGCGGCATGCTCGGCATCGTGTTGGCGGCGGTGCTGCTGCTCGGCTGGCTTCAGTAGCCAGCGACTGACGGAAGTCAAGCAGCCCAAACCGCCGGGGGCGGTGAAAGCCTCCGACTCGGGGGCAGGATAGCCCAACTCGCTTCGGCTTCCCCCGACCCCCGACCCCCGGCTCCTGGAATCGACAGCAGAAGGAATGTTCGTTGCGTTACGTCGTCTGCGCGGCCAGACGGCGGAGCTGACCGCAGGCGGCGTCGATCCGGGCACCCTTGCGGCGACGCACCTGCACGTTGACGCCCGCCATGCGGAGCACGTCGAGAAAGCGTTCCTGGGAGCCCGGCGTCGGCTCCCGCCAGGGCAGGCCGGCGACGGCGTTGTAGGGGATCACGTTCACCAGCGCCGCCCGCCGACCGAGCAGGCGGACCAATCGCTTGGCGTCCTCGGGCGAGTCGTTCACGCTACCCAAGAGCACGTATTCAAACGTCAGTCGGCGGCCCGACGCCTCCCAGTAGCGGTCTGCGGCCGCCATCACCTCGGCCAATCCGATCGACTTGTTCACCGGGACGAGCTTTGTCCGGAGCCCATCCTCGGCGGCATGCAACGACACAGCCAAGTGGTAGCCCGGGTTTTCCTCGGTCAAGCGGTCGATGGCCTTGGGCAGACCCACCGTCGAGACGGTAATCCGTCGCTGCGAGATGCCGAAGCCCTCGGGATCCTGTGCGGTGGCCAGGGCCGGCAGGAGCCGGTCGAGGTTGGCCAGCGGCTCACCCATCCCCATCACCACGATGTGGCTGAGTCGTTCGTCGGCGGGCAGGAGCAGTTGGAGTCGCAGCAGCTGCTCCAGGATCTCGCCGGTAGTCAGGTTGCGGATCACGCCGTCGAGGCCGCTGGCGCAGAACACGCAGCCCATGGCGCAGCCCACCTGGGAGCTGATGCAGACGGTGCGACGGTCGCCATCACGCAAGAGCACGCACTCGATCCGCTGGCGGTCGTGGAGTTCGAGCAAAAGCTTCTCGGTGCCGTCGTCAGCCTGGGAGTGTTTGGCGATTGACGTGGTCCAGATCCGGAAATCAGCCTCCAGCCGGGTCCGCAGGTCCTTCGAGAGGTCGGTCATGTCGGCAAATGACGCCGCCCGCCGGCCGAACAGCCAGCGGCGGATCGCCTTGGCCCGCCAGGCCGGCTGCTGCTGATGCTGGAGCCAGTCGGCGAGTGTGCCGTCCGCCTCCAGAATATGGGGCAGGCCCAGAGCGGGGGCGGGCGCAGGGTTTTCCAAGTGGCTGGCGTCACCGGAATCGGCGGGGTAGATTTCAGGTGTCATTCGAACCATCATACGCAGACATCCGCGGACGACGCAGGAATACCCGCAGTATCATGAGCGACAAGAACTTCGAAGAACGGACGCAGTGGGTCTACGACGAACAGGCCTTTCCGGTCTGGAACGCCTCGTTCGATAAGGCAGACCGCACCGAGATGATCCAGGAAGACCTCTGGGCCGGCCGCAGCATCTCGATTCTGTTGGCTATCTTGGTCGCCACGGGCCTGATTCTGTCGCTGGCAACCGTCGCGTTCGTGCTCAACTGGCGCTGATCGCCAGCGATCAGCGGGCCGCCGGGACGCCGCCAGGCACCATCCGCCGGGGCACGCCGACCATAGGCCGCCGACGTTGACCCCTCCCCCATCAGGGAGTTACGATCCGGTGAGGAGATTGTGTGGGGGGTGAGTTCACCAAAAGGCCGGACGTGCGGCCAGTCATCCAGCGGCGTGTTGCATGTTGATGCGATCAGGGCTCATAACGGCAGTGGGGCGGGGAAGGGCACCCGTGTCGGTCCGCGCCCCCGCCAAGTTGAATCTCACGCTGTCCGTGCTGGCAAGGCGGGCCGACGGCTTCCATGAGATCGAGTCGCTGATGGTGCCTGTCACGCTCCATGACACGCTGCATGTGCAGATATCCGACATGCCGGGCATCAGGCTCCGCGTGCGGTTTGGCGGGCGTCTCATTACGGCTGCCGGGTCGCCCCTGGCCCACGACGTGCCGAGTGATGCCACGAATCTCGTGGTGCGTGCCGCGCAGGCTCTGGCCGTCGAGGCGGGGCTCGCGGAGTCGCTCACAGCGGCCTGTGTTCCCGGGCTCGATATCGACCTCGTGAAACGCATTCCCTCCGGCTCGGGGCTGGGTGGTGGATCGAGCGACGCGGCGGCCGTGCTCGTGGCAGCGGCCAGAGCCTGGGGGCTCGACGTTCCTTCCGACCGGCTGGCCGCGATCGGCGCCCGGATCGGCAGCGATGTGCCAGTGTTCTTCGCCGGCGGCGCCGCGATCGCGGGCGGTCGTGGTGAGCGGATCGAGCCGGTGGCGGGCATTCCTCCGCTTCATGCCGTGATCGCCCGGCCAACTGCCGGACTGTCGACGGCGGCGGTCTATGCACAGTGCACGCCGGATGCCGCCCGCCGTGGCGTGGCGCGGCAGGTGGCGACTGCCCTGGCAGCAGGGCACGTCCGCACCGCCGAGCACCTCATGCACAACAGCCTGGAATTGCCCGCCCGCAGCATGTGTTCCGAGGTGGATCGGCTGTTGGAAGCGTTCGCCTGCGCGGGCGCGGCCCACCCGATGCTCACGGGCAGCGGCAGCGCCTGCTTTGCCCTGGTGCGTTCAAGCCTGGAGGCGCGGCGGGTCGCGGCACGGCTGGATATGGCGGGCTGGCCGGGTGTCTTTTCAGTACGGCTGGTGCCTGGGGCCTAAGTGAGCCGCGGAGCGTGACCGCGGGCAAGAAGGCAGGGGGACGGACAGCGATGGATATCACCGAGGTTCGGATCAAACTCGTCGAGAACGCCGCGGAGCGGCTGCTCGCCTTCTGTGCCATCACGATCAATGCCGCCTTCGTGGTCCGGGATCTGAAGATCATTGGCGGTCCCAGTGGGCCGTTCGTGGCGATGCCCAGCCGGAAGCTCTGTGCGCACTGTCATGCGTGTGGCTACAAGAATCCATTCAAGGCCGCCTACTGCAATCAGTGCGGCACGAAACTGGCGGAGGGTCAGCCGCCACGGGACGGCGATGGACGCGTCCGCCTCTATGCCGACATCGCCCATCCGATCAACTCCGTCTGTCGGGAATTGATTCAAAACCGCGTGGTCCGCGAATACGAGGCGGAACTGGTCCGGGCCAGGGAGCCGGGATATGTCTCACGCTACGAGGGGATTGGCGACGAGGATCACCGGCCAGCACGGCGTTAGCATCCTCGTCGTGACGACGCGATGCTACTGCCGGACGAGCCGGTGGAAATCGGTCGTGAGCCGGGACGTGATCGGCCCGGGCGTGCCGGAGCCAATCTTGCGGCCGTCGATCTCGACGACCGGGATCACCTCCGCCGCCGTGCCCGTCAGGAAGCATTCGTCCGACGTGTAGAGGTCGTAGCGGGTGAGCGTCGTCTCGTTGCAGTCGATGCCGGCCGCGTGGGCCAGTTCCATGACCGCGTTGCGGGTGATGCCCTCGAGGATCCCGGCGTCTGGGGGCGGCGTGAGGAGCCGGCCCGACCGCACGACAAACACGTTGTCGCCCGTGCACTCCGCCACCTCGCCCTTGTGGTTGAGCATCAGGGCCTCGACGCAGCCGGCCTGCAGTCCCTCCAGCTTCGCCATGATGTTGTTGAGGTAGTTGAGCGACTTGATCCGCGGGGAGAGGGCGGCCGAATGGACCCGCTGCGTGGCCGCCGTCACGATCCGCAGGCCCTTGTCGTAGAACTCCTGCGGATAGAGGCTGATCGTGTCGGCGATCACGATCACCTGTGGGTTCTTCGTGCGGTTGGGATCGAGGCCGAGGCTGCCGGCACCGCGGGTGACGAGCAGGCGGACGTAGCCGTCGATGAGCTTGTTGGCGGCGAGCGTCTCGTTCACCGCACGGGCGACAACCTCCTTCGCCAGCGGAATCTCCAGACTGATCGCGCGGGCGCTCGCCCAGAGCCGGTCGAGGTGGGCATCGAGCCGGAAGACGCGGCCGGAGTAGCTCCGCAGTCCCTCGAACACGCCGTCACCGTAGAGCAGGCCGTGGTCGAACACGCTGATGCGGGCCTCCTCCTCCGGCACGAGGCGGTCGTTCATGAAGATGATCCGCGGCATGGTCGATCTCGTGGGCTGTAAGAGTTGGGTGCTATCAGAGATGTCGGACAGGAATGGCGAAAGCAGGTCGGAGTCGGAACGGGAGCGGTCCGTGGTGTCGGCTCAGGCATCGGCGACGCGGCCTGCCGCCAGCCGAACAATCCTAGCCGCGCGGCGGGCGATCGCCGCGTCGTGCGTGACGAGCACTATAGAAAGGCCATCCCGACGGTTCAACTCGCAGAGGGCGTCGAGGATGCCGGCCCCGCTGGCCTCGTCAAGATTCCCGGTCGGCTCGTCCGCTAGAAGGACGCTGGGCTCTGTCACCAGGGCCCGCGCGATCGCCACCCGCTGCATCTCCCCGCCCGACAGTTGCCGGGGCTTGTGGTGCAGGCGGCCTCCCAGGCCAAAGCGGTCGAGCAGACCACGGGCCCGCTCCCGGGCTGAGGCCCGCACCCGCATCCATTCCAGGACGCTGTGCCGAACCATGAGTGGGGCGAGCACATTTTCCAAGGCGTTGAGTTCGGGCAGCAGATGATACGACTGAAACACCATCCCGATGGCGGTATTGCGCAGCCGGTCGCGGCGGGTGGCGGGCAGGTTGTCGATCCGCACACCGTCCAGGTGCACCTCACCGGAATCGGGTGCATCGAGCAGCCCCATCAGGTGGAGCAGCGTGCTCTTGCCCGAACCGCTCTGGCCGATGACCGCCGCGAACCCACCCGGTTCGATGGCGAAGTCAACGCCGCGGAGGACCTCCAGCATGCCTCCTCCGGAACGGTAGCTCTTGCGCACGTCGCGGACCCGCAGCATCGCGTCATCAGTCATGGCGGAGCGCCTCCACGGGATGGAGGCGGGCCGCCCGCAGGGCCGGCAGCACGCTCGCCGCCACGGCGATGCCCACGGCACCGGCAATGATCCAGGCCACCGTGAACGGATCGACGATCGTGGGGATCTTGAAGAAGTAGTAGATCGAGGGGTCGAACACCCGCTGCCCCGTGCACCATTCCACACCGGTGCGGATTGCGTTGATGTTCCAGGTGATCGCCAGCCCTAGCGCCAGGCCGACTCCGGCTCCGACGAGCCCCAGGAAGAGCCCATAGCCCAGGAAGATGCCGGCGATCCCGGCGGAGCCGGCACCGAGCGACTTGAGAATGCCGATGTCGCGGGTCTTCTCCACCACGATCATGAAGAAGATGGCAAGGATGCCGAAGCCGGCGACGGCGATGATGAGAAACAAGAGGATGTTGAGTACGGCCATCTCCATGTCGACGGCAGAGAGGAGCGGCCCCTGTTTGTCCCGCCAGGTGGAGACTGCATACATCTCGGCCGGGAAGGCCTTGCGCAGCCGGTCGCGAACGACATTGAGATCGGCACCGGGCTTGAGCCGAATCTGGATCGAGTTGACGCTCGGGATGCCCGTCTGCGGATCGAACATGCCCCGCATCCGCTGCAGCGCGGCGATCGGTACGAAGACGAAGTTGGAGTCGTATTCGCTCATCTTGCTCTCGTAGAAGTCGATGATCGTGAAGGTGTCGCTGACAGCCTTGGGTGGCGTGCCGGCGGTGGGAAAGGTGATCTTCACGTCATCGCCGGGCAGTACGAGGAACCGGTCGACGCCGTCAGAATCGCGGAAGCTCGCCAGACCGATGCCGGGCACGATGCCGGTGAACTGTTCCTTGGCAGGGTCCATCGTGTCGCCTTCTTCAGGCCGGACAGCGCGA